>OLRB01000625.1_pt1 | contig 20734 bp, 11 predicted proteins | sample 1672751 | NCBI WGS metagenome assembly OLRB01 (sample SAMEA3136720, study PRJEB25190) | human gut metagenome | biome: human gut; feature: human-associated habitat; material: faeces | place: Austria | collected 2013
AAAAAGCCGATTTTATCGGCTTGGTTTGCACATCGTGCAAACATTATACCATAATCTTTCCCATTGGAAAAGTCTTACCGTATAGAAATTTTACCATTTTTTATTTCTATTTTGTTCTCTTTTAAGAGATGTCCTACTGCACGTTTAAAAGCGTTTTTGCTAAGTCCAAACTCTCTTTGAATAATTTTAGGGTCAGCTTTATCATCAAATGGTAATTCTCCATCAAACTCCTGAATAATTTCGTAAACACTTTCTGCATCTTCATAAATCTGCATATACGCTTTTTTCTTTGCACTCAGCGTCAGTTTCCCGTCCTCACGTACTGCTGTCACACGACAGGTCAACTCATCTCCCGGTTTATAATTCCCCTGGGCTTCCTGTCTCGGTATCATAGCAGAATATTTATCATCTACAGCAACAAAAACTCCAAAATTATCACTGATTTCATAAACAACACCTGTTACTGTATCACCTTCTCCATAAGGAGAGTCTGTTTTCAAATAATGATATACTTTCATGGTAGCACAAAGGCGGCTACTCTTATCTATATACAATGCAACCAGAACTTCTTCGTTTTCATGGAGCTTTTTTGTCTGCTGTTTATATGGAAGGAAAAGGTCTTTTTCTAATCCCCAGTCTAAAAACGCCCCTATTCTTGTTACCTGTGCCACACGAAGCACTGCAATTTCTCCCAAAGTAATTTTCGGTTCTCTCACAGTAGCAATCAAACGATCTGATGAATCTTTGTAAATAAACACAGAAATCTTATCGCCTTTCTTTGTTCCTTCCGGAACCTGCTTTTTCGGCAGAAGAACAGTTTCTTTCTCTCCTGCATTTTCTGTTTCACCTAAATAAACACCGAAATCCACCAGCTTTGCAACTGTCAACTCTTGTTTCTTTCCTAATTCTATCATAAATTCTCCTCTATTTAATCCTTAACTGATTACTGCGTCTCAAGCATATCATAGAACATTTCTTTTCACAATAAATTTATCTACTGAAACTCCACAATTGCATAAGTTTCTCCTGAGGGGCTGTCCAAGCTTACCGTATAAACTCCATTTTCCTCTTGTACTTTTGGAATAATCACACTGTCTAAAATTGCCTGACTTTTATATTCTGCCCGCATTTGCCTAACTTTAAAATCTGCCGGAATATATTCCTGTGCCATAAGTACATATTGGCCATTATTTACATGATGATTGGTATCCAAATGATGTGCCTTAACCTGAAACTGTGGGAATTCTTTGTAATCCTTTGGCATTCTTATTTTTCTGGGGGCATATTCCATATCTAATTTTTCTTCTAACACATAAGCTTTAATCTGGGTTTCATCTACATTTACCGGATGTCCTGTCTTTAAATCCAAAAGCGTCCATAAAGCATTGGCATAAGCTATTTTATTACCATTTTCATCCTCCATAGCAAAATTTCTTTTCCCCAGAAAGTGTTTAAATTCATAAGGCCATGTAGATACTGTAACTTTTTCGCAAAGCTTCGGATAACGCTCTACCACAATCTGCCATGCAGAAAGCACCCATACCTGCTGTCTTTCTTCCAGAAACTTCATGCCTACCCCAATATCCTCTGATTGGAAAGTACTGCAGTCCTGAAAATAATTGATAATTCCGTTTAAAGTAAGACATTTGTTCTCCCCTGTCTCACTGAAACGAATTCTACTGTCAAAAGAATATTTCATAATCATTATCCCCCTATTCTTTTCTATAAAGCAAAAAAATATCCCAGACAACTTGTCTGGGATTAAAAGCTGGGCTACAAGGATTCGAACCTTGAAATGACGGAGTCAGAGTCCGTTGCCTTACCGTTTGGCGATAGCCCATTGTTTTGTGTTGTGCCTCACAACAAAATGTATTATATATCATTGTTTTTAAAAATGCAAGTACTTTTTTAAAATTTTTTTATTTTTTTTTAAAATTATTTTTTGAAGCATATTTTAAGGCTATTTTAAAATAGAATTCCTCTGCTTTTTTTTGAAATTTTACCTGAAACGGCATTGAAATGTTTTGATTACCTGCAAACCTCATAAATGATAAAGATTTGCAGGAATTTTTGACTTGATTAAAATATTACATCCTAGAAATGAATTCATCTAATGATTGAACTGTTAATGCTGTTTGCATCCAAGATTTAATTATTTCTATATCCTGCTGCTGATGCAAAACTTCCAAAAGGCTACTCGGCAACTGTCCCAGTCTGCTTAAAGTCATCTCAAGCATCTCCTTTGCCATTTTTAACTGTCCTTCTTCCTCTCCTTCTTTTCTTCCTTCTTTTCTTCCTTCTCTACGTTCATCCTCCAGCAATAGTTCCAAAAGCATAAATCTCTCCTCCATTTCTCTACTATCCCTGATATGGGTGACTGATTTCTGCACTTGCCTTACGTAATCATCTTGAAAGTCATTTTGGCTTTCTTTTAAGTCTGCATGCACAAATCTCAGAAAAGAAACCAGCTCTTTTGGTACATCTTCCACATTTTTCCCACGGGTATTTAAAAATACAATACAGCGTCCATCTTTTAAAGAAACATTTTCTTCTTCCCTACAGGTTACCTGAAACGTATATCGATATTTTCCTTTTCCAAAAGGGTCAAAATCACAGAGAAAAATCACATAGCTGTCTGGAAGTTCTGCATAGTTGCAACCTTTCACTAAAAGATCCATATCCATGTGACTTTGATAATAACGACTTCTGCGCCCCAATGCCGGCTGCTTCAACACCTGCATTTCTACATTATAACGTGTATTATTTCCATCTTTTGCATAAACATCTAAGCGGACACCTTTATACTCTGGATGATAAACAATACTTTTTTCTGTGCTGATTTCCACATGGTCAATTTTTATGGGAAGAACACGTTCTAAAAAGCCTTTGCAGTTCTCTTCATCTGACATCACTGCTGCAAACATAAAATTATTCTTGATTGTAAGGTTCTTTAATAATGTATTCATACTTTTTCCTCCATCTTGCAGAGGAATTCTATAATATATAGTATAGCAAAGAAAAAACAGGGTTTCCAGACTTTTTCCTTATCATAACTATCTTTTATTTTGACATTTCACATAGAATTGAAAGTTCTTCTTATTTACTTTATAATAAAGAAACAGCGAAACAATATTTTAATATTCATCTTTTTCATTACTTTTATTTTATGATTTCTCAAAACAACTTCAAAAGGAGAGACATTTATGAACAAAATTTTAAAGGTAATTTTAATCGGTGCAGGAAATCGTGGAGACACCTATACCGATATTATGGACAAAATGACTGATAAGTTTAAAGTTGTTGCCGTTGCAGAACCTATAGAAAGTCGCAGAAAAGATATCCAACAAAGACATCTGCTGCCTGATAATATGTGCTTTGAAGATTGGAAACCATTACTGGAACTTAGAAAAATTGCAGATATTGCTGTAATTTCCACTATGGACAGGGAGCATTTTGAGCCAACTCTGAAAGCCATTTCACTGCATTATGATATTTTATTGGAGAAACCTGTTGCGCCTACTGCTGAGGAATGCTTGAAAGTTGCAGACTATGCAGAAGAAATGGGAAGCAAAATCATTGTTTGTCATGTTCTTCGCTATACCACATTTTTCACTACCATCAAGTCTTTAATAAACGAAGGAAAACTGGGAGATATTATTTCTATTAACCACGAAGAATGTGTAGGAAATATACACCAAAGCCATAGTTTTGTCAGAGGTAACTGGGGAAATTCTGAGAAATCATCCAATATGTTATTGCAAAAATCCTGCCATGACATAGATATTTTACAATGGCTCATTGGAAAAAAATGCCAAAAAGTACAATCTTTCGGTGCTCTGTCCTATTTTAAAAAAGAAAATGCTCCAAAGGGAGCTCCTGACTACTGTATTGAAGGATGTCCAAAAGCGGATACTTGTCCTTATAATGCCGTAAAACTTTATTTGGATGATAAAGAAAACAGCTGGTTTCGAACAACTTCCACAAAAAATCCTCACCCTACCGATGAAATAGTAGAAAAAGCCCTTCGCACAACACAGTATGGAAAATGTGTATTCAAATGTGATAATGATGTAGTAGACCATCAGACCGTCAATATGCTTTTTGAGGATAATGTAACCGCCACCTTTACAATGAATGCATTTAATAAAGGCGGAAGATTTATACATATTATGGGAACAAAAGGGGAATTGCATGCTGCAATGGATGACCTGCAGTCTCCAATTAGAATATACGACTTTGAAACAAAAAAGACAATCGAAATCCCTGTCGCTGCGCAGGATGGAATTACTAATGGACACGGCGGCGGTGACGAAGGAATTATAAATTCTCTTTATGACTATCTGATTGGTGAATACAAAGGATTTTCCGTTTCTGACATCAGAACCTCTGTAAACAATCACCTCATTGTATTTGCAGCAGAAAAGTCACGAAAAGAAGGAACTGTTGTGGATCTTGAGGAATTCTCTGATGGGCTTCATCCTGCTTTTTCGCAATTTTAAGCTACAGAATTACTTTTTCAGATACAAAAAAGCCATAATGCTGCTCCCCACAGCATCATGGCTTTCTAATTTCTCTATCTATTCTCTTTTTTCTTCATAATCCAAAAATAATACGGTATCAACGGTATCAATGCCGCAATCCATGCCGCCGGATCTGCCATACACACTCCTGCAAAGCTGGTATTTCCTGCCACTAGAAAAACAATTCCTGCTCTGGCAATTAATTCAAACACGCCTCCCATCATAGGCACAAGTCCGTATCCCATACCTTGCAATGCATTTCTGTATAAGAAAATACTTCCCAGAAATGGATATGCCCACACAACTGTGTCAAAATAAATCCCTGCTGCTTTTAAAACATCCGTTTCAGAAGCTTTAACAAAAATCAGTGTCAGATACTCCCCAAAGAAATGAACCACTACCATCATAATTAAACTGGTAACTAAAATCATTCCCTGTGTGAGATACACACCTTTTCTCACCCTATCCATCTTACCTGCGCCACGATTTTGTCCTACATAAGTAGCAATTGTCGCTCCAAAAGACACAAATACCGTACAAATGATATTCTGAATTTTTCCTGCTGCGGAAAATCCCGCCATGCTCACTGCACCATAAACATTAATAGCTCCCTGTACAATAATCGTTCCGATAGCAGTAATAGAAAATTGTAATGCCATGGGAATTCCAAGTCCTAACAGCTTGTTGATGGTTCCCATGGAAAAATGAAAGTCTTCCTTCTTTAATCTCAAAACATCAAATTTTTTGAGAATATAGATAAAACATAAAAGTGCAGATATTCCCTGTGCAATTACCGTAGCATAACCGCATCCTTCCACTCCCGTATGGAACACTACAATAAATACAATATCCAGCACTACATTAATCAATGCAGATATAATCAGAAAATACAAAGGGGACTTACTGTCCCCCAACGCTCTTAACACACCTGCAAGAGCATTATAAGCACAGGTAACCACCAATCCTGCATAAATAATCGCCATATAGCTGCTGATATCTCCTATAAGATACTCCGGTGAATTCATCAGACGCAAAATCGGCTCATTAGCAATTAAAAGCCCTCCCGTCATCACCACAACAAATCCCAAACAGATATAGATAGACATAGCAATATAATGTCTCATTCTATCCAGTTTTCCTGCACCAAACCATTGAGCTACCCATATAGAAAATCCACTAGTAAGTCCATTTAACCAGCCTGTAACCAAAAAAATTAATGAACCAGTACTTCCAATAGCAGCAAGGGCATCTACGCCTAGAAACTGACCTGCAATAATCGAATCTGCAATATTATAAAACTGCTGAAAAATATTTCCTAAACACATTGGAATCATGAATCTGATAATCAGCTTTATAGGACTTCCAGACGTCATGTCATTTGTCATCTTACTTCCCCTTTCCTATTCATTATTATTCACGTTTTTTTATTTTAACACGCTTTTTTTCATAATTCCAGAGATGTTTTACACATATTTTTCCTTTATTTACATATCCTTTTATACACAGGAGGTGTTTTATACTCTGACTACTACAGATTATCCTTCTTTCTTCTATACAGAAGAACGATTACTCCTAGGGACACCATACCTGCAAATATCCAGAACATAATCTGTGTTTCATCCCCTGTCTTTACCCCACTGTTTGTTCCATTATTTTGATTTCCATTCTGATTATTCCCCTGTGAGTTTGAAGGTGTATCTACCACTACTCCGAATCCTCCCAGACTTTTTACAGAAACAGCAATCATATCGTCTTCTGCTTTACCTGCAAGCTTCTCTACTTTTCCATCTGCATAATGCAGAACTGTAAGCTGCTGTCCATTATATTTTTCTCCTACCGGAATAGACAGTACTGCTCCCTTAGGAAGTTCTAAGTTCTTTCCATTCTGTCGGATAACAACATCGTATAAACGGAACACAGATTTTGTAGAAGGAATTTCCTTTCTCATTGCTTTCACTGCTTCACTATCTTTATCAAGAGGTGTTACCAAAAGTTCCATGTCTTGCTCAAGACCTTTTCCCTTTAAAGAAACTCCATACTTTTTATTTACCAATGTAATTTCTTGCTGTTCATCTGGAGTAGGCTCTGGCTGTGGCTCCGGATTTGGTTCCAAAGTCATTTTCTGCTCTATGGTAAGAAGATAAGTTCTGCTATCTTCTCCTCTTACTGTCTTTTTAGAAACAATTTCAATTTTTGCTCCATGTTTGACCGGAAGAGCCTCTCCACTTTCATAAACCTTATCCCCAGATTTTATCTCTATTTCTGCATAACGGTTATAAGACTTAGGCTCTAATACAATTTCTTTTACATTTTCTCCCAGTGAAAATGTATATTCATAAGTATCCCTTGCATATTCCGGTGACAATTTGCCGTCTGTAATTCCCAATGTAGATAATTCAGCGTTTTCTGTTACATCCTTTCCCAGATTTTCCGTATATTCTACTGTAATTACATCTTGATTTTTCAATTTACCGTTTTCTACTGTAAAATCAGCAAAACCAGTTTTCGTAAATTCATCATTTAAAGTTCCTACCCAACCGCTGCCCGGTCCACGGTCAAATTCTCCAAGACCGTCAATTTCTTCAATATATTCCCCGTTTCGGATAGAAATGCTTAAACCATTTTCTTTACAAGCACGCTCAATCACACTCATCATAGAGTCTGTTTTATAAATAGAAGTTTGTGCTTGTAACATAATACCTTTTATTTCCGTTTCTTTCAGTAATGAAAATGGCTTCTCTTTCTTTTCTAATCCATCCATAACTGTTAAAGTTATTTTCCCTACTTCTTCACCCAGAGTTTTTAATTCCTCAATACGTTCAATGGCTTTCTGTAGCTTTTCTGCATTCTGTACAAGCTGCTTTTCATCTTCTGTGAGGCTTTCATACATTCCTTGTACGGACAGCACAACTTCCTCATCTTCCACTTTTAGGTTTCCAATTTCCGGAAAGTTCTCAATCAGCTTGATTACTTCTTCTACTGTTGTTTTATAATCCTCTTTTGTCAAATCCCAGTAAGTCTTTTCTCCTGCTTTTACCTGTGTATAAGCCGTAAATGCCTGCAATACCTGAACACTTGACATTTCATTTAACTTCTTATTACTTTTATCATGGCAAAAACCCTTTTCTTTTTCAGTTTCACAGTAATAATTGTCCATGAGACAGGTAATGATATTGCTGTAAGATGTTCCAAAATCAGAGTTTAACGGATCTATACCTAAAATTGTCAATGTAAGCAATACCTGCGCTGTACTTTCCGATGTTCCAAAATCATAAGAATCAGTCATAGATTTTTTCAAATATTCTACTCCTGCTTCTACTGCTCGATGAACTTTTACATCCTTGTTTCTATATGGCGCCAAAGCCTGAAGACACATGGCTGTCATATCCACACTGACTGTCTGATTATCCATAAGACCGAAGCCACCGTTTTCTTCATTCTGGAATTTTAAAAGTGCAGTTAAGATATCCTCTCTGTTCCATTTTGCATCTGCGGGAATTTCCATGCCTTTTGCATCTGCTACCAGAAGTGCCCATGACAATTCATTTGCACCTATATCCAAATTTGGATGATTATAAATCATTTCTACCAGATTTACACCATTTACATCTGTAATATCCTTGTTCATAATTAACAAAGATAATGCCACACGCTCTATATCTGTAGGTTTCTGTTTTTTACTCCATTTTTTCACTGTATCTGCCACAGACTGATAATAAGCATCTAATTTATCTTGGGAAATCGTTTCTCCCCCACGTAAACGTGCATAGACAATCCAGTCATTTTTATTATACTGATAATTTTCTTCCGGATATCTGGATGCCAAATGTTCTTTTGCTCCTTGTAATCCTTCCTTTACCAACGCTTCAACATCTACCTGTGGTGTGTCTCCACCTGATACAGTAATTGTTAATTTTATCGGTTCTACTTTATTGGTTTTGTCAATTGGTGTCCCAGTTACAATTACAGTACCCTCTTTTAAAGATTGCACATAATACTTATCACTGGTAAGAAAAGAGCCTTTATCCGGTGCATTATCCCATTCTGGATTTCCTTTTTTCCAATATCCCTGTTCTTTACGGACAATCTTTACAATTCCCTCTTTATCATAAGACCATTTTAACTGTGGGTCAGTTACACTCCAGCCTTCTTTAGAAAGTTCTCCCTCAAAAGTCAAGTCAAGAAGCTGTTCTGCGAAGTTTTTCATCTGGAAATTACTTTCACCTATTGCTATCTTTGTCAATGGATTTTTGTACTTATAAGTAACCTCTGAAGTTCCTGTTACTGTACTTGTTTTCTTAGTCTTAGGATCTGTCTGTTCAATTTTCGCTGTATAAGTAACTGTACCTGCTTTATATGGTACATATCCCTTTACCATACTGTCTACATAGTTGGCAATAGAAGGATCACTACTTGTTACTGTCCAGTTACTTGCATAGCTGGCATTCTCCGGTGATACAATCACTCCACTGTAATCCGGCAGAAATGCATAGTTATCCGGATCATTGGCATTTCTGGAATGAATTTCTTTTTCTCCTGAAACAGCCGGCTTCACACTTTCAACAGGTACATAGGAAGAAGTTGCTTCTACCTCTGCTTTTATTTCAGGTTTTGCTTTTACTGCAACAATCATAGATGCTGTACCTGGTTTTTTAAACTTAAACTCACTGGATGAATTTAAGTTATAAATCAACTTTTCATCACTTGGCTCATAAGTAAAACGAGAGCTATGTACCGGTATAAATTTTTCACTTGCCTGATATTTTGCCTGTACCTGAATATTTTTCCATTCGGAACCTTCTACTTTTATTTTACCGTTAGTTACATCCTGTCCATCAATAAAAAGCTTGATTTGTTCAATAACCTGCGATTTTGCAATTACCTTTACCCAAGCAACCGTTTCTGTAGATGCATCTGCTTTTCTTTCTGTTGCTGATACAATGGCAGAACCCTCTGCATCTACTCGAAGCTCTCCTTTATCTGCCCCTATTGATAAAGCTCTATCCGGCTTCACGTCAGTTATGTTCCATGACACTGTGCTTGTAGCCGGTACTTCTTTTAAGCGAAATGTTCCTGCCAGATTAAAAGCTCCTACCTCATCCGGTGATACATATAAAGTCTGATTTTCAATTGTCTCTGTTACACCATCTGCAAAAGCAAACTCTATTTCATATCTATTTTCCGGAAGATTTGGTTTGTTGGGATTATATTCCTGATTTTCCCCAAAATAAGGATATCCTGTACTGTTTTGTCCCCATGTGACACCAAATTCTCCCTTATTCTTGTTTAAAAGCTCTACAAATTCTTTTGTCTTCATATCCTCTTCTCCCTTTGCAGAAGAATTTATTAAGGCTTCTGCCGGAAATTGTACAGGATTTTCCGCACTGTCAGACCAATAAGAATTTATTAAATTTCCTCCTTTGTATTCTTTAAATAAAGTACCGATTTTTCCTTCACTAATAGAATAACTATTAATCAAGCTGCCACCGGTAAGACGTTTTGCAAAGCCACAGGCTCCATTGCCTTTCACATCTGTATAGCAGTTAATAATTGCACCCTTCAAATCATATCCTGCCGGCCCACTTTCTGCCCATGAAGCTAAAGTACCGGTAAAATGTGTATTCTGTAAAATCCCTTGTTCTCCAACACTCTGAAACAGCCATGTCGTATCTTCAAGAGCAACTGTATGTCCATTTCCATCAAAGATAGCATTAAATTCAAAAAAAACCTTATATTTTTTGTCTAATGTAATATCATTATCAAGAACATAGTAAGCATCTGTCTTTTCAGCATCTATTTTCTCTAAATCTGCCTGCTCCTTAATATGAACAATCCGGCTTTCGTCTTTTGGCGGAGCAATCGGTTCTGTCACTTTTTTCTTTTCTAATTGTTCTTTTGCTGTATTTAAAACTTTTAAGGCTTCCTCAATTTCTGTCTGCTTTACCTCTGCCTTTTGCAAAACTTGTTCCGCTGCATTCAATGCTTCAGAAAATGGTTTCCAACTTTCTTCTGTATATTTATTCTGCTCCAGTATCTTTCCTTCATTTACAGCATTTTGGAGAGTTGTTTTATCTATCTGTTCCGGCTCCGGAGATATACCTCCCTGTGTCAAAACAGGTAATCCTTGATTACTGCCATCCGCCGAAGAAATCCATGTAAAACCTGTGTCCGGAATATCTTTATTTAATAATTGCGCTGCAGACTTTAATTCTTTTAATGTTTTTTTGAAATCTTTTCCATTTTCAGGCTTTTTTCCCCAAGATACAGGTCCCGAAGCTGAGGAAGCTTGATCTGCCGCATAATAACTGTTGGATAAAATACTTTCTTCTGTTTCTCGAATTCCAATCAGACCGCCTGCCATCATAGCGTCAATACTTCCGCCAAAGTATGTATTTTTAATTGCTCCCGATCGAAATGTTCCTACAAGACCTCCTACTTCTCCTAGCCAACCGGTTAATTTTATTTTCGCCGTAGAGTAGCAATTCTGAATGGTTCCATTTAAAGTAATTGCCATACTTCCAAAAGTTTTATCGCTTACAATAATATTTTCGCTGGTTACTCCAAGGTTTTGAATAGTTCCTGTTACTTCATTTGCCAGAGGTTTATCTGCAAGCGTAATAGTGTGACCATTTCCGTCCAAAGTTCCTGCAATAAGTTCAAAAGTCTGACCTTCTGTAAACACAATATCCTCTGTTAAAGTATATGTTGTTCCAGCTTCAATGACCGTAGGAATTGTACTCTCTTTCCCTGTCCCACCTAAACTTTCTGGCCCACCGGCTGCTTGTACTGATACAGGTATTCCCGTAACGAGCAACACCATTGCAAGAAAGAGACTAAGAACACGGCTTTCATTTCTTCTTTTTTTCATTTTCTTCCTCCTCCAATAGTTTTTGTAATCCTTGCAAAAAATTTTTTGTTTCATAGAATGCAATTTCCTATGCAAAATAAAAAAGGTTTCCTTACACACCGGTAAAGAAACCTTATCTATCTTCACTATGAAATTTTATCCTGCACATCTTTTTCCTATACAAATAAAACTCCCTCAGCCCGGAAATGTATTTCTCTGATGGCAGATTTTCTGACTTAGCCTAAAAAAGCATTACAGTAGAGGTGACTGTATCGGATTTACACCGATTTCCCTTTTAACCTTGGAGTAAACTCCAACGACCATCATGGATATGCAGTTTATACTTCTTTATAGTACACAATCTAAAAAGGAATGTCAAGGAGAACTGACCAGACTGACAGTAAGCTCTCCTTTTTTATAAAACTATTTTCCAATTACAACTTTATCCAGATTCCAGATTTCATCCACATACTGCTGAATAGTTCTGTCAGATGTAAATTTACCTGCACAAGCAGTATTCAAGAGCGCCATCTTCGCCCATCTTTCTTCGTCTCTATAAGCTTCCTCTACTTTTTCCTGTGCTGCTGCATAAGATTTGAAATCAGCCAGAATAAAGTAAGTATCTGCCTTGTCACTGCTGTTTGTGTTCAACAGAGAATCATAGATTTCTCTGAACATATTGAAATCTCCGTTAGAATATGTTCCGTTAATGAGCTGCATCAGTACGTTTCTGATGTCCGGATCATTGTTGAAATACTGCATTGGATCATAACCGCCGTTATTTTCATAGTTAATAACTTCATCAGAAGATAAACCGAAGATAAAGGCATTTTCTGCTCCTACTTCTTCTACAATTTCTACGTTTGCACCGTCCATTGTACCAATTGTAGGCGCACCATTGAGCATGAATTTCATATTTCCTGTTCCGGAAGCTTCTTTACTTGCAGTAGAAATCTGCTCAGATACATCTGCTGCTGCAAAAATCATTTCTGCATTAGATACACGGTAGTTTTCAATAAATACAACTTTAATCTTACCATTGATAGATTTATCATTGTTAATTACATCTGCTACTGCATTAATCAGCTTAATGGTCTGTTTTGCACGTCTGTAACCCGCTGCTGCCTTTGCACCAAAGATGAAAGTTCTTGGATAGAACGGCATTTCCGGATGTTCTTTAATCTTGTTATACAGATACATAACATGCAGAATATTCATCAACTGACGTTTGTATTCATGCAGACGTTTTACCTGAACATCAAAGATAGAATTTGGATTTACTTCAATTCCGTTGTGCTCCAGAATATATTTTGCCAGACGTACCTTATTCTGGTATTTAATATTCATGAATTCCTGCTGTGCCTTTTTATCATCTGCATATATTTTCAATTTGGAAAGCTGTGATAAATCAGTAATCCATCCATCTCCAATATGTGCAGTTACCCAGGATGCCAGCAGTGGATTTCCATGTAACAGGAAACGTCTCTGAGTAATACCATTTGTTTTGTTATTGAATTTATCAGGATACATTTCGTAGAAATCTTTTAATTCCTGTTTTTTCAAGATTTCCGTATGCAGTCTGGCAACACCATTTACAGAATGACCTCCGGCAATAGCAAGATGTGCCATTTTCACCTGTCCGTCATAGATAATTGCCATTTTACGGATTTTTTCCTGATTTCCAGGATATTTCTGCTGGATTTCCAATAAGAATCTGCGGTTGATTTCTTCAATAATCTGGTAAATTCTAGGAAGCAGTCTGGAGAACAGCTCAATCGGCCATTTTTCCAATGCCTCAGACATAATTGTGTGGTTTGTATAAGCACAAGTCTGTGTTGTAATGTTCCATGCATCTTCCCATTCTAAGTTTTCTTCATCCACTAAAATACGCATAAGTTCTGCTACAGTCATAGTTGGATGTGTATCATTTAACTGGAAAGCCACTTTCTTCGGCAAATCATGTAAATCATCATGTGTCTTTTTAAATTTCTCAATTGCTTCCTGAATACTTGCAGAAATAAAGAAATACTGCTGTTTTAAACGCAGCTCTTTTCCCGCATAATGATTATCGTTTGGATAAAGAACTTCTACAATGTTCTTTGCAAGGTTTTCCTGCTCTACTGCTTTATGATATTCGCCTTTATCAAATAAATCCAGACGGAAGTCATTGATTGCTTCTGCATCCCAGATGCGCAGTGTGTTTACAACATTATTGTTATATCCTACGATTGGCATATCATAAGGTACTGCCAGTACAGACTGGTAACCTTCCTGAATAAAATGATTTCTGCCTGTTGCAGGGTCGTATTCCACTTTTACGTAACCACCGAATTTTACTTCTTTGGCATATTCCGGACGGCGAAGCTCAAACGGATATCCGTTTTTCAGCCAGTTATCAGGCACTTCTACCTGATATCCGTCTTCAATTTTCTGTTTGAACAGTCCGTAATGATAACGAATACCACAGCCATAAGCACAGTATCCTAATGTTGCCAGAGAGTCTAAGAAGCAGGCAGCCAGTCTTCCCAAGCCACCGTTTCCAAGAGCCGGGTCCGGCTCCTGGTCTTCAATTACATTTAAGTCAAATCCAAGCTCGTCCAAAGCTTCTTTTACTTCATCATAAGCACATAAATTGATTAAGTTATTTCCAAGGGCTCTGCCCATGAGAAACTCCATGGACAGGTAATAAACAATCTTCGGGTCGTCCTTCTCATACTGTTTCTGTGTCAAGAGCCAGTTGTCAATAATTACGTCCTTTACAGCAAGAGAAACCGCCTGAAAAACTTGTTCCTGGGTTGCTTCTTCTATTGTTTTTCTGTAAAGCATTTTTACATTTTCTTTAACGCTTTTTTTGAATTCCTCTTTTTTAAAATGATTGTCTAACATTCCCTTTTTCCTCCCCAACTCTTATGAAAGCTTTTCTACACCTAATTTTACATTTTCGGAGTTAATCTTCCATTCTTTTGTATAACCACTCAGTTCATTATATACCACATTTTCTGCAAGAACCTCTGATTTGATTTCTTTTTCGTGCACACGGAAAATTCCTTCAATCACCTGATTGTCTGCAAGAGAAATCTGGATTTTGTCCATAACCTCAAATCCTGCTTCCTTACGCATAGTCTGGATTTTGCTGATAATTTCACGAACAAATCCCTCTTCAATAAGCTCCGGTGTAAGGTTTGTATCCAGTACAACAGTTACGTCATTATCTGCTTCGGAAACATATCCTTCCCTCTGTGCCATATCAATTAAAAGGTCATCTTCTGTGAGAACGATTTCTTGTCCGTTTACTTCAAAAGTAAGAGCGCCTTTTTCTTTTAATTCATCCATTGCTTTGTTTCCGTCAAGCTTAGAAAGTGTTTCTTTAATACCGCCTAAGAATTTTCCATATTTTGGTCCAACTGTTTTAAGCTGTGGTTTGAAGCTGTAAGATGTAAATTCTCTTACATCATCTGTAAATACAACTTCTTTTACATTCAGCTCGTCTGCAATGATTTCTTTATAAAATTCAGATAACTCAAAAGGAGCTTTTACGAACATCTTGCCAATTGGCTGACGGTTTTTAATATTTGCTGTATTTCTACATGCACGTCCCATAACAACTGCTTTCAGCAGGTTATCCATGTTCTGCTCTAATTCTTTATCAATCCATTCTTCTTTCACTTCTGGGAAGTCGCATAAATGAATACTTTCCGGTGCATTTTTATCAAGACTTCTTACTAAGTTCTGATAAATGTCTTCTGTCATGAACGGAACCATTGGCGCTGCCGCTTTGGAAATTGTCACCAATGCTGTGTACAGAGTCATGTAAGCGTTAATCTTATCCTGCTCCATACCCTTTGCCCAGAAACGTTCACGGCTTCTTCTTACATACCAGTTACTCATATCATCTACAAATTCCTGCAGCACTCTTGCTGTTTCCGGAATTCTGTAGTTTTCCAGATTTTCATCTACAGCTTTTACTACGGTATTTAATTTTGATAACAACCATTTATCCATTACAGGGAGTTTATCGTATTCTAATGTATATTTTGTTGCATCAAACTCATCAATATTTGCATACAGAACAAAGAAGGCATAAGTATTCCACAGTGTACCCATGAATTTACGCTGTCCTTCCTGTACGGCCTTTCCATGGAAACGGTTTGGCAACCATGGCGCACTGTTTACATAGAAATACCAGCGAATTGCATCTGCACCGTATTTTTCCAATGCTTCAAACGGGTCTACGGCATTGCCTTTGGATTTACTCATCTTCTGTCCGTTTTCATCCTGTACGTGTCCCAAAACAATAACGTTTTTATATGGCGCTTTATTAAATAACAGAGTGGACTCTGCCAGAAGGGAATAGAACCATCCACGAGTCTGGTCTACTGCCTCTGAAATAAAGTCAGCCGGGAACTGCTGTTCAAATAAGTCTTTATTTTCAAATGGATAATGATGCTGTGCAAACGGCATTGCTCCGGAGTCAAACCAGCAGTCAATTACTTCCGGTACTCTGTGCATTGGTTTTCCACATTTCGGGCAGGTAATTGTGATTTCGTCAATGTATGGTCTGTGCAGCTCAACTGTCTTAGCAGCTTCATTTCCGCTCATTTCATAGAGCTCCTGTCTGCTGCCAATAGAATGCTGATGTCCGCATTCACATTCCCATACGTTCAACGGTGTTCCCCAATAACGGTTACGGCTGATACCCCAGTCCTGAACATTTTCCAGCCAGTCTCCGAAACGGCCTTTTCCAATGCTTTCCGGTATCCAGTTGATGGTATTGTTGTTGCGGATTAAATCGTCTTTTACCTCAGTCATTTTAATGAACCAGGACTCTCTTGCATAATAAATCAAAGGAGTATCACATCTCCAGCAGTGTGGATAGCTGTGCTCAAACTTCGGCGCAGAGAATAATAATCCTCTTTCATCTAAGTCTTTTAATACCTCAGGGTCTGCTTTTTTGCAGAAGGTTCCTGCCCATTTTGTTTCTGCTGTCATTTCACCTTTTTCGTCTACAAGCTGAAGGAACGGCAAATCGTATTTTCTTCCTACTTTACTGTCGTCTTCACCAAATGCAGGTGCAATATGAACAACGCCTGTACCGTCTGTTAAAGTTACATAGCTGTCACATACAACATAGTGCGCTTTTTTGTTCAGTTCTTTAAAGTTATATAATGGCTCATATTCTTTATATTCCAAATCTTTTCCAACATAAGTTTCCAGAACCTCATAAGCAGGTGTTCCTTCTTCTCTTTCCAAAGAACCGAGAACAGTGTCCAGAAGGGCCTCTGCCATATAATAAGTATATCCGTCAGCAGCTTTTACTTTTACATACTGCTCATCAGGATTTACACAAAGTGCAACGTTGGACGGAAGTGTCCATGGTGTTGTTGTCCATGCCAGAATATAAGCATCCTCGCCTACTACCTTGAAGCGTGCAACAGCGGAACGTTCTTTTACGTCCTTATAGCCTTGTGCCACTTCCTGTGCAGATAAAGGAGTTCCGCAACGTGGACAGTAAGGAACAATCTTAAATCCTTTATAAAGAAGTCCTTTGTTCCAGATTTCTTTTAATGCCCACCATTCAGACTCAATATAATTGTCATCATAAGTAACATAAGGATTATCCATATCAGCCCAGAAACCTACGGTAGAGGAGAAATCCTCCCACATTCCTTTATATTTCCAAACGCTTTCCTTACATTTATCAATAAACGGAATTAAGCCGTATTCTTCAATCTGTTCTTTTCCGTCAAGACCTAACAGCTTTTCTACTTCCAGCTCTACCGGAAGTCCATGTGTGTCCCAGCCCGCTTTACGTGGAACCATTTTCCCTTTCATTGTACGGTATCTTGGTATCATATCTTTGATAACACGGGTAAGTACGTGTCCGATATGCGGTTTGCCGTTTGCAGTAGGAGGGCCGTCATAGAAGGTATAGGTTTCTCCCTCTTTTTTCTGTTCCATACTCTTTTTGAAAATATCGTTATCTTTCCAGAATTTTTCGATATTTTTCTCACGTTCTACAAAGTTTAAATCCGTAGTAACTTTCTGATACATTGATATTTCTCCTCTCTTGAATTTCTTTGCATGTATGAAAAGAGTTTTTATTTCATAGGACTCAATTTCCTATGAAATAAAAAAACTCCCGCCCTGTAACAGGACGAGAGTAAAATTCACTTCGTTATACCACCTCTTACAACATACAAAGCATTATGACTTTTATATGCGCTCCCTTTAACGGAGGAAACCCGGCATCTCCTACTTTATTCAGATAGCAACTCCGGAGTGATTTTCTTTCACCTCTACTGGTATCAGGCTTCCACCGTCCCTGACTCGCTGAAACTTTCGACAGTCAAATACTCTCTCCATCACAGTTTTTCATATAGACTTATTATACTTAGTATCTTTCAAATTTGTCAAGGGCTAGGCGAAATTTTCCCTTTCTCCAAATTTATTGATATAATATTACAAATCGCTTATAATGTACAGTAGTTTATGTAACAAAAAAGTGAGGATTTTTTATGAAAAAGAGAGGATTATCTTTGTTCTGTGCCCTTTTAACCAGTGTAGTACTCACTATAGGAAACGGAACAACTATTGTCATGGCAACGGAAGCCACACCGGAAGCTTCTGTGGTATCGCCAGAAACATCGGAAGAACCGCTTGTTCCAGAAAGCTACGAATGGGAAATTCAATCAAACAATATTCCCGGCTGGCCAGAAGGACCTAAAGTCATGGCAGAAACAGCCATTGTCATGGATATGGATACAGAGGAGATACTCTATGCAAAAGGAATTGATGAAAAACGTGCTCCTGCCAGTACAACAAAAATTCTGACAGCAATGCTGGCAATCGAAAAAGTACCTTTTGAAACTCAAATTACCTTTACAGATGAAGTAAATAACATCGAAGCAGGAAGTACCCACATCGGTATTAAACCCAGAGAGACACTGACCATGAAAGACTGTGCTTATGCAATTTTACTTGCATCTGCCAATGAAGTTTCCTCTGGTGTTGCAGAATATATCGGCACTACGGTTCCTGCTTTTGTAGACATGATGAATCAACGTGCAAAAGAGTTGGGATGTACCAATACCCATTTTGTCAATGCAAATGGTTTATACGATGAAAACCATTATACAACAGCCAGAGATTTAGCAATCATCGCAAAAGCCGCTTTTCAAAATGAAACTTTTCGGGAAGTTGTAAAAACACCTTATTATATCGTTCCAAAAACAAATATTACAGATGAAGAAAGATGGCTGAATAACCATCATAAAATGATTTTGCAAGGTTCTGAATATTATGAGGGATGTCTTGGCGGTAAAACAGGATATACAGAAAAAGCCGGAAATACGCTGGTTACCTATGCAGAAAGAAATGGTCGAAAACTGGTCTGTGCTTTATTGGCTGACGTCAATATTGTTGCCCAATACACTGACACCAAAGCTCTTTTAAATTATGGTTTTGACAGCTTCCAGCGTCTTGACACTACTGCTGTTTCTCTCTCTCCCGCAAAATCAGATGAACTGGGGAAACAGTTGGAAGAAAAAGGGCTTTTATCCACAGCTTTAGAAACCACTTCTATCAGTGTTCCCAAAGAGCTAACAGAAGAATTAACCTATAAAACTACTTTAGAAAACAATATGCTTAATATTGATTATTATTATGGAAAACAACAGATTGGAAGCTCATCTATGCTGGCTTCCGATGAAATCTTAAAGGTTTCTCAAGAACTATCTCCAAAAGAAGTAACAAAAACAGATGCATCTGTTTCTCCCAATCCTGCAAAAGACAGTAATACTTCCGAAAAAGACAATCTCCTTCCATCCTGGAAATACATTACATTGTTTTTATTGATAACAGGTATTCTTTTCTATATTGTTGTTCTAATTGTAAATATAAAACGAAGTATTAAAAGACGTAAACGCAAAAAAGCAAGAGAACGCAGAGATTAAATTTCATATAGGATACTTTTAGGAAATAAAATAGGGATACGCATACAAACTTCATGCGTATCCCTATTTTTTTTTCTTTTCCTGATGCCTTTTCATACGACGCTTCTTTCTTAAAGCTTCCCTTTTCTCACGAATTTCTGATGCTTCTGCTTCATCAATTTGCTTTAAAGTTTTTACTACATAATATTTACCTTCATCTGTTTTCTTAATTCTTGCTTTTCCTTTAAAATAGCCATGCTCCGGACAATATGCAAGGCACAAATGCGATTTTGGATTAACGGAAAACCAGCGGATTTTCTTTTTGGCTGTCCGTTTGCAAAGAAAACACTGAGTTTTCGTAACTTCCTTATCCATCATTGCTTCTTCCTTCGAAGAAAATTCTCTGGATATAAATTTAGAATAATCCTTAAATACCGTATAAATCTCACTATCCTTATTTTTAGGATTTTGATAACAATCAATAGAATAATTTCTTTTCATGAAATTTTCCGGTATTTTCATCAAAATTTCCGCTGTATAATGCGCATCATTTAGCGCCTGATGAAAGGTATCTCCCTTATCCATTTTCAAAAAATCAATAGCATATTCCAATGAACGGGTAGTTTTTTCATTCTCATAAATCAATCCAAATAATTTTTGCACATCGTAATAAAAAACAGGTCCTTTCAGCAAAGAAAGCATTCTGTAATATTTCAAATTCCGCTGCAATTCCACCAAATCCGCCGAACCCCATGTGCAAAATTTTATGTCTGTCCCGCACCACTCCAGAAATTTCTTTACAGCAGCTTTAAAAGGAATACCTTCCTCCAATCTCTTAGAAGTAATTCCCAAAATTTCCTTCGTACGAAAATGCAGACGGTGGTAAACTACAGGTTTTATAATCTCCTGAAAAGAATCCACTATATTTCTGTTCTCATCCAGCTTTACTGCACCAATTTCAATAATCTCAAAAGGCAATTTTTTATTTTCTTTTTCTTTTCCGTAAGGGCATTGATTCCATTCTAAGTCAAAAACAATATAATTCATATCAGTACCTCTCCTTGCCAGTCATTGGCTTAGCAAAACAATTCTAGCAAAATATTATTTACAAGTCAATGTTCGAACAAAAACCTTCCCCGAATATAAAAAGAAGCTGTCCACTAATTCTCTAGTGTAACAGCCTCTTATTTGTTCATCTATTACTGAGCTAATTTAACTGGGTTAACCTTTACGCTTGGTCCCATTGTGGAAGCCAGAGTTACGCTCTTTAAGAACACACCCTTTAATGCGCTTGGTCTAGCTTTGTTAATAGCTCCCATAAGCGTCTGGAAGTTGTCCGCTAACTGCTCCTCTGTGAAAGAAGCTTTTCCGATTGGCACGTGAATGATGTTTGTTTTATCAAGACGATATTCAATCTTACCAGCTTTGATATCCTG
>OLRB01000633.1_pt1 | contig 20470 bp, 16 predicted proteins | sample 1672751 | NCBI WGS metagenome assembly OLRB01 (sample SAMEA3136720, study PRJEB25190) | human gut metagenome | biome: human gut; feature: human-associated habitat; material: faeces | place: Austria | collected 2013
CAAAACGAGGTACCCGTATTCCGTCGACTGAATAAAGCCTCCAGACACACTTTTTATCCTATAAGCCCTATTGTATCTAGGTCGATACCAGTATCAATGCCCGCGATGCTCTTGCTTGCGCTTCGGCTTTCGCTGCTCGAAGTCTGTCGCCTGGGGTTTCTCGCCGGCAGTCTGCCTCCTCACCGAAGGAGAGGTGATTGCTTCCTTGTGGGGTTGCGGAACCATCTATATCCGCTTGCTGCGGGCTTGCTTGGGCCAGTTCCTCTTGAAAGAGCCGATGCCGCCGAAGAATTTGTTGTATGTCTCGCCATCCTCCTTGGTCTCGTGCTTGGCTAGGGCGAGTTCGATGGTGCAGAGGTAATCCGCCACTTGCTCGAGGCGGTAGTCGGTCATCGAGGCCTTGCGGCGTCGGACGACCCCTTTTGAGAGGACCTTGCCCACGGAGAGGTCGAGTGCCTGCTTGACGATGTCCTGGCCGTTGTTGTAATAGACCTTCACATTCGTTAAGAAGGTCTTTCGGCATCGGGTCTATTCCGCTGGCGATAATATATCCGATAACGCTATTCGGCGCATAGCCGTTCATCAGGCATCTCGAGAATCCGCTCGTCGGGGCTCCGCTAGTCCCAGGCAGAGTTGAGGTCCATCGTCTCCCGATAGGCCCTGTCGATGGGTATCCAATGTGTACCATAGGGGACTTGTTATCGAAGTAGTTTGGTTAACGAATGCACGTGTCGCAAGTGTCTGATCAAAAACAGATTGTCGACTACTGCATGCTTCAAACGGGAATCCATTCAACTATTAGGTATAATAAACTGTTATATGTGAAACAGCTCATTACTCCGCTTTGATTCGTTAGTTTCAGGTTCACGATTGGTGGATTTGAGTGTCTGATCAGAAATTGGAATGGGGTGCAGATGGGCGTTCGATACATTGGGTCTAAAGCCCGTTTAGCACAAGGCATTCTTGATGTTATTGCTGAAAGCGGTTTAACTTCCGGTAGATTTGTTGATGGGTTCTGCGGTACAGGAGTCGTTTCTTTAGAAGCCGCAAATCGTGGATATTCCGTACTTGCTAACGATGCTCTTTATTCTTCAGCGTTGATTACTGAATCGTCTCTTATCTGCCAGTCAGAGATTGATTTTTCGTATTTCGGTAGCTATGAAAATGCTGTATCTACACTGAATAGCCTTCAAGGAAGCGAAGGTTATTTTTGGCATACATACAGTCCTGCATCATTCGACAGATGCGGAATCGAACGAAGATATTTTACTGAGGACAACGCTAAGAAAATTGATTCAATTAGAAAAGAAATATCCATTTGGAAAAGCAAGGGATTGATTGGTTATTCCGAAGAGCGACTCCTGTTAGCTAATCTAATTGTGGCTGCCAATGACGTCGCGAATACCGCAGGAACATATGGGTGCTTCTTAAAGAAATGGACAACTCATTCGTTTAGCGATTTGAAGCTATCGCCAACTGACCTCCGAGTTGATCGCGTTGATCATGAGGTTATAACTGGTGATGTCTTCTCTCTCGATACAGATCCTACGGACATCGTTTACCTTGATCCGCCATACACTAAGCGACAGTATGCTTCGTATTATCACATTGCCGAAACCATCGCATACAACGACGAACCACATGTCGATGGCGTTGCGGGTCTAAGACCATGGAAGCACAACGCATCACCATTTTGCTATAAGTCCAAAGCTCTGATTGCTCTTACGGATTGCATTAGTGGTTTGTCTGCGGAAAATGTTTTTCTATCGTATAGCTCTCAAGGTCACGTTTCACTTGATGATTTAATTTCGCGACTAAGTTCTTTCGGAACCGTTCTGGTCTACGAACTGGGTGAGATTGGTCGATATCGCCCAAACAAAACGGCATCGGCAAATGGGGCAAGCGTTCGTGAATTTCTAATCCACATAAGAAAGCTGTGATGGGGTGCTTATGGCTAAAATTCAATCTTTTGAAAAGGCGAGATTGTCCGCTGTCGAAAAAATCATTACAGCATATGAAGACTCGTGCAAAAGCCCCTCAACGTTTCGTTTGGAGATTCTCGAGGAACTTGCTGCGCGCACCTCGGGTATTTTGGAAAGTGACTATCGAAATATCACAGGATTCGCCCGAATAAACGAAATAACAAAAAGCATGGTCGATGATGTTGAGGTGGCCATTGGACAAGCAGGCATACCGTTGTCAGTTGCTCTATCATCCTTGTCCAGGGTCGAGTTAGACGATATTGAAATTAAGAAGAACGGTTCGGTTTACACTGATTTTAGACTAGCGAAATACCTAGCAAAATCTGTTATGCACAATTATTCAGTCGGAAAAATCATTGACCCTGCTTGCGGCTCTTCAATTGTGTTGGCTGCAATTGCAGAGGAATATTCCATCCTTAAAGATGACGTCGAAGGCTTTGTATCGAATTCTCTATTTGGGGTTGATCTATCGATTGAAGCAATTCGTGGGTCTCTTCTTTCTTTAAGTACTTTCCTCTCTAATCCAGAACAACTTGAGCGATTGGCCTCACACTTCATTTGCGCAAACAGCCTATATTTGGATTCGGATGGAATTTGTAGTTCATTCGATGTTCCAAACTTCGAATATGTTGTCGGCAATCCACCATGGGAGCGAGTAAAGCCAAGCCGAAACGAATACGCTAGGACTATTGGGATTAATGCGAACTACGGAGAAGAAATTCGCTACGTTCTTGATGGGTTCGAACAGCATCGAATAAACAGTACGAATCGCGCAAAAAATCTGGCGGTTCAATATGGGCTTGCTGGAGGAGTAGATCTGTACCGAGCCTTTTTGAATTTGAATATAAAGCTATGCGCTTCAGATGGGAGCCTTTGCCTTTATCTTCCTGCAGGCCTTATTAGGTCGAAAACTCTTGCGCAAACTCGTTCGTTTTTGATGGAGCATTACGCCAAAGTCGGTATTTCTGTTTTCTCAAATAGATCGAAGTTTTTCGAAATAGACTCGCGGTTTAAGTTCGTTTTACTGTTTGCATCTAGAAAGAGAAATGCAGGCAGTCATTCTGCTGTTGAACTTCAATATTGCTCTGCCGACGATGAATCTGTGTACAGGTCGTCACGGCTAATGCTCGAGCCAGATTTTTTTTCCGACAAATCAGGTGAACTTGGTGCGCCCGAAGTCCGCTCTTCAGATGAGTTGGATTTGCTGAAAACTATCTGGCACCATTCGGACAGGATGTTCGTTCATTCGGAATTCGGAAAAGTGAGACCGGTTCGCGAGCTAGATATGACGCTGGATAAGGCTCTATTTCTTGACGCTCAGACTGATGGGTGCATTCCGATTATAGAAGGAAGGATGGTTTCGCAATATCGATGCGGGGCGAAGAGCTATGTTTCTGGAAGTGGAAGGTCTGCGGTCTGGCGAAATAACCCCTTAGGACTCCCAAAGCTTAAGCCTCATTACTATATTGACCCTTCGTCTCTCTCCTCTGACAAACTCAAACGCGTCAGTTTAACCCGCGTGGGCTACTGCGATATCGCAGGCCAGACAAACGAGAGAGCAATGCAGGCAGCCATCATACCTGCCGGCATTATATGCGGCAATAAAGTCCCAACGATCTTTTTTGAATCGCGCGATACTGCGCTGCTATGGCTTGGCATCGTGAATTCATTCGCCTTCGATTGGGTTTTGAGGAGGTATATAACAACAACAATTAACCACTTCATTCTTCTCAATATGCCCTTGCCGCACATAGCGACGAATGATTTAGTTGCCACCTCTATTATCGAGAACGTTGAAAGAATCATCTCCATTGAGGAGATTGGCAAGGAATGGTCCTTTCGGGAGCGTTGGGATTATGCGACTCGCCGAGCCGCAATTGATTCCTTGGTTTTGCAGGCGTATGGCATCTCTTGGAAGCAATTCGAGCTAATAGCCGAGGACTTTCCTTTGGTTGATCGCGCTTTCAAAGGCAAAGGATCCCCCACATTCAGCCTACTCAAAGGCATCTGCCTTAATAACGAAGAGTTAATCGAATCTGTGAAAGCAGCCTGTCGTGCCGGTGCGGCGCCGTACATACAGAACGAGCAATACTTAAGTGAAGCGATTGGAGGGAGGAAATAGCATGAGGCTTGTAGAGGTTTTATTCCATCAGATAACCGAAGCCGATATCAAAAAAGTTGAAGCGAGCTCAAATAATGCAGAGACAGGGGGTGGCGCCCGCGATCTCAGATTTAGTATTCGCTTCAAGGACTGTCTAGATCGATTCTTTCCCGAAGTCGTCACCAAGGATGGCAAATCAGAGTACAAAATAGGCAGCTTTCGTTATATTGATTCAAGTAATCACGAACAGGTTATAACGAACGTTAAATATGCTTTTAAGCCCACTGCTTCCAGGCCGAATGAAATTCGCATTGCTCAGATAAATACGCTGGAATTCTTCCGCGACATGCCGGTTCTATCGCATGATGATGGACTTCTATTCATGTGCTTTATGCGTTTTGATGAAGGCCTTCCTTTGGCTCAATACGTCACCCAGAAACGATCTTGCGCCCCTAAAAGCAGTCGCAAGATCGCAGAAGCGATGGCTCGGGCCATAGATGAGACAAAGGGGAATAGTGCAGTTGTGTTCTCTGTATCACTTGATTGGGTAAAGAAGGCCGAAATGACGATTGATAATGTAGCGATTCTCGAGCTGCTGTCGAAAGAGAAGAACGTTTTGCTATGCGGAGCTCCGGCAACAGGAAAGACAACTCTTCTCAATGGTGTTGAAGAACTTTTTAACGGTTCTCTGCAAAAACAAACCATATTCGCAGCTGAAGGCGATGCTGCCTTCCCGGAAGTTGAAGAGACGTACGATTCAGCTCTTGCTGGATTTGGATGCTCGTGCCGGAAAGTCTTCCGAACAACTTTCCATCAAGGAACTAGATATAGGGACTTCGTTCGCGGCATCATCCCGGAAATTGGGCAGTCTGGAGCAAGTTTCAAGGTTTCCAGGGGTTTGCTGTATGAAGCTGCGGAATACGCGAAACAGCAGGATCATGCTGCACTGCTCATTATTGATGAAATCAACCGCGGCCCTGCTGTTGCGGCTTTCGGAGACGTAATTTCGGCTTTTGAGGCGGACAAGAGGCTCGGAGATGACGGAAAACCAATTCCAGGGAAGACCGTAACTATTAGCATTCTCGACGACAACGCAGAGTTGACCGATTTCGCGCTTCCCGCCAGGCTGTATATTCTCGCGGCAATGAACCAGGCCGATTCCTCTGTTGAGCCAATGGACACCGCCTTTCTGCGCAGGTGGTATAGCGTCGAGCTTCTTCCTGATTATTCCGTATTGTCGAATTACTTTGGTTTGAGATCGGAGGCTCTTAAAGCAACACCTCCGCAGGTCCCTTCGTCTGCAGAGGATGTCTATGCATTAGCTACATTGATGCTTGAGCGTATCAATAAGAAAATATCAATAGGAAGAGGCTTGGAATACCAGCTGGGTCACGGCGTTCTTATGAAAGCTGAAAAGCCGCCCATGGATGTTAATGACGCCTTGAGATATATAGCATCATGTTGGCCATCGATACAAACGCACATAGAAGAGGTTTTCTTTGGTAATACCGAAGCTATGTCAGATGTACTTAATGCGAAGAATGATGGCCATGGCTTCTTTGAGGTTGATTACGCTGAATTTGCCGGAAGACAAATCATGTATATCGCAAATATTGGCTTCGTAGAGCAGGGCAACATCTACGAGATGATGCTGTCCTTATTGGATTAGCGACATGATGCGTTTCACTGTTACGGAAGAGTGCTTCTGCGAGGCGAGCATACGGTCAATAGCAGACGCTGTTTGTTCGACTGAAAGTGAAGTTATTAATGCCTTATCTCGTGCCGAAGACCTTATCTATTCACGACTGTCTGAAAGAAATACTCTACAGATCAAACATGGTCGATTCAAGTTCGGGAGAGTAGCTGGGGTCGTATCCATAGGCGACCTGTTTGAGCTCGAGATTATCCCTAAGTTCATGTCGGAGACTAGCTCTTGGCGATCGGATTTTCTTCTTTTGATGGGAAGGACTGGTTTCGGGGACACTATCGGACATGAGTATGTTCAGGCTGGCAAATCGCAATACGAGGGAATTCCTGAAATACTAGGAATGATGTTCTTGAAGTTATACGACTCTGTTTCGCATGTTCCGATCAGAACTTATAAGCGAATTGGCTTAGAGGGATTCGCGATTGAGGGAGATGTTGATGAAGAGTCGCTGATTCTTCCAGGCCCGAATGGCTTTATCCAGTCCGAGACGAGGTATTCCAGAAACAACGAACATAATGCGATTATCTGCGCCGCAGCTGCCACTCTTTTGAGATCTCAAAAGAGCTCGAATCTGGCAAACAGGTTAGAGAGGGCTATATGGCAACTAGGCGGGGTGCAGAAGCTGCCAAATGCTCGTCCAAAGTCAGTTCCAAGACGCTATGCGTCATGGGGTTCTCTCTATGCCTTGTCTTTACGTATTCTTGACGGGTATGGAGTGTCTTACTCTGTCCCTGACCGCGATATGGAATGTCCGAGTTTTATTGTTAAATCCGCTAAGGCATGGGAGGAATTATTGCGTGCGAGCCTGGTTCTAGGGTATAGGGGATCCCGTGTTTTCTACCAAAAAGAATCGTATTTCGCATCTAGGGATGCAGGCGCTATCTACGTTAAGCCTGATTATTATATCGAACTCAAGGAAGGGACCATTTTTTTAGCAGATGCCAAGTATAAATTCGTAAATTCAATAAGCAATGCTGACGCGTACGAAGGCTTCGCGTTTCTTGAGGCCACTAAGACTACGAAGCTGGTGCTTATCTATCCTTCCCTAGAAACTGATTCAAGGGGTTTCGAGGTGTTTCAGCATATCGCACGCAACGATAAAGACATTTTCGGCGTGAAGGTAAACCCGAGGCAATTAATCGGAACTTCCGTTCATGGCTTTTGTACTGCATTTGCGGAGTATATTTCATCTTTATCTCGCGCATAAGCGCAGATAAACGTACTTAGAAGGCAATGTGCTCGTACGGGGTCTAGGCTTGGCGGCACTCCTAGTTTTCAAATCCGACAAAGGGATCTGCGGTTGTTGCTATGTTCCTCTGAGAAGACAGCCACGCGCTTAACGCGGTGATGATTACCGGACTTAGTTCGTGGCACATCTATGCCCGAAAACCGAGCCACTTGCGACGATTCTTTTAATCAACGCTTCTATGCATCGGTTCTGACCTGCGAAAATTCGAGGCAATAAAGCCACTGGCTATGATTCACTTCGAGAAACAGGTGTCAAAGAAGGCAAACGGCCATTTTGATATCTGTTTCGAACGATTCTGAACCTCAAAACCAACCCGTTTTTGTCCCTGGGACAAAAACGAAACTACGGGCTCGCGGTTTCGAAATAGTTTGTGGATTTGTCCCAGGATTTGTCCCAAACGCCTACGCGAAGACACGCAGCAGGATTTGGCGGCAAGACGGTCGAAGCCGACGACCAAACTAGAACCAACTGGAATGGCGCGGCGACAAACTAGTGTGAAAGAGCGGGAATAACGGGAACTGGCTTCTGAACTCGCATTTTGATGCTGAAACAGTACCGCCTGGTACTGTTTCAGCATCGCCGCAGGGCAGAACCGCCAGCGAAATAGCGGGAACAATGGCCTCCGGACCTTCTGGTTCGGAGGCTTTCTTTTTGCATTCCTACCTGGGAAAACAGCTCAATTATTCCCGTATACCCCTACTGGGCGGTACGTCGGAGCACTCGGCGGTACGGGAATAATAGGGCCCTGCGGGAATAATTCATAATTCGGGTCCCTCGGAGACCGATTTCGAGCGGCCGAAACTAAGTTGAAACTGCAAGGCGGATTCAAGCCCTTTTCAATTGCGTTTATCCAGGTCAACAAACAGGAATATAAAAACGCCAGAATCGGTTTCCGCAGTATCTGCAACCTCAAATGCCGCCAAATTGCGCTGCGAAAACTGAGTATATTTGCTTGCATTGTTGCAATGTTTGCTACAATGCAAGCATGAAACTGATTGAAGCCATACGTGCCGTCAACGACATTGCCTCTTCCCAGAGGGGGCTCTTCACGTCTGCACAGGCGAAGGCGCTCGGCGTTGAGCGGTACGCGCTCTCGAGGCTGGAGAGGCTCGGCAATATAGAGAGGCTCGCGAAGGGCGTCTACCGCATGGGCGGCTCGCCGAGCACACGGGAGGAGGACGTCCTCGCGGCCTGGCTGTCGATTGACCCGGGGAGGCGCCCCAGCGACATCGCGGGCGAGGGCGTGCCCGTCGCCATGGGGGCGACGGCGGCGTGGCTCTACGGCATCGGCGAGGTCGGCCCTTCGCCCTACGAGTTCTGCACGCCCGAGAGAAAGCAGACCAAGCGCCCAAATCTGATCATCAGGAAGCGCCGCCTCGATCCGGAGGACGTAGCGATCGTCTCGGGCATCCCGGCGACGAAGCCCTGGCTCACGGTGATTGACCTGATAGACTTCGGGGAGGATCTGAGCCTGGTCGCGAGCGTGCTTGCAGATGCGCTCGAAGGAGGCCTCGTCGAAGGCGAGGACGCGCTGAGGGAAAAAGTCGACGCGAGGGGGGCAAAAGTCGGGATGCCGGCGGGGGACAGCCTGTATGATTCGTTAGCTAGGAGGCGGGAAGAATGACGTACGAGAACGGCGGCCAGCTCGACAGGGCCTTGAAGAAGGCCGTGCGCGACAGGGGCGGTGACCTCGGGGACAGCTGACAGATTTAAGCACCACAAACCTCAGCGAGGCGCTCCACTTCCTGAGAGAGCTCGCCCAAGTCCCAACATGATTCTGCAGATGGACGGCATCGGCCCGCTCATTACAGAGGCTGGAAAATCTAATCATCGTCGGCTTATCCAAGAGCAAAACCTCGGGAAGTTATTGAAAGGCTGGCATTTCGCCTGGGTCGAATTGCGGGAGACCGGCGATGCCGAAAAGTATCAGGACTAGCAAAATAATACGAGGGATAGCTTTGGATAAAGTTGAACAAATAATTAACACGTTGGGCTGCGATGAAACTCTCTTTTCTCAGCGACGTGCGATTTCAATAATCGAGGATCCTCTTAGAAGCCCTTGGACCGATATCTACAGCTACGGAGAAAGACTTCCGGAGTCCTTGCATATTTTTTCTTGCTTCGCTGATAGTGGATTAGAGCAGAAAATCTTGTCAGGGCAAGATTGGCTGAAGCACGCTAATGAATTCGCTCCAGGCTTTTGCGAGACACGCGAAGGCGTCGAATATATTGGCCTTGAAAATGATGGCTTCCAACACATTGTTGCGGAAATTTGTTTCCATTCACTAGAGGAAAGCCAGTTGACTTTAAACGAGGAATTCGTTCTGCTGTTTGGCCTTTACAGGGCCAACGACGGCAATTATTACGCGGTTGACGAGTGTGGAAACAAAGAGCTAGTAGTCGAATTCCTTGATAAACGCGTGAGAGCCAAAACTAAATATCTCATTAAATTTGCAAGTGCAAAACAAATGCTGTTCGTGCAGTTCGTGGACTCTCGAATAGCATCTTCTGAGCACTATGAAAATTGTCCTCAGAGCCTTTTTTATAAGACATTCAACAATGAAAGCAGCACATACTTCCTCTCCTACCAAACCAATAATGACGAAAGCTTCTTGTTTTCAATGATTTATGGACGAAGCGTAGTGCGTCCGAGACCGATGAAAGAATGCGGCATATGGCCATTCGAAAACGGAACGGAGCTTTATCCAGAATTCATCGTAGAAGAGCTCCCTGACGGTTCTTTCAAGCGCTTTACCTGCGAAGAATCAAAGTTAAACAATTATTTTGGAGCTAATCCAGGAGCCCCGCACTATTTAACACCGGTTTATTTCAAACCTGCAGTTCTCGATCGCTATCGCAAGCTTGAGAACTTTACAGTTGGCGAGCGGAGATTGACTTGCGGTTCGCAGTGGAGCTTGGAGATCGATCATATAGACCCAAGTAGGGTCATGGTCTATTTGGGAGACCTGGGGAGAGATCTTCCCAGCTCCGAAAGAAATCATTTTCTCAATCACGAGATTTCGCCAACCGACCAGACAATATCGAAAGAGGTCTTCGCTCAGGATTTTCTCTGCGCTTGGCTGAGTGAAAGCGATGGGCCAATCTCAAATTTCCGAATTGCCTACAAAGAGCTTGACGAGCAGTGGAAAAAGCGATTCGGAAAAGCTTTGTTTAGACAAATGCATCCCGATGACGCAAGTTTAATACAGCAGGTCAGAATTCCGTCGGTAAATTGTCGGGAGGAATTCGATACCGTTGTCCAAACGCTGACCAGGCTCCTAAATGACTATATGGATGAAAGCCAATTTCCCGAGTGCGGAAAGACTGGCAGCATAAACAAACTGGCGGCTTTTCTTGACGCGGAGGGCGTCAACGTCGATCTCTCTCCTCTTCGAGATATCCAGGATCTTAGATCTGCCGGAACCGCCCACGCTAAAGGGAAAAAATATGACAAGGTGAAGGCCAGACTGTTGACGGGTGATGCCATCGAAGACACAAAGTCGATGCTCGCTTCATTAACGGAATTCATGAGGGAACTCGCAGCCAAACTAAGCATGTAGGCAGTCCGGTTCTTACTTGGTTCCCAACCAGATGGAGTCTGGTGTCGCTGGAATAATTCATACGAACTGCCTGGACTGAGCATAGGTGAAGCAAACGGAATGAACATTGAGAAAGAATGATCTCCTTAGTTATGGGGGTATAAATCATACATCTGATAATAAATACCCCAACAAACTTCTAATTTGATATACTGGCTCCAATGAAAATTGGAGCCAGTATGCGTTTATTTCCAAGAGAAACTACCTGAAGAAGATTCGCGGCTTCTACCATGACGATGGGATGATAAAGGTCATCATCGGCGTCCGCCGCTGCGGCAAGTCCTGCCTCATGCAATGCATCGCCGAAGAGCTGAGGGCGGAAGGCGTCGATGACGAGCACATCGTCTTTTTCGACCTTGACCGATACGGGTACCGATCCATCAAGACCCCGGAACAGCTCGAGGCCCTTGTCGAGCCCCCTGCTCGCAATCTCGGGGACGAAGTACCTTTTCATCGACGAAGTTCAAAACGTCGATGGCTTCGAAGACGTGCTCAACGGGTTTCGCACCGAAGGCGGCTTCTCCATCTTCATCACTGGCTCAAACTCCTACCTGCTCTCGGGCGAACTGGCCACGAAGCTAACCGGGCGCTACATCGAATTCGAGATGCAGACGCTGGACTTCGGCGAGTATTGCCAGATGAAGCGCTTCTTGGGATTGCCTGTGAATCCGAACCCGGTCGCGGAGTTCGATGCCTACATCCTCGAGGGCGGTTTCCCGAAGGCGATGGATTACCCCCAGCTCGCCGACAAGCGCGCTTACGTCACTGCGGTAATCCAGGAGATCTTCGAGAAAGACATCCGCAGGCGCGTGAAGATAAAGAACGTCTCCGTGTTCAACCAGGTGCGCGACTACGTCATCAACAACTTCGGCGCCACCACGTCGCTTGCGAACATCCAATCGGACCTCGAGAGCAAGCAGAGCGTGAAGATCAAACGCGAGACGCTCGCGCGGTACCTCCAGATCCTCGAGGACGCGAAGATCGTCAGCAAGTGCGCCCGCTTCGACCTGAAGTCGCGAAAATCGCTGCGGGGCGAGCAGAAGTACTACCTGGCTGACCTGAGCTTCTACTTCGCCCTCAACACCGACAATCGCATCAATTACGGGCCCGTCCTCGAGAACATCGTCTATCGCTACGCTCTCGCGCAGGGTTGCAAGGTCAGCGTCGGACGCATCGGGAAGCTGGAATGCGACTTCATCCTCAGGAACCCCGAGATGGGCTACGCATACGTCCAGGTGGCAATGACCATCATGGCCGACCGGGCAACGGAGGAGCGCGAATACCGGCCCTTCACTCAGATTAAAGACAACTATCCCAAGTACCTGCTGACGCGAAGCGACCCCATCCAGCGAAGGGACGGCATCATCCACGCGAACATCCCCGAGTTTATGCAGGAAGGGAGGGCATTCTAGGAGGGCAATGCCTCCTTTCGATACCCGCCTGCGTGCGGCTGATCTTGAATGGGCGTCTTTAGCCTTCATTTGCTTCTATGCGCCTGCCGTATCGATTCAACGCGCGCCCCTGGCGACGACAGGACCGATAGCAAGCAGACAAATCTACCAAGGGCATACCTTTGACAGATTGCAAGCGAACGCTGTTCCTGCGGTCGAAGATAAAGCCGCCAGTAACGACTCTTTAATTTATCTCTCTTGCGCATCCCTCTTGACTTGCAGGAGCACGAGCCGATAAAGCCACCGGCTACGATTCGCTTCGCCAAATAGGCTTCAATAAAGACAATCACCCGCTTTGTCGTTCGTTTCGAGTAATCCCGAACCCCAAAAACCTGGTCGTTTTTGTCCCGGGGACAAAAACGAAACTGCGGGCTCGCGGTTTCGAAATAGTTTGCGTATTTGTCCCAGGGCTTGTCCCAAACGCCTACGCGAGGACACGCGGCGGGATTCGGCGGCAAGACAGTCGAAGCCGACGACCTAACAGAAGTTAACCGGAATGACATTACAATATACGAGCGTGAAAGAGTGGGAATAGCGGGAACTGGCTTCTGAACTCGCGTTCTGGTGCTGCCGTGTACCACCTGGTGCTGTTTCGACATCGCCGTAGGGCAAAGCCACCAGCGAAATAGTGGGAATAGGGAACAACTCCTCGCCGCAAATTGAGCTCCAGTTCACGACTCCGTTTGATTATCAATGGGGTCGTTTTTGCGTCATTCTCGTCTGACACGCGCCTTGATTTGGCGCCACGTTTCATCACCCATGTAAATGCATTCTGACGAAACACGGCTTACAGGACCGAATTCGCCATCAGTCAATCTTCCCAACGATCGACATGAGCTCTTTTTTCTTGCGGACACCTACTTTCGTATATACATGGCTTACATGTGTCTTGACAGTTCCCTCTGAAACTCCCAGTTTCTCTGCAATGGCGGGCGTAGTTTTGCCTGATGCCATCATAAAAAGTACTTCCCTCTCACGTGGCGTCAAAGAGAAACGCTCAGAAACTGCCTCGCATCTAATCGCCACAAATTCTTCCCTTTCGATGCGCTCGACATCTATCCCTCGGTCAAAAATAGGCGTCTTCCACCGAGCCTTCAAATCATCTCTCGAAAATAGCAAGACCGCAGCAGTCAACAGAAGGACAATTGCCAGTGCAATCGAAAACCAATTCACCCAATCGCTTTCTCCGAATCCATGGAACTCAAGAAAGAGATGAGCCTTTTCCCCTGTCACCACAAATAGCTGCTTGAGAGATATTAGGCTGCTGAAAATCAGAATAGATACCCCAAATCGCTTCGAGATGTCATAAGAAAGTAATGTGACAAGCGAAGAAAACGCCCATAGGGCCATCGAAATCAAGTGCCCCGCCACAACTGAACCCATAACTGCACTCAAGGGAATGGCGAGTAGTCCCGCAATCATCATAACCAGTGCCGCGCGATATAAAACATCCCCTCTTAGCTTGCCAGGAAGCAAATAGGCATACAGAAATAGTATTGCCATAGCCATCGCGGTGGAAAGCGTTGCCTCGATGCCTGCATTCTCGGGAAATGCATGTTCGGAAAACCCATATACGAATGAATAGACTGCGAGCAAAATAAAAGGCCGCCAAGGAATCCCCGCCGACGCGACGCCCGCCGAAACTGGCTTACCCACTGGGTTATTCCGCGTCGACAATGCGGTGCAATACAATGCAACGATAGGAAGAATCAGCAGCATCTGCGTCAATCGCAATTCATCCAATGCGGAGCAGAAATACACCACAACAACCGATAAGAAATGCCCCATAGAATAATAGAGGGCAACTCGCACTAGGTTCAACGCACTTAATGCCTCACTCGCAAGAAGCATAAGCAAGCGAAAGCCTATTCCGCCCAGACAAGCCCCGACAACAGCGAATTGAACCATGTATTCTCGGATTGCTAACGCTGCGTATCCAAATACCGCAGCCGCAGCCATGAGGCAAAAAACGAATGGCCGTATCCATCTCACTTCATTGAGGACGGAAATACGGCTGACATTGCACAGAACGATGACGATGACGAAACAATACGCGAAATCAAAAGCATCATTGAGGCTCAGCCATACGGGCACCACATCATGCACACCGCACAAACCCAGCAAAAGCGACGCCCACGCACGAGAAAATCCTCCCGCGACGACGTACGGAATGGCATCACTCAAAGAGAATATACTGCTTTTTTTCAGGATCTCCACCACTCCATTACCGCAATACGATTCCCGCCCAGCGCAATATAAAGAGCTGCGACGCCCTGGACGCCGCAGCTTCACCAATGCACGAACTATTTTAGTTTGAGGAGGGGAATCGCAAAAATAGTTCGGCAGTCTGAATGAGTTTATTATAGGACATGAGATTTCATGCTATAGAGTGGAAGCATACCTGCCCGCAACAAAGCCACTCGTCACCGCCCTGCCGACAGACAATCCACCAATATCCATGGGGTAATCGATGCCTCCGTAGAACTGGCCGGAAGCATTGCCCGCCGCCAGCAATCCGGGAATGGGCTGGAAATTTCCATCGAGGCACTGCCCGTTCTCGTTCACGATCAGGCCACCCAGAATAGCAGGAATCGTGCTCGTTCCCGCCGAAGCAGCAACATAGGGTGCCTCGATAGGAATCATATATCGAGCATCTTTGCCGAAGTCGGCATCTGCACCCTTTTCGCACAGTTCGTTATAGCGCTCGATGGCAGCAGTCACGTCTTCAACAGTGAGCTCATCGATGCTCCACCCCTCTTCGACTGCCTGCTGGTTCATCTGTGCAACAAGCTCCTCGACAGTATCCGCAGTCAAAAACTTCTCAATCTGGGAACCGGTTGGAACCGTGCAGCTAGTTGGGTCCTCCTCGAACCATGCATCAACGAGCTCTTTCCAATTGCTCGGCATGATCGTAAAGAATCGGCCAGCCGTAGGATTCTCGAATCCATCTGCCGCAAGATATCGACGTTCGATGTTATTAAGGGAGGGCATGCGCACCGATTCGGGCATGAAGCGCTTTCCATGCCTGTCGACGCTCAAAAACGGCATGGCAGTTTGCGAACCATGAATCATTTTCGTATGCGTCGTCGGAGTCATCTGGGCACCAGCCCACATGCCCATACGCATGCCACTGCCATCGCGCCATGGAGAAACAATCTTGAACCCACGCGTGTCAGGAGCATAGTAGTCTAGCATCTCGCGATTACCCGAGTAGTCGCCCGTACACAGAATGACAGCCTTTGCCGCCTTGAACAATACATAGCTCTCGTCCTCGCGCTGGCAAACAACACCCGTCACCGCTCCATTTTCGGTCTGGAGCTGCACGGCAGGAGTGGAGTAAAAGAATTCTGCGCCTTCCTCCGCAAGAGCTTCGGCTATCACAAGCGCAGGCGCCTGATGATTTCCCTTGGTATGGAAATACGTATTGGTGTGAAAATGAATCTCATAGCCATGATAATTCAAGACGTTATGCCTCGGCTTCGACTCAACACCGCGTGCCGCCGCCGCATCAGCCCACCAAGTGATAGCCTCATACGAATTCTGTGCCCAGGAGTTCACCAAGGCCCTATCTGCGCGCCAGCCACTTGTCTCGCAGATAAACGAGACGCAAGCCTGATACGCATCGGGACTCGTCAACGATGGATCGATAGGAGCTGAAGTATTGCCCGTTGTCTGCACAGTCTGCAGGTTTTGAACGCATGCAACATGAGCACCGTTCTCCATGGCGGTATGGACGGCAGAAAGGCCGGATTCACCCGCCCCTACGACCACGATATCGTATTCCAAAGTTTCTGCAAACTCAGTAATGGGTTCAGGCACCTGCAAAAATTCCGGTGTCGCCGTCGCATCCGAAGCATCGGCATTGATGCCTGATGACGCATCGGGAGCGCATCCGAAAGCGCTCATTCCGAGAGCCCCCACAGTAGCTGCGCCACCCAATTTGAACAAATCACGACGAGAGACTTCGAATTCCGTTTTATCCTCCTTTATACACACGCAAATCCCCTGTCGCAGAAAGCCCGGTCGCAATGCGTTGGCAGCCATGGCCCCTGCAATGCGGTCATGATATGGAGAGGAAAATCCAAGCGCATCTTCTTTTGTCGAAAAAAAAGATTATCTTTCTCAACTTTCCTATAAACTTTTATAAAACTCCTGTTCAGAAGATCGATAAGAGACACAGATGCTTTCTCGTACCGATCGCATCACCGAGCCAGGGCCTTTCAATATCACACTGGGCACAACCATCGTGGTTTTCCTCAATCCCCTCGGGGTACGCCACCGCGAGCCCCCGTTCGTTTTCGGCAGGACCCCCACGCTCCCTCCTAGAAGGCGGAACCGAAAGAAACTCGACCAGGAACCTCTCTCGCGCTGCGGCGTTGCCCCTCCTGCGCTCTGCGTAAAGGTCGCATGCGGGATCAAAACGAAACGACAACGGCCGCAGCCCAGTTCTGCATGCTATGAACATCCCTCGGAAATGTCTACCTTGGCTCATGCATTGCATCTATACGCAGTCAGCTTCTTTCCAGAAGGCCTGAAGCCGAGAAATTATCGCTTGACTTATCGCGCCAATGTATGTCAAAGAAATGTGCGCTTCTTAAATACGGCGGATCCGATGATAAACGGGCAATCGGCAGAAACGGCGACTTCCCAGCTTACAGACCAAGGTCGCGTTCAAATTCGCAAACAAAGCAGCCTACGACGATTCTTTCGGTCATCGCTCTTACGCATCACTTCCGACCTGCGGAAATGCAAGACGGTATAGCCACTGGCTACGATTCCCTTCGCGAGTCAAGCGTTAAAGAGGTTAATTGGGCGTTTTGCCATTCGTTTCGAATGATTTTGAGCCTCGGAAGGTGACGTTGACGTTTTCCCGTGCGAAGGCGTTTACGCCGCTTGGTTGAGTGGCCTCCCGTACTGCAGCGGACTCATCCTCCCGAGTGATTCCTCAGGCTGCGCCTGCGATGTCGGGGGCGTCCCCGATTTTCTTCGTCAACCCGCGCTCATCAAGTGTAAGCCAGGTGATGTCCTGGCCGTCGCGTGAGCCGCCAAGGGGGATGAAGCCTGCGGGCTCGTGAGGAGGGCTCAGGCTTCGGCTCGAGGAAAAGCGGTTGCCGCCTCTGCCGGTGTCGAGCTCGAAATGAAGGGAGAACAGGAGCCCCGCAGCTTCGAACTCGCAGTACACGTTGAGAATCTTGGCGTCGCAGGCGGGCACGCTCTCGTAGCTGAACCTGAGCTTTGGGGGAACGATGTGGGCCGGCAGCGCCTTGGAAAAGACGTCGGCAATGGCGTCGGCGATTACGCCGCCGTTTCGCCCATATGCATCCTGGCGCTAGTGCTAATGCGTGGCAAGAAGCTGCTCAAGGAACGTCGGAATGTCGCGGTTGGCAAGTGCGTCGGTTATGATAGGCGTCGTCTCGGCGATGATCGCGGCGGTTGTTCCAATCGCGAAGCCCCAGATTGCGCCAACAATGGCGCGCTTGAGCGCTTCATTGGGGGTCGGTGTCATCGACTAAATACCGCGCGCCGCCCAAAAAGAGACCTCCGACTGCGCAAACGAGCGAGAATCCCGTGATGAGCGCGTACTCTTCCGATAAATTGAGCCCGCGAACTGCGCATATCGCGGCAGTCTCGATAAATGCCGGAAGCACGGAAATGCACAAGGCGGCAAGCGGGTTTGCGGGCAGTTTTTTTGAAGCTGTGAAAACTGCAGCCGTGCAAATTGCTATAAGGAACGCGAGTAGGTTGAGTTCACCGAACGCTTCCGCCTCGAAGAATTGCGCTGAAATCACCTTTGAGCAGGCAAGCCCCATCATGGTTACGACGAAGAAATTCGTCTCGCCCATTGAGCGGTCCATAAGACCCAAGAAAAGCCGATCGAGCGTTTTGGCGACGGCCGATCGAGCCTTTTCTGTGATTTTGCAAAGCGAGAAGAAGGCGAGGTCGTTACCGTGTTCGGTGGCGCGCTCCGCATTCGACTTGGGCAATTCGCGGTCTCGAACGCTTCCTTCGCTGGTCGCATCGCTCTTGTCGGTCGGTTTTGCAGCGTTTTTGGCATCGTCTACATAGATTAGCTCCTTGAGCCAGCTTGGGGCGCCTTTCTGTCGCGCGGTTTTGCCGATTCTCACGGTTTTCCCTTTCATGCGTTGGTGTTGCGAGCTCGTCGTGCGTAAGGGGCTAGACAATCCATCCCATGTAGCTCAGATACAGCGGCGCTGCGCCGTAGGCGATTTCGCGTGCGATGTAGGGCGCGAGTTCCCAAATAAGAGCTGCGGTGGCGCCAATGGCCGCTCCCCAAAAGGAGATGTAGAAAACGCGCTCGCACGCTGCGTCTTCGCAGGTGGTTGTGCTTTCGTCTTCGCATGCGCCGGTGCTTCCGCCCTCATTCTCGACCTCGCTTCGGCTTGCTTTTTCGTGCATGCTCGCGCCTTCGCCTTCGCCTTCGCTCGTGCTCGTGCCTCTGCCTCCATCCATGCCTGCGTCCTCGCCTTCGCCCTCTTCTTCGCCGCTAAACGAATCAATTAGGGTTCCCGCAATCAGCAGAGCTGCGCTGCCCAGGCAGCCAACCAGCGCCCAGTTTGTGATGCGGTTGAACGCGTCGGCGTCTGAGCCGTTCACTGCGCATGCGGTGGCGACTTCGATGAGGGCCGGCAAGCACGCGATCACGAGTGCCGTAAGCGCGTTGGCCGGGCATTTTTCGGAAATCGTGCACATGCCGAGCGCGCTCAGCGCCACCACGAAGGCAAAGGCGTTGAGTTCGCTCAAAGAGCTCGAGTCGATGAACACCGCGCCAATCACGCGCATGCAGACGAGCAGCATGAGCGTGACCGCTACGAAATCGATACGCTTCATCGAGCGTGACATGAACGCCTTGAACAGGCCTTCGATTGCGAGCGCGATGCAGGCTTTAATGAATAAGAGGTCCCCGAAGAAGTCGTCCAACTCGTCGTCGCGGTTGTTGCGATCGTCGTCGTAAGGTGCGTCGAAGTTGCTCTGGGCGCTGCCGGGGCTTTCGTCGGAGCTTTCGTTGTGGGTGCTGTCGTTGCTGCTGCTGCCGCCGCCAGTGTTGCTGGCGCTGCCGACGTCTCTCTTGTCGCCTTCCTTATGGAATTCGTCGTCGGGGCTGTAGCGATACTTGTTTTCGGGGGAGTGCATCACGAACCCTTTGTCGGTTCCGATTCCTCCGTAGTATTTCTTGCCCATGGTTCCTCCTTGCGCGTGGCTATCGAAGTGGGAGAGGGTTGAGGGGGCCGCTTCCTCGTTTGCCGCCGAGCTTGCTCGAGAAATCGTTCATGGCCGTTCCTTTCTTGCGTTGGCTTTTGCCAACCACATGGAAAACGGGCGCGAGGTTTTCTGGAAAATGGGAAGGCTTGTCGGCGTGGCTGAGGGTGACTCGTCGGCGGACCGGTGCGCGCAAGCATCATGGAGCCACTGTGATATGCGTTGCCGAATTCGCCGCCTGCACGCGGCCTTTTGGCTTGTCGGTGCCCATGAGAAGCATGTAGAACGGCTTGGGTAAACTCGCCAGGCAGGTCGTTCGGAAAGCTCGCCAGGCAGGTCGTTCGGAAAGCTCACCAATCGGATTGTTTGGACGGGCTATCGAGAGGGCATTGCGGGCTCGCGGGGTTCATTTGGCAGAAAACGCCGCTAGGGGGTCTCGTTGCGGGGCTCGGATTTTGGGCGTTTTGGGGCAATTCGTGATGGACGATTCTCTGACCTGCGGTTTTCCTTCTTGGTGGGAGAGAGCCTTTCCCGATATGGTCGAGCGGCCTCCGCATTCCCTGTCGAATGAGGCCCCCTAGCGACGTTTTCTGCCAAACGGGGACATTTTCTTTGCAATCAGGCCCCCTATTGGCGTTTTCTGCCAGGGGAAAGCGTGAAGGACGCGAAAGACGAGGGGCGTGGAGCGCGAAAACCAGGAAAGGCGGGGTGCGAATCGAAGGTTGCTGTGGCGTTTTCTGTTGAGGGAAGTGCGAGAAAGGTGGAGTAAGAATTGGAATGGCACCGTTTTTCAAAATCCTAGCGCTCGTTTTTCTCGCAGCTGTTCTCTCATCTGTTAAACGCTACGAGCATTTAACACGAGCATTTAACAGGTTTTCGTGCGGCGTTTGGCTTGCGGCACAAATTACAATGGACAGCAAGGATAAAAGGGCTTCGCGGAAAGGTGCTGTCGTGTCGAAAGACGAGTTTGCCGAATACGAGCATGGCGCCAACGAAAGCCATGGCGACGACGAATGCCGCGATGCCAACGAGGATGGAGCTGCCGCCGGGGAAGCTACGGCCGACGCTGCCGCTGCCGCTGGGAAAGCCGCGTCCGACGCCGCCGCTGCCGATGATGCGGTCGCGGGTGCCAACGTCGGCGAAGGCGCCAACGAAAGCGCCG
>OLRB01000645.1_pt1 | contig 20124 bp, 16 predicted proteins | sample 1672751 | NCBI WGS metagenome assembly OLRB01 (sample SAMEA3136720, study PRJEB25190) | human gut metagenome | biome: human gut; feature: human-associated habitat; material: faeces | place: Austria | collected 2013
TTTCAAAGCAAACTGAATAAACTATATCCATTTTTGCTTCGTCCATTTTTATAAGTGCATCAAAAAGATTTGATGCTACTTCATCATAATCTTTACCTAAATCTACAATATAATCGCATTCAAATTTATCTATATCTTTGCTCATGCACATTATTCCTGTTTTTTTATTTTCTGCATGATTTTTTTTAGATAATTCATTCATTTTTACAATTACATTATTTTCTTCACCTTTTACTATATATACCTGTGCATTTGGTGAGTAGTGTTTATACTTCATACCTGGAGCCTTTGCCTTTATATTATCTTCTTTTTTGCTTAAAGACGGATCTATACTAACATCTCCAAGTACTTCTTCAAGCATTTCTTTTGTAATACTTCCAGGTCTAAGTATCATAGGTTTATCTTCACTAAAATCTACAACTGTAGACTCTAATCCAAAATCGCAGTCTCCACCCATAATTATTCCAGAAACCCTTCCACTCATCTCTTTAACAACATGTTCCGCCTTTGTTGGTGATGGTCTACCAGATATATTAGCTGATGGTGCAGCTATTTGAGTTTTAGATTCTCTTATAAGTGCATTAGCAATTTTGTTTGAAGGCATTCTAATTGCTACTGTTGAAAGTCCTCCACTGGTAACATTTGGAACAATTTCCTTCTTCTTAAGTATTATAGTAAGTGGACCCGGCCAAAATTCATCCATAGCTTTTCTAGCTTTTTCACCTACTTCTAAAGCTATCTTATCAACTTCTTCAACATCCGCTATATGAACTATAAGGGGGTTATCACTTGGACGCCCTTTAGCTTCATATATTTTTTTAGTTGCATTTTCGTCCATTGCATTTGCACCTAATCCATATACTGTCTCAGTTGGAAATATAACAGTTTCTCCATTTCTAATTTTCTCGGCCATTTCTTTGATTATATCTATATCTATATTATTTTCATCTATTTTCTTTATAACTGTTTCCATAAATCCACCAACTCTCTATTGAATATTTTTCTATAATCTAGTTATAAATAATATACAATATTTTCTATAACTAGACTATAGATTTCACTATTAATACATACTTTTTAAGCTATAGATTTTACTATCATGATTCCACATATTACCCCTATTATAGTATAAATACTCTTAGATTCTGGAATCATCTCGTCCATAACTACATACAACATCATACCTGTTGCGATAGAAAGTAGTACTCCTGTAATTGCAGAAAAAATTTCTCCAAAACTAGAACCTATAAAACACCCGATAGCTATTGGAAGTCCAGCTATCATAGACATTATAACAGCTCTTTTACCACTTGCTTTATTGCATATAAATCCAAGTGCAAGTGCCAATCCTTCTGGTAAATTATGCATACCTATTGCAGCTGCCATAGCAATTCCCCGTTTTGGTTCTGCTAAAAAGGTAGTACCTATTGCAAGTCCTTCTGGTAAATTATGCATTATTATACTCATAAGCATTAAATATCCAGATGAATTTTCTCCATTGATTTTAACTCTTTCCTTAAGAATTTTTGTAACTAAAGCCCCTAAGAGTATCAATATAACCGCGTACAAAATCCCTATGCTTTCAATAGCCTCCTCAACCAAATCAAACATAACCAGTGAAAGCATTATTCCTCCAGATAATCCCATAAAAAAGCTCATATATTTTGAAGCTTTTTCATTGAATAATACAGCAAGAACTCCTCCTATTCCTGTACCAATTACTCCTACAATTAAACCAATTAGAGTGATTTTTAAAATCAAAATCCCTGCGCCTCCTCTATTTTCTCTAAACACAATTAAAAAGTATTTAAAAAAGTGTCTTATCCTCGAATTCAATTCAATAATAAGACACTTTCTCATTCATTTTTATACTAAATCTAATCTATGATAATTCTACTTTAAATTAGTTTATAGCAGTCATTTTTTCAGTCTGGTCAACTGTTATTAAAGCATCTATCATTTCATCTATGTCACCATCAAGGAATGAATCTAATTTGTATAGAGTAAGATTTATTCTGTGGTCACTTATTCTTCCCTGAGGGAAGTTGTAAGTTCTTATTCTTTCAGATCTATCTCCTGTACCAACCTGGCTCTTTCTTTCTGCTGATATTTCTTTCTGCTGATCTGCAAGAGCTCTATCGTATAATCTAGCTTTTAAAACTTTCATAGCTTTTTCTTTATTTTTAAGCTGTGATTTTTCGTCCTGACATGATACAACTTCTCCTGTTGGAAGATGTGTTATTCTTACTGCAGAGTCAGTAGTATTGACACACTGTCCACCGTTTCCAGAAGCTCTGAAAACGTCTATTCTTATATCATTGTCATTTATTTCTACTTCAACATCTTCTACCTCTGGTAATACGGCAACTGTAGCTGTAGAAGTATGTATTCTTCCTCCTGATTCAGTAGAAGGTATTCTCTGAACTCTATGAACTCCTGATTCATATTTTAATCTAGAATATGCACCTTTACCTTTTATCATGAATGAAACCTCTTTGTATCCACCAACACCAGTTTCATTTGAACTTAGCATAGATACTTTCCATCCTTTTCTTTCTGCATATCTTGAGTACATTCTTAATAAGTCTCCTGCGAATAGAGCTGCTTCGTCTCCACCAGCTCCACCTCTTATTTCGACTATAACGTTCTTTTCATCGTTAGGGTCCTTTGGTACAAGAAGTAGTTTTAATTCTTCTTCTAATGGTTCTACCTGACTTTCCATATCAGATAATTCCATTTTAGCTAATTCTCTTAATTCTTCATCTGATTCTTCCTGAAGTATTTCTTTTGATTCAGCTATAGCGTCTAATACAGCTTTATATTCTCTGTATTTCATTATGATTGGCTCTAAATCTGCATGTTCTTTCATGTATTTCTGCCAAACTTTCTGATCGTTTATTATTTCTGGATCAGATATTTTTTCTGTTAAATCTTTATATGTATCTTCTAATACACCTAGTTTTTTAAGCATTTATATATTCACCTCGTCAATTATTCTCGTATTCCGTCAATTTATCATTATATCATAGTTTTGTGCCTATAACAACTCTATCAATACCTGGTAAATCCTTCTTTGTATATATTTTTTCGTATCCATAACTTTTCATTATATTAGAAACATCTTCTGCCTGGTCATGTCCTACTTCATAGGCAAGTATTCCACCTTTTTTTAAATATTTTACAGACCCTTCAGTTATACTTCTATAAAAGTTTAATCCATCATCTCCACCTTCTAAGGCGTTATATGGCTCGTAGTCCTTAACCTGTGTGTGAAGTGTAGGTATTACATCTTTTCTTATGTATGGAGGGTTAGATACAATTATATCTAGTACTTCTCCTTCTCCTTCCAGTGAAGAAAATACATCTGATTTTATAAATTCAGTTCTATCATCTACTCCATTAGATTTTGCATTTTTAGCACCTATTTCAAGTGCTATATCAGATATATCAAATGATTTTACAAAACTATTCTTTATATAATACGCTAGACCAACTGTTATAGCCCCAGATCCCGTTCCTATATCTAGTATATCTATTCTATCTTTTTCTTTGTATTCTTTTACTGAGCAGATGTTTATAATCTCATCTACCAAAGTTTCAGTATCCGGTCTAGGAATTAAGACACCTTCCTGTACATAAAAATCAAGTCCCATAAATTCCCTATTTCCCACTATATATGCAACAGGTCTACCTGATTTTCTGTCCTCTGCCATTTTTTCAAATTCAGTTAATTTATCCTCGTCTATTTCTTTATTCAGATTCATGTGTAGATATAATTTATCGACATCTCCAAGAACTTTCATAAGCATTACTTCGACATCTAATCTTGGGCTATCACTTATATCCGCAAACTCATCTGTATATTTTATAATAATATCTCTTATCGTCATCGAATCACCTTTTTAAATTTTTTGTATACATATTTCTATTTATATAATATATGCTTTTATAACACAGCCTTTAATGAAGCAATTGCAACTTCTAGTTGTTCATCATCTGGCTCTTTTGTAGTTAAATACTGTAACATCATACCAGGATAAGCTATCATTCTTGTTAAAGCATTATCGTATTTCCCAAGTATTCTTATTATTTCATAAGCTATTCCAGCTACTACAGGTATACACACTATTCTCATAAGTATTCTCATAAGTGGGTTTGGCCATCCAAAGAAGGCAAATAGTATTATAGAAGTAGCCATTACTATAAATAAGAAGTTTGTCCCACATCTAGGATGTAGTCTTTTAAATTCTCTAGCATTTTCTACTGTAAGCTCTTTTCCACTTTCATAACAGTGTATACTTTTGTGCTCTGCTCCATGATACTGATATACCCTTTCTATATCTTTATTTTTAGATATAGCGTAAATATAAGCAAATAGTATTAAAATCCTTATAACCCCTTCTATAAGGTTAAGTACAACATCATTATTAATAAATTTAGCAAAAAATCCACCAGCAAATGTTGGAAGCATTACAAACAGTCCAACAGATAATATCACTGCTATTACCATAGATACCATTATTAAAACATCATTTGCCTTATCTCCAAACATTTTTTTAATAAATCTATCTATAGCATCTTCTTCCTCTTCTCCTGTTTCTTCCATATAAATATCAGAAGAATAATTTAAACTCTTCATACCATCTATCATAGTTTCAAAAAGTATGAACATCCCCCTTAAAAAAGGTATTTTATCTATATGTTTATTTTTAACCCAACTGTTTATTCTCTCTGTTTTTACTTTTATTTCTCCGTCTGGTGTTCTAACTGCTACAGCTTTCTTTTTATCGCCTTGCATCATGACACCTTCAATTACTGCCTGTCCGCCTACTGCTTTATAAGACATGAAATCCCCCCTTTTATAATATATCTTAATGTATTATAACATAAGTTATTTTATTTTTTATTATTTTTGTATTTTAAATTATAACACAAATAAAAAAGGCAGATGTTTATATATCTTCAATATAAATTGAAAACATATAAACACCTGCCTTATAATAGCTAATGTGTCTATTTTTCTTATTCCATGTTGAATCTTTTTTTGAATTTGTCGATTCTTCCACCTTTTTCTATGTTTTTCTGTTTTCCAGTGTAGAATGGGTGGCATTCTGAACATATTTCAACTCTTATTTCGTCCTTAGTTGATCCAGCTATGAAAGTGTTTCCACATGCACATCTAACTTCAACTGGTTTGTAGTTTGGCTGTATATCTTTTTTCATTTGTTTCACCTCTTTCTTTATTTTTAATAAGTATGTAAACTTGTCTTTTACAATATCAACTACATCATTATATCACAATTAAACAAACGATTCAAGAAGATTTTATAATGACTTTAACATACTTATGAATTCACTATTATTTTTTGTTCTTTTTAGCAATTCTAACACTTTATCTGTAACTTCTAGCACAGATTCATTGCTCATTTGTCTTCTCAGTGTCCATAGAGTAGATTTTTCTTCTTCTGTAAGAAGTAAATCTTCTCTTCTAGTTCCTGATTTGTATATATCCACTGCTGGGAATATTCTTTTTTCAGCTAGTTTTCTATCAAGATGAAGCTCCATATTACCAGTTCCTTTAAACTCTTCATATATTACATCATCCATTCTAGACCCTGTTTCAACAAGTGCAGTTCCAAGTATTGTTAAAGAACCTCCCTGTCTTATATTTCTAGCTGCACCAAAGAACTTTTTAGGCCCATGAAGCGCACCAGGATCTAACCCTCCTGAAAGTGTTCTTCCTGTTGGAGAAATAGTTAGGTTGTAAGCTCTAGCTAATCTAGTGATACTATCTAATAATATCACAACATCCTTACCATGTTCAACTAATCTTTCCGCTCTATTAAGTACCATTTCTGCAACTTTAACATGATGGCTTGCTACCTGGTCAAATGTAGAATAAATTACATCCCCTTCTATAGACTCTCTCATGTCTGTTACTTCCTCTGGTCTTTCATCAATTAAAAGAACTATTAGCTCAACGTCTGGATGATTTTTAGTTATGCTATTAGCTATACTCTTTAAAAGCATTGTTTTACCAGCTTTAGGTGGCGCAACTATTAATCCTCTTTGACCTTTTCCTATTGGAGATATAAGATCTATAAGTCTAGTAGCTATATTATTCTGTGTAGTTTCAAGAGTAAGTTTTTCTTCAGGATAAATCGGTGTAAGTAATTCGAAGTTTCTTCTTCTTATAGATGTTTCAGGATTTTCATCATTTACTTTTTTTACATATATAAGCGCTCTAAATTTTTCTCCACTCTTAGGGCTTCTTGTTATACCCATTATTTTATCCCCTGTCTTTAGATTAAATCTTCTTATCTGTGATGGAGATACATAAACATCATTTTCTGTAGATAAATAATTAGATCCTCTTAAAAATCCAAATCCATCTGGTAATATTTCTAAAACTCCCTCTGCATCTTCTTTGTCCTCTTCAGGAGTTCTATAGTCTTCTTTTGACTTTGCATCTAGGTTTTTATTGTCTTTATTGTTTTGTCTTTGATAGTTATTATTATTTTTTTGATTTTTGTTATTTTCTTCAACACCGTTTGTATTTTTTTCTAAATTTATACATTCAATGCTTTCATTTTTAGAGCCTTCTTCTCTAACTTTTTCTAGAATTTTTTCTATTAGCTCTATTTTTTTATATTTTGTAACTGATTTTATTCCCATTTCCTTAGCAGTTTCTCTAAGCTCATTTAGAGTTTTTGATTCTAGCTGCATATTTATACTCAATCTTAAAACCTCCTATTCAATAGCTACTATAATCCAGCTATTAAAGATAAAAGTACTGTTATACTAGTAAGTACCATTACTCCAGCGGCACCTATTGCTATTACTTTTGTCATCATCTTTTGTTTTTTTGCCAATATTATCACCTTTTATTTCTAAAATTAATAAATTATATTTTAATTTATATAATTATTTATTAGTATTTGTTTTTACCACTTTTTTAGGTTCTTCATCATGTTTTTTGCACACTTTTCTTAAATAATCAAGGAATCCATCTTTTAATTCTTCTCTTTTTAGTGCAAAATCTACAGTTGCCTCAAGGAATCCTAATTTATCACCTACATCATATCTTTTTCCTTCAAAATCATACGCATACATAGCTTCTTTTTTAGATAATTCTTTTAAAGCGTCTGTAAGCTGTATTTCATCACCTTTTCCTGGTGGTAAATCTGAAAGTATATCGAATATTTCTGGTGTTATTATATATCTACCTAGTATAGCTAAGTTAGATGGAGCTTTGTCAGCATCAGGTTTTTCAACAAGGTCTTTAACTTTGTAAACTCTATCCTCTATAAATTTAGCATCTATTATACCATATTTATTTGTATCTTCCTTAGCAACTTTCTGTACTCCTAATATAGTAGTTCTATACTCATCGTAAGCATCCATAAGCTGTTTTAAACATGGTTCGTTATTGTCTACTATATCATCTCCTAGCATTACAGCAAAAGGTTCATCACCGATAAAGTGTCTAGCACAGTATACAGCATCTCCAAGACCTTTTGGTTCTTTCTGTCTTATGTAGTGTATATTTATCATATTAGATATATTCTGAACGATTTCTAGTAATTCTGTCTTTCCTTTGTGTTCAAGCTCTAATTCAAGTTCAACAGATTTGTCAAAGTGATCCTCTATTGATTTTTTATTTCTTCCTGTTATTATAAGAATTTCTTCTATTCCAGAAGCCACAGCTTCTTCTATTATATACTGTAAAGTTGGTTTATCAACTATTGGTAACATTTCTTTCGGCTGTGCTTTTGTTGCAGGAAGGAATCTTGTACCAAGACCCGCTGCTGGTATAACAGCTTTTCTTACTTTTTTCTGCATATTCTTATCCTCCATTGATAAATAGTGTCTATTTAAAATATCCTATAAAGTATCATTGTATATTTTAACACTGATATACTTATTTTGCCATCTTATATGCGTTTTTTTATTAAAAATTCATATTTTCTTAATAACATAGATTTATTTTTCTTTTTTTTAGAATATCTATAAATATACAAATAAATCCATATTATATAGTATATTATTTATACAATATACCTTAATTATATTATCTTATATATAATAATACATATTATATATTATCCACAAAACAATCAACATATCCACATGTTATTTTTACTAATATTCCTCTATTTTTTGAGGCTTAATTATTTACTTTACCCAAAATTTCTTTTTTAAAACATATTTTATCAACATTTTTTATACTTTTATCAACATTTTATCAAGAGATTTATACACATTTTGTTGATAACTTTTAACTTATCAACCATTTATTAACAGTTTATCGCTTATTAAGTATATCATTTATAATATACTTGAATACGCAATACCCTCTAGGTTATCATACTCACTTACTACAACCTCTTTTTTTGATAGATTGTCCATTATACATATTAAAATTTCTGTTCCAGCAGCTATTATATCTGCCCTTTTAGGTTGTAGTCCGTTTATATGCTTTCTTTCCTCATCAGAACAACTAACAAATTTATCCATCATTTTCTGTACTTCTTCTCTAGTTATTACACTTCCATGTACTTTCTCCATAGAATATACTTCTAGATTTTGATTTACAGCAGAAAGAGATGTTATAGTTCCACCTATTCCACAAACACATTCTATTTCTTTTTCATTAAGATATGATACTATATCTTTTATTTGCTCGTTTATAAACTCCCTCATATCAGAAAAAGCTGAATCACTATAACCTTCAGATAAGTATTTTTCTGTAAGTCTAAGCGCTCCTATGTTTATACTTACATTTCTTTCTATTCCTTCTTTATTTCCAAATATAAACTCTGTAGATCCCCCGCCTATATCTATAACTAAAATATCGCCTTCTTTGTCTATTCCATTTGTAACACCAGAAAATCCAAGCTTAGCTTCTATTTCACCGTCTACAACATTTACATCTATTCCGGCTTCATCCTTAGATCTTTTTATAAACTCACTTCTATTTTTGCTATCTCTAAGTGCAGAAGTTCCCATGCAATAAATTTTTTCACATCCGTAATCTAAACATTTATCGTGGTATTCTTTTAGTGCATTTATATTTCTTTCCATAGCTTCTTCAGTTATAAAGCCATTTTCATCGACACCTTGGCCTATTCTAGTAGTATTAACATATTTTTTTCTGTTAGTAAGCTTATTGTCTATTAAATCTGTAGTAAGAAGTCTCATAGAATTTGTTCCTATGTCTATAGCACCTATTTTCAATTTTCTTCCCCCTTACAAATTAATTAATCTGCTCGTAAAGCTCTTTAGCATCATTCTTTAAAACATGTTCTCTTATTTCATTTATTTTAAATTTCATTACCTTTTCGCCAAATGTTATTTCTAATTCATCTCCTATATTTACTTCACTAGATGATTTAGCTACTTTTCCATTTATTTTAACTATTCCTTTATCACAGGCTTCTTTAGCTACTGTTCTTCTTTTTATTATTCTAGAAACTTTAAGAAATTTGTCTAATCTCATTTTATCAATCTCCTCGTCTATATAAATTTAAATACGATACTACTTGTATAGCATTTAATAATTTAAAAATCAATTTGTTTTTTATTTTTCCGTATACGCAAAAAGTGCAGCAGAAGCTGCACTTTCTATTATAATTGCGTATTATTATGCATTAACTTTATCTTTTAATCCTTTTCCAGCTTTGAATACTGGAGCTTTAGAAGCTGGTATATCTATAACTTCTTCTGGGTTTCTTGGGTTTCTTCCCTGTCTAGCGGCTCTATCTCTAGTTTCGAAAGTTCCGAATCCTACTAACTGTACTTTTTCCCCTGAAACTAATGCTTCTTCAACAGATTCCATAAAAGCATTTAATGCTGCTTCTGCTTCCTTTTTAGTTAACTCACTTTTTTCTGCCATTTTTGATACTAATTCAGCTTTATTCACAGTATCTACCTCCTAAGTTTATTTATATATTCATCGTTCTCCTAGTATCTTAATTATATTCCTTCTAGGATTCGATTTTTATACTACCTCAAATCAAAGGCTATTCTATAATAATAACGTAGCTACCTTGTAATTGCAATAGATAGACGCTTTATTAATCTATTTTTTTATAATTATTTGTTGGTAGATTATTATAAATCTACTTTATTTTTACTTTTTATTGTATTATCTTTCTAATTCCTTTGCCTGATCCCAAAACTTATCCATTTCTTCAAGAGACATTTCATCAAAAGTCTTACCAGATTCTATTATTTTTTCCTCTACAAATCCAAATCTATTAACAAATTTATCAGTTGTAGTATTTAAAGCCTCTGTTGTATCGACATCAAGGAATCTTGCAAGATTAACTATTGAGAATAATAAATCTCCCAATTCTTCCTTTATGTATTGTATCTTTATTCTATGGTATTCGTCAAGCAATTCGGCATTTTCTTCTCTGATTTTTTCTAAAACATACTCTTTATTTTCTATATCGTCAACTGAATTTATACATTCTGATATTTCTTTAAGCTTTTCAGGGTATTCATCTGCAACAAATCCTTCAAAATCAAGTTCATACGCTTCTCTTACTTCTTCGTATTCCTCTTCAACCTTAGAAAATACATCGTATATATCATCCCAATCAAAGCCAACTAAGGCAGCTTTATGCTGTACTTTTTCAGCTTTCATCAATGCTGGAAGGTAAACAGGTATTCTTTTTATTCCCTCTGTAATTGTACTTTCGCCTTTTTCTTTTTTCTTTATTTCTTCCCAAGTTTTTTCAAACTCTTCTCTATTTATATTTGCATCACCAAATATATGCGGATGTCTTGTTATAAGCTTAGTACAGATTCCATTAGCAACTTCGCCTAGGTCAAACATTCCCTCTTCCTTACCAATCTGACAGTGGAATATTACCTGAAGAAGTACATCACCTAATTCTTCTATCATCTCATCTATATCGTCATTTTCGATTGCATTATAAAGTTCATAAGCTTCTTCAATAACAGAATTCTTTAGAGATTCATGAGTCTGTTTCTTATCCCAATCACATCCATCTGGAGCTCTTAATTTGTCCATTATAAGCTCTAAATCGTGAACTGTATTATATTTTTTATTTTCTACCTTAGGAACATAAAGGCTTGTTAAGTAATCAAATTCATTTTCAGCCCAGTCTAACTCACAAAGTCTAACTTTTTTAATGAATTCTTCTCCCTTTATTCCAGCTCCTCTTACAATATAAACCTCTTGTTCATCGTCGTATCTATCCATGAGATATAGCTTAACTTCTGAAGCTATAAACTCATCGTATACCTGAGTAACTATTAGATTTATGTCAGTATCTATATAAGATGTCTGCATTTCAAATGCATCTACTAATCTAAATCCGTTTGAAGGGTCAAATGCTAAGGCTTCAAACATAGCATCTACAAAACTCATTGAAGCCACAACATCTACATCTATATTATTTTCTTTAGCTAATTTTTCAATCATATCTACTGTCTTTTCAGCAACTCTAGGATGCCCTGGGACAGCATATACTACATCTTCACCTTTACCTTCTTCAACTATAAACTCTGATATTTTTCTATATACATCGTCAAAATCGTCGTTTTCATTGTAAAAATGGTCTAGTGATTCAAATTTTGTTAATTTTTCAAGGTCTTTTACTACAGGATGTTTCTCTGTTCTTAAAAATACTTTTTTAGAATTTTTAAGAGCTTCTATTGCACCATAACTTATTAAAGATAAATCTCCAGGCCCTAAACCAACTATCTTTATCATAATCTACCACCCTTTATAAATTTATAATCGTTTTATTTTATAAGTCTAACTTTTTTAAGTAATTTATATATTTTATCGCCTTTAGGCATAGTTTTTATTTCTTCCTCTGTTATTGCCCCAATTCCTAAAAGAACTACAACATATACTACAGCACCTACTATTATAGATAATAGTGTAGCTATTGTATTTCCTAACATTGGAGATGTTACAAAGTATGCTAACTTAACAGCTGCAAACATTGATATAACAGTTATTAAAGGTTTTATTATGAATTCTCTCTTAGAGAATTTTACGCCCATTGCTTTTTTAACGAAAGCTATATTTATTATAGCTGCAACTGTATATGCAGTTACTGTACCTATTGCAGATCCAAGTACGTTTATTGAAGGTATTGCAGTTAATGTATAACTTATAGTTATTTTAAATGTCATACCAACTATTAAAGCTATAACTGGAACTATAGCTTTACCCATTCCCTGAAGTATTCCTGTTAATGTCTGTATTAATCCAAGGAATATTACACAAGGAGTAAGTGTAAATAGTATTGTACCTACTGTTGCAGGCTCTGCTGGGAATAATAATTTCATTATTGGTCCAGCAAGTGAAGCCATACCAAATGCACATGGTAATACTATTATTAAAGTAACTTTTACAGCACTTAGTGTATCTTTTCTAGCTTTTTCCTTGTTTCCTAATGCATAAGCCTGAGATATAGATGGAACTAAACTCATACTCATAGCAGTAGTTATAACTGCTGGAAGGTTTATTATAGACATAGCCATACCTGTAAGCTGACCAAACATAGAGTTTGCTTCTTTTAGGCTATATCCAGCAACAATTAATCTTCTTATAACTATACCGTTGTCTACCATATTTACAAGTGGCATAACTGATGCCCCTATAGTTATTGGAATTGCAACAGCTAATAAGTTTTTAAATATTCTACTAAAGCTTTCTTCTTCAAATCTTTTACTTTTTTCTAATCTTTCTCTTCTGTCTTTAGCACCTCTTGCAAATGCAGCAAGTAAGTAAATTATTGATGCTAAAGCCCCTATAGCTGCCCCAGATATTGCACCTGCTGCCCCCATAGTTGGCCCAGCTGATTTCATAAGCATATAAGCTAGTCCTAAACCTAGAACAACTCTAAATATCTGTTCTACTATCTGAGATATGGCAATCTTAGTCATATCTTTCTGACCCTGGAAATATCCTCTATACGCTGACATAAGAGGTACTATTATTAAGGCTGGAGCTATGGCTCTCATTGAATTTAGTGCGTCTGGATTTTTTATAAATTTAGTAACTATCCATTCCGCGCCGAAGAAGAATATACAGAACGAAATTATACCAGTTATGAAAAGCACCTTGCTAGATACCTTAAATACCTTGTTCGCTCCTCTTTCATCTCCTATCGCTAACTTTTCAGAAACTAGTTTAGCAACCGCAGTTGGGAACCCTGCTGTAGCTAGCGTTAAAAATAATGTATATACTGGATAGGCAGACTGATAATACCCCATCCCTGTCGATCCTATCATATTTCCTAGAGGTATTCTGAAGAATGCACCGATTATTTTAACGGCAACACCAGCTATCCCTAGAATAAGTGCTCCTTTCAAGAAAGAGTCTTTAGTTTTATCTTTACTCATAATTTTCCTCCATCTTTATTTTATATAACAGATTTTACTATACCATATTTCAAGTTAAATATTCAAGTTTACGCATTAATTTCTTTGAATTTCTAACGTTCTCAGAGTTTTCTAAAACATTTTTTATTTAATTTTTTACAAAAAAATAAACTGTTTTCTCAATTTTTTTATCAAGAAAACAGTTTATATTGTGTTTTAAAAAATTATTCTTCTTAAATTATATTATTTTTCTACAAATTCTGCAGATTCTATTACTTTATCAAATTTTTCTATTTTAGCTTTTTTCTGAAGTGCTGCTATTTTTTCACCATATTTATTTTTTATTATCTCTTCTTTTATACCTTCTTTAGCTTCTTCAAAGCTAGTAGTTTCTTTTATTCTATCTGTTACCTTTATTATATGGTATCCAAAATCAGTTTTTACAAGGTCTGATATTTCTCCTGGCTCCATACCAAATGCCGCTGCTTCAAACTCTGGAACCATCATACCTTTTCCAAATGCTCCTAAAGCTCCACCCTGTGCAGCACTACCTGGGTCATCAGAATATTTTTTAGCAAGTTCTGCAAAATCTCCACCAGCTTTTACTTCTTTTAAAACTTTTTCAGCCTTAGCTTTAGCTTTTTTCTGGTCTGCTTCTGGAAGAGGTTTATTCTGGTCATCCGTAGTTTTTATAAGTATGTGAGATGCTTCAACTTCATCTTTTTTGTACTCGTCTATATGTTCATCATAGTATTTTTTCATTTCAGTATCTGTAACTTTTTCTTCTTTATAGAATTTTTCCTGAGATTTCTGTATTAATAAACTTAATTTAGCCTGTTCTTTTAAGAATTCATCAGTTACACCTAGCTCTTCAGCTGCTCCTTTTAAATCTTCATTTGAATTAACAAAAGTTTTTAAATCGTTATAAGAAGCCTGTATTTCTTTATCTGTTGGCTTTAATCCTTCTTTTTCTGCATCCTGAGCTAGAACTTCTGCATTTATCATCTGATCTAGTACTAATCTTTTATATTTATCTTTGTATGAAACTCCTGTCTGGTCTTTTTCTTCCCACTTATCAGCTCCACCTATATTAGATTCAACAGAATCTTTGTTCATTTTTAGCATGAATTCATACTGACCTAAAGTTATTTTTTTCCCATTTACATCTGCAACAGCTTCATTTAAGTCTTTCTGCTTACAAGCAACTAAAGATAAACTCATTAGCCCTGCAAGTACAACCGTCATCAATTTTTTCAAATCGACACCCCTTTTCTAATTTAATTTTAGTTAATCATCATACATCTATATCTTATCATGTAGTGATTTTTATTGCTACTTATCTTTATTTTTTCTCTTCGTCTTCTTTTTCAAATTTTTCCACATATTCTTCTAACAATTCTTGTATTTCTTCAACAACCTTATATCCAACCTTAGATTTTACTCTATATCTCATGTAAGGGTTTAAGAATACTTCATTCTTAATTTGATATACTTTTTCGATTTTAAGTTTTTTACAAAGAGATTTTATATACGCTATAGATAATAGTGTCTGAGTAGGTCTTGGTATATCAGAGAATCTATCCTCTAATTCTTCCTGAACCTCGTACATATCTTCTTTGCTGTCGATTGAAGCAATTTTTTTGTACATTTCAATCTTAGCCATTTCATCTTCTATATATCTATCTGGTATATATGCATCAACAGGAAGGTCTATTTCTACATCTACCTCTACTATTTCAGGCTCGCCCTTAATTTTTCTAATAGCTTCGTTTAGCATCTTAACATATAAATCGTAACCTATTACAGCCATGTGTCCATGCTGCTGAGCACCTAAGACATCTCCAGCACCTCTTATCTCAAGGTCACGCATAGCTATCTTAAATCCAGATCCAAACTCTGTAAATTCTTTTATAGCTTTTAATCTCTTCTCTGCTATTTCACTAAGGCTCTTATTTCTCTCGTACATCAAGAACGCATATCCCTGTCTAGTACTTCTACCAACACGACCTCTAAGCTGATAAAGCTGAGCAAGTCCCATCTTATCTGCATCGTAAATTATCATTGTATTAGCATTTGCAATATCCATACCCGTTTCTATTATAGTAGTACATACAAGCACATCAAATTCCTTCTGCATAAATGCTATTATAATATCTTCAAGGGTTTTTGAGCTCATTCTACCATGTGCAACAGCAACTCTAGCATCTGGAACTAATTTTCTAACCTTGTCTGCAATTCCTTCTATTCCCTCTACTCTATTGTAGACGAAGAATACCTGTCCACCCCTTGAGATTTCTTTTTCAATTTCATCCTGAATAATACTATCTCTAGCTTCTGTAACATAGGTTATTACTGGATGTCTTTCCTGTGGTGGCTCTTCTATTACAGTCATATCCCTTATTCCAGATAATGACATATGAAGAGTTCTCGGAATTGGTGTTGCAGATAGAGTAAGAACATCTACAGTATTTTTTACTTTCTTTAAAGTTTCTTTGTGCTTAACCCCAAATCTCTGCTCCTCATCTATTACAACAAGTCCAAGCTTTGGAAGCTCTATATCTTTAGAAATTATTCTGTGTGTACCTATAAGTACATCTACCATTCCTTTTTTAGCATCTTCTATGATTTTTTTCTGCTGTTTAGGAGTCTTAAATCTACTAAGAACCTCAACTCTTATTGGATAATCTGCAAATCTTTCACTAAATGTGTTGTAATGCTGCTGTGCAAGTATAGTCGTAGGAACAAGTACAGCAACCTGTTTTCCATCCATACAAGCCTTAAATGCAGCCCTTATAGCGACTTCTGTTTTTCCGTATCCAACATCTCCACAGATTAATCTATCCATAACTTTTGGAGATTCCATATCCTTTTTAGTATCTTTTATAGCTTTAAGCTGGTCATCTGTCTCCTGATATGGGAATTTATCCTCAAATTCCTTCTGCCAAACAGTATCTTTAGAGAATTTATATCCCTTGATTTTTTCCCTTTTAGCATATAGGTTGATAAGTTCCTCAGTCATATCCTCGATTTCTTTTCTAACCTTAGCCTTTGCCTTTGTCCATTCCTGTGTACCAAGTCTACTAAGTTTGACCTTCTCAGCCTCGGCTCCGATATATTTCTGAACCTTATCCATCTGGTCAATAGGCACATATAAATTATCTCCATCTCTATAGACTATCTTCATGTAGTCTTTCTTAATTCCGTCGACAGTTATCTGATCTATACCTGTATATCTACCTATACCGCTATTTTCGTGAACTACATAATCTCCAGGATTTAAGTCTAGGAATGAGTCTATTTTCTGTGCATTTGTATTTTTCTTTTTCTTCTTTTTAGATTTTAGTCCACTTCTCTGAACTCCAATCATTTCCTTGTCAGTTATAACAGTGAACTTAATATCTCTATACTGGAACCCTTCGCTAATTGCAGCTTCCATTATTATAGCTTGAGATGATTTTATCTCTGTATCTCTTTTTTTAGCTATCGAAGTTTCAACATCGTATTCAAATAGAGCTTCTTTTAATTTTTTTACTCTTTCTGAGCTGTTTACTGCAAGGATAATCTTATGCCCAGAATATTTTAATCTCTGAAGCTCATCTGCAAGAATATCTATCTTTCCATTAAATGATGGAACTTCTCTACTGTCAAAATTCAGTATTTCCTTTACATTAAATCCTTTAACAGCCTTTGGTAGTAGAGAGTTTATAACTATATTTCTATCTCCTATACAGTACTCTAAATCTATATAATTGTAGACTAAATTTCCCTGAGATTTTAGTGTAGTTCCTCTTTCCAAATTCATCTTATAACTGTCTTTAAATTCCTCAGCAAAATTCTCGCATCTTTCCTTCATTCTAGATATATCATTTATAAATACTATCGCATTTTTATCTAAGTATTCAAAAATACTCTTCTCTACATCTGGATAGAAGTAGTCTATATAGTTTTCTATTCCATCAAAGTACTCTTTTCTCTCAATTTTATCTATAACAGCTTCTACATCGTCGCTACACACTTTTCCTCTATCTTTTTTCATCCTAGAAACTGTCTCTTCAACATTTTCAGGGTATATAAATTCCCTAGAAGGGGTAAGTATAAACGATTTCAGCTTATCTATAGATTTCTGAGAAAATACATCAAAAGTTCTTATTGAGTCGATTTCATCATCAAAGAACTCAATTCTTATAGGGTTTTCATATTCAAGTGAGAATATATCAACAATTCCACCTCTAACACTGAACTGTCCAAACCCCTCTACCTTTGACACTCTCTCATATCCTAACGAAACAAGCTTTGAAGATAGCTCTTCTATATCTACTATATCCCCTACCTTGTATTTAAAAGTGTTATCTAATAATACATCTTTAGGTAAGTACTTTCTAAGTACCGCATCTGCAGTTGTAACTAGTATTAACTTTTCTTTTTTTGCTAGTTTAAGCAGTGTCTTTATTCTTTTTGCTTCCTGCTTTCTATCTTTGGCATCTAAGTAATAAAATCTTATCTCATCTGAAGTTAAAAGCTCTACCTTATCCTTAACGTAGAATTTTAAATCTTCGTAAATCTTTCTCGCTTCATATTCAGTCGAACCTATAAAAATAATAGGCCTTGAAAGATCCTTGAATAGAGATGAAGATATGTGAGCTTTTTGAGCTTGATTTAACCCATTTAAAAGCAGACATCTTCCCTCTACATCAAGTTTTTCTTTAAGTTTTATATATTCCTTTGAATTCTGAAGCGGATTAAAAAATATATCTCCCATTTTCCTTCGCTCCTTTAATTCTCTATATTCTATATTAAATTATTTTCCTTAACTCTAGCTTATTAAGCTATATATTTATAAAAAATTTACTACTCAACTTTAAAATTGATATTTAACTTTAAATAAATTTATTATCCGTTGTATTTATTCATAGACATGTCGATTCCTTCTCTTATCATAGAATCTATAGCTTTTGCAGTTTTTTCAAACCCTTCGTTCATAGCTTCGTCCTGTTCTTTTGGCACTCTTGAAAGAACGAAATCAGCTAAATCTCTTCCTTTATCTGGCTTTCCAACACCTACTCTAAATCTTGGGAAATCTTTAGTTCCTAAGCACTGAGTTATAGATCTCATACCATTGTGTGTACCAGGGCTTCCTTTTTTTCTTATTCTAAGTTTTCCTACATCTAAATCTATATCATCGTATATCACTATTAATTTATCTAAATCAGGTTTATAGAACTGATAAAGGCTAACTACAGACTCCCCACTTAAATTCATATAAGTTGTAGGTTTTACAAGAACAACCTTCTCTGTCCCAACTCTTCCTTCTCCTATTAAAGCCTTGTGTTTTATCTTTGTAACACTTATTCCGTATTCATCTGCTAATCTGTCTATTACTTCAAATCCTGCATTGTGTCTAGTCTTTGCGTATTTCTGACCAGGATTTCCAAGTCCTACTATTATATACATTTTTTCTCTCCTTTTTTTAATTAATTATTCAATTTAATTTTGCGATTAGTCTAATTTATTTTTATATTATCCTAAATTATTTTCTCAATTATATCGAGGTAGCACCTTAATATATCAAATCCGAGAATATTCAATATAGCTGCAATAATTATATATGGAGCAAAAGCAATTTTTTTATCCCTGTTTCCACATATAAATCTTATAATCAAAAAGATTGCAGAAACAAGAAAAGAGCCCGGTATCAACGATAACGAACTTTCAAATCCAATAGTCATAGCACAAAGAGCATACACACCTATATCTCCCGTACCCATCATATTGGTCGCCTTTACTATTAAATATGAAACCAAAGCACATAGCAATCCTGCCAACACACTATCTACTAAGATTTCAACATTTCCATTTACAATTTTAACTACACTCTGAATTATTATACCACTAAAAACAAGAATATCATACACATACATTGTATAATAATCTATTAAACTTATAATAATTGCTAAAACAAAAAATATAAAATAATTGATTCTATCCAAATTGTTTGGATAAATTTTTAAAATAGAGTTGATGTATGCAAATGTAGATATTATTAAGAATATAGTCAATTTTTTTATATTGATTTTTCTGTAATCCTCTTCTTCGATAAAAACTTTTACAACTTTTTGTACGATTGAAGTAATTATTATTGCAAATAAAAATGATAAAAATAAAATCTCAAACTTTTCTAAATCCATCTTTTAATTTTCTCTCCTTATATTTAATTTACTTTCCGTATTAATAAATATTTCTATCAATATTATTTACAATATATTTTCATTTAATACTTTTATTTTATATTTTATTATTTATTAAAATAATTATATCTCATTATATTTTTAATATATAATTTACTATCTTGTTTATTTTTTCATACAAATTACACTATATCTACATTATTATTTCATTTTTATTTATATTTTGTTACAAGATAATAGTAATTTTTTAGTATATTTATTTTGTAGTTACATAACATTTACAGAAATCGTTTTTTTGTTATTTTTATTTCAATCTATGCTATAATCATAAAAAATAAATTTCAAGGAGGATTTACACTATGAACCTTAAAAATAAAGAAATTGGTGATTATTTATGAAATTATTTTTAAAAGATGCTAATGATGTAAAATTAAATTCCCCTGATGAAATAAAAAAAATTACTAATTCTTTTATAGTATCTGTGATAATTTTATTTATTATTCTTCGTTTTATTTTTTCATATAATATTAATCTATTAATTGAAACTGTTTGGACATTCCAGAATAAA
>OLRB01000648.1_pt1 | contig 20018 bp, 18 predicted proteins | sample 1672751 | NCBI WGS metagenome assembly OLRB01 (sample SAMEA3136720, study PRJEB25190) | human gut metagenome | biome: human gut; feature: human-associated habitat; material: faeces | place: Austria | collected 2013
ACAATCCTCCTTTTTGGATTTATAAATATATAAATCCAAAAAGGAGGATTGTTTATGAGGCTAAAAATAAAAAACTGTAGCCTTTTATGTAATCAAGGAACAGCATCTTATAATGAAGATGCGGCTGGTATAACACCTTTTGGAATATGGGTACTTGATGGAGCAACAGGACTTAATGGTAAGAATATAGTGTCTGATGAGAGTGATGCTAGATGGTACTCTCAGTGGTGGAATAACTTTTTACATGAAAATATATACAGAAGTGATTCGTTAAAAGAAATTATGTTGGATGGAATAAGAAGTATAAAAGAAGAGTATAAAGAGCTTGTAGAAGGTAAAGATGTAAAAAAATTAGATTTACCGTCTAGCTCTATAGCGATAGTAAAATTCAGAGATGATATGATAGAGTATTTTCTTTTAGGCGATTGTTCTTTTTTCTATAATGATGGAGAAAGAAAAATTATAAAAGATAGAAGTATATGTCACCTTGATGATAAAGTATACGATGAAATGATGAGAATACCTAATTTAGATAAGCTATCATTTAATGAAATAAAAGCTAGGGTTATGAATACCATAATAGAAAATAGAATGAAAAAAAATACTAAAGATGGATATTGGATTTTAGATTTTAGTGAGGAAGCAATTGAAAATTCTATACATGGATATCTTCAGGTAGAGGATGAAATGAAGATAATGCTTGCTAGTGACGGATTTACATGTGCATCAGATAGATATGGGATTCTGAAAGAGGATGAATTAATATATATAGCTGAAAAAATGGGAATAGAGTATATTTTCAATCAGGTGAGAGAATTTGAGGAAGACGACTATAAGGCAATAAAAATGCCTAGATTTAAGGTTATGGACGACTCAACAGCTGTATATGTAGAGCTTTATAATAAAAAATAGTTTATAGAAGGAAAGGATTAGAAATGAGGATATTACACATAACTACCCAAAAACCTAATAGCACAGGAAGCGGAATATATATGTGTGGAATGATAAAGGGATTTGAAAAATTAGGATATGAGCAATCTGTTATAGCTGGAATTGATGTGGATGACAGCATAAAAGAATTGGAAGAACATTTTGGAGATACAAAATTCTATCCAGTTGTATATAATACAGATGAGTTAGATTTTAATGTAGTTGGAATGAGTGACTCTATGCCATATAAGAGTACTAGATATAGAGATATGGATTCTGAAATGGTAGAAAAGTTAAAAAAAGCATTTGAAAAGCAGATAAATAAGGCATTAGAAGAGTTTAAGCCTAATATTATAATCTGCCATCATTTATATCTGCTTACTGCATTTGTAAGAGAAATTGTAAAAGATAAGAATATAAAAATAGCTGCGGTATGTCATGGAACTTGCCTAAGACAGTTAAAAACAATACCTCTTGAAAGAGAGTATATAAAAGAAAATATAAGAAATTTAGATATGTTATTTGCACTTCATGAAGAACAGAGAAGAGATATAATGTCTGTATTCAATGTTGGAGAGGACAAGGTAAAGGTAATTGGAAGTGGATATAACGATAAAATATTTAAGGATAAAAATTACAACATAGAAAAAGATTATATAGAATTAGTATTTGCAGGAAAAATATGCAAATCAAAAGGACTTATACCATTTATAGATTGTTTAGATAGACTAGATTATAATGATGATTTTATCAAAGTTAGACTTGCGGGTACAGGAAGCGATAAAGAATCTTATGATGAAATTGTAGAAAAGGCAAATAATAGTAGATTTGATATAAAATTCCTTGGTAAATTAAATCAAAATGATTTAAGTGAGGAATTCAACAAAGCAGATATATTTGTTTTACCTTCATTCTATGAAGGACTACCTGTTGTTGTATTGGAAGCTATGGCATGCGGTACAGATGTAGTAGTAACTGATATACCGGGGGTTAAAGAGTGGATTGGAGAAAAAATAAATACATCTGGAAAAATAAAATACGTTGAACTTCCAAAAATGAAAGCTGTAGGTGTTCCTGCAGACGATGCAATAGAGCCATTTGAGGAAAGATTATCTGAAGCTTTAGATCAGATGATAAAAGAAAATTTAGATACTACAAATCACAAAAGATTTATAGATATGTCAGAAAAAACTTGGGATGGACTTGCAAAAAGAATGGAAGAAATGATAATAAAAACAAATTAGTATAACGTTTACAAATAAAATTTTAAGTTTGACCAATATGTGTTACAATTAAGTTAAATAAAAAAGAAAACTGACTTAAAACAGATTGGAGTGATGAGTTATGAAATGGAAAGACTATGCTGAGGATATAAAACTGTTTGAAGAATTAGATAAAACAGTTAAGCCACTTACAGAGGAGCAGAAAAATAAGAATATAAAAACTTTAACTACTTATTTTGCATCTGATGTACCAGCAAAAGTGTATAGCTCAAAAGTTGAATTAGAACCTATAGAAAAATTAAAAGCATTATTAGCTGCTTATCCGGTTAAAAAAATTACTCCGGAAATACTAGCTATGCTTGAAAATATTCTTCTTATAGAAAATGATATAGAAAATGTAGTTGATGCAAATTCAATAGAAGAAAAAGAAGATAGAATAGCCGTTTGGAAAGGCGATATAACAAAAATAAAGGCTGATGCAATTGTAAATGATGCAAACAGTTCATTATTAGGAAATAGACAACCATTCCATAAAGGAGTAGATAGTAAAATTCATGCAGCAGCAGGGCCAAGACTTAGAGAAGACTGCAATACAATAATAGAAAAACAAGGACATATCGAATACGCGGGAGATGCTAAGATAACAAGAGCATACTGCCTACCTTCAAAATATGTTGTTCATACTGTAGGACCTGTTGTTTTAGGTGGAAACCCTAGTAAAGAGCATGAAAAACAGTTACTTCACTGTTATAAATCAGTTTTAAATACTGTAAAAGATATAGAAGATATAAAAACAATAGTATTCTGTGGTGTATCTACAGGATCTTCAGGTTATCCAAAAAAAGAAGCAGCACAACTTGCTGTAGATAGAGTTAGAATTTGGTTAAAAGAAAATCCTGAAAAAGACATAAAAGTTATATTTAATGTATATGACGATGAAGAAATGGAAAAATACTTAAAAGCTTTAGAAAGATAGTTTTCTTAAATTTTAAAAGTTATATTAAAGTGATATTATTTAAAGTTTTAGGATGTTAACTTTAAAGCTTTGTGATATTAACTTAAAATAATATTAAATAAAAACTAAAATATAATAGAATTAGATTAAACTTAGGGCAGTATGATTTTCGTACTGCCTTTTATTTTGAGGTGGTATATTATGAAATTTGCAGAGAGTCCATTTTATTTTGATAGAAAATTAAAGACTTGCATAGTAGATGGAAGAATTACAGATGAATTAGAAAAAAATTTGTTAGATAGAGAGATTAGAATAATAAAAACTCCAAAATGTGAAGATGTGTACAAAGCAATATCTCATCATCCAGATATACAATTTTTCAATTGTGGAAGGGGAAAAATAATAGTTTGTCCAAATCTTTATGAGGAGTATGTTGATATTTTAAGTGATTTTAATATAGATATTATAAAAGGTGAAAAAAGTCTGAGTAAAAAATATCCAAATGATATAGCGTATAATGTCTGTGTTGTAGGAAAATATGCAATACATAATTTTAATTATACTGATGAGGTAGTTTTAAAAGAGCTTGATGATTGTGGATATGAAAAAATAAACATAAAACAGGGGTATTCTAAGTGTTCTATATGTGTTGTTGATGATAAATCTATAATAACTTCGGATAGGGGAATTTTTGAGGAAATAAATAATAGTAGTGCGGATATAGATTGTCTACTCATACAAGAAGGAAATATAGATTTGTTTGACATGAATTATGGATTTATAGGGGGATGTAGTGGATTATTGTCTAAAAATGAGATAGGATTCTTAGGGGATATAGAAAAGCATCCTAATTTTGAAGAGATTAAAGATTTTTTAGCTAAAAGAGGAAAAAAAGTTGTATCTTTATCAAATGAAAAGCTTATAGATTTGGGTTCAATAATTCCTATTTTGGTAGAATAGTAGACTTAAAATATAGATTAAAATAATTAAAGTGTTGAATAAAATAAACATAAAGGTATATAATTATATTCTGATATAGATACAGTAAATATTTATAGAAATTTAAATAAAAATTTTATAGAGGAAAGGAAGTCAGTTATGCACATTTTTTTAAGAATATTATTTATGGCGATTATCGGGGGAGTTATAGGGTATATTACAAACGTTGTTGCGATAAAAATGCTATTTAAACCTTATGAGCCAATAAAAATACCACTTACTAACATAGAGATAATGGGGCTTATTCCAAAAAGAAGAGCTGAAATAGCAAAAAATGTAGCAGAAACAGTTAAAAGAGAATTACTTAGCGAAGATGATATATTCAATGGAATAATAAAGGATGAAGATAAAGAAGAAATAGCAAGTTATATAAATTCTAAAATAGGGAATATAATATCAGAAAAGGCGATATTTTTACCATCATCTTTAGTATCAAAAATCAACGGATATATATCAGATATAGTTGATAAAGAGGTTGGAAATGCGATAGATGAGCTTGGTAGTACTTTTGTAGAAAAGGCAAAAAATAGAGTAGATATAGAAAAAATTATAGAAGATAGAATAAATGAATTCGATATAGAATATATAGAAGAAATGACTGTTAGAATAGCTAAAAAAGAGTTAAAACATATAGAAGTTTTAGGTCTAATATTAGGATTTTTAATAGGTATAGTTCAGGGATTAATAACACTGATTATATAATATTTCAGAAAATTAAAAGCTTTATATTGAAATGTGCAAAATGATGTGGTAGAATGAAATCAGAATTTTATATTAGCGATGAAAAGACCGAGTAGGATAAAGGTCGTCTTACAGAGAATTTGGGCCACCGGCTGAGAGCCTAAAAGAAATGAGTTATCTGAAAACTAGCTTGGAGCTGGATTTAGTAGCGAAAGTGAAAGTATCCGGGTGATTACCTTATAATCTTCAAGAGGGTGTTTTATATTTATAAATACCAACTTGGGTGGAACCGCGAGTATACTCGTCCCAGTTTTATGGGACGAGTTTTTTTATTTTCTATAAATTGCAAAATATAAAATCAATAAGTAAATTATTATTAATTAATATAAAGGGGAGGACAAAAGGAAATGATAAAAGTATCTTTAAAAAACGATGTAAGAGAATTTGAATCTGGCGTATCAGTTTTAGACGTTGCTAAATCAATAAGCGAAGGTCTTGCAAGAAGTATAGTTGCAGCTGAAGTAGACGGGGAAGTAGTTGGATTAGATACAGTATTAGACAAAGACTGTGCAGTTAATCTTTTAAAATTTGAAGATAAAGAAGGTAGAGAAGTATTTAGACATACTTCATCTCATATATTAGCTCAGGCTATAAAAAGATTATATCCAGAAGCTAAATTAGCTATAGGACCTGCTATAGATAATGGATTCTACTATGATATAGATTTAGAACATAGTTTAGTTCCAGAAGATCTTGAAGCTTTAGAAAAAGAAATGAAAAAAATAGCTAAAGAAGATTTAAAAATAGAAAGATTCGAACTTCCAAGAGAAGAAGCTATAAAATTAATGCAGGAAAAAGGTGAAGACTACAAAGTAGAATTAATAGAAGATTTACCTGAAGATGCAGTAATATCATTCTATAAACAGGGTGATTTCACAGATTTATGTGCTGGACCACACCTTCTTTCAACTAAGAAAGTAAAAGCAGTTAAACTTACAAGTGTAGCTGGTGCTTATTGGCGTGGAGACGAAAATAGAAAAATGCTTCAGAGAATATACGGTGTATCTTTCGAAAAAAATAAAGACCTTGAAGAACATTTACATATGTTAGAAGAAGCTAAGAAAAGAGACCACAGAAAATTAGGTAAAGAATTAGGATTATTCATGATACCTGAAGAAGGACCTGGATTCCCTCTAATGTTACCGAAAGGAATGGCTCTTAAAAATACTTTATTAGAATACTGGAGAGAAGTACATAGAGCAGCTGAATACGTTGAAATAGAAACTCCAATAATATTAAACAGAAAATTATGGGAAACTTCAGGACATTGGTATCACTACAAAGAAAATATGTATACTGTAAAAATAGATGAAGAAGATTTTGCTATAAAACCAATGAACTGTCCAGGAGGAATGTTATACTATAAGAGCGAAATGCACTCTTACAGAGATTTCCCAATGAGAGTTGCTGAACTTGGTAGAGTTCATAGACACGAATTATCTGGAGCACTTCACGGATTAATGAGAGTTAGAGCATTCACTCAGGATGACGCTCATATATTCATGTTACCAGAACAGATAAGAGATGAAATAAAAGGTGTAATATCTTTAATAGATGGTATATATAAAACATTTGGATTTGAATATCACTTAGAATTATCTACTAGACCAGAAGATTCTATGGGTTCTGATGAAGAATGGGAAGCAGCAGAAAATGGTTTAAGAGGAGCTCTTGAAGAATTAAATCTTCCATTCGTTATAAATGAAGGAGATGGAGCATTCTACGGACCTAAGATAGACTTCCACTTAACTGACTGCATAGGAAGAACTTGGCAGTGTGGTACTATACAGCTAGATATGCAGCTTCCAAGACAGTTCGATGCTACTTACATAGGACAGGATGGAGAAAAACATAGACCAGTTATGATACACAGGGTTGCATTCGGAAGTATAGAAAGATTCATAGGAATACTTATAGAACAGTATGCTGGTAAATTCCCAGTTTGGTTAGCTCCAACTCAGGTTAAGATAATACCTATATCTGACAAATATGCTGATTACGCTGAAAAAGTTAGAAAAGAATTATTCAACAATGGATTAAGAGTTGAAGTTGATGGTAGAGTTGAAAAAGTTGGATTCAAGATAAGAGAAGCTCAGCTTGAAAAAGTTCCTTACATGATAATAGTAGGTGAAAAAGAAGAAGCTGAAAACAATGTTTCTGTAAGATCTAGAGATGAAGGTGAATTAGGTAATGTTGAATTAGCTAAATTCATAGAAGATGTACAGGCTAAAGTAAAATCAAGAGAAAATATAGTAATGGAATAAATTATTATTGAGGCTGTTGCAATTAATGCAATGGCCTCTTTAAGTTAGTAATCACAATTATTTGCTCTCCAGTCCTCAGCGCCCCAATTATTATTTGAAAATATTTAAATGTATGGGGCGCTTGCGGAATTGTAGATGCAAATTAATTTGTGGTTACTAACTTAAATACCGATTGTAAAAACTTGCAACAGCAATCATTTATAACAGATATACTATTATAAAAAATAAAAGAAAGTGTTACAAAATTTTTCATGACACCATTATTTTATATGTTAGAAAGTCTGAAAATTATGAAATTAATACGAAATATTATTAGATGTAATATAAATATAATGACTGTTTAAATTTCTAATGATATACTATAGTAAATAGCAATGAAAATTTAATATTTTATGAAAAAAATTAAATAATATTAAAAAACTCTATATTATAGAATAGTTATTAAAATCTTAAAGGCGGTAATATATATGAATGTATATAAAGTTATTTTTTATTATATTGGAATCGTATTAGTTTGTATTGTGTTTGTTAGGATGTAATAACAAAGGAAAAAGTTGATATAGGTTTTGTTCATAAGATATTAATAAAAGGTGAAAAAGTAAAGGTATATTATTTGCCACATTTAAAGTTTGGCAGTGTATATAAAATACAAAAATAATTCTTTTGAGGAGGTAATTATATGAAGTTTGGATTTTTAGGTGTAGGAAATATGGCAGCAGCTATTATGAAAGGTATGTGCTTAGGTAATTCTTTTGATAATGCTGATGTTCTAGGATACAATAGAACAGCTGCTAAGGTAGAAAAGCTATCTGAAGAGTATGGTTTAACTACTTGTTATTCTGTTAAGGAGCTTATGGAAAAATCTGATGTTGTAGTTTTATCAGTAAAACCACAGGTTTTACCAGATGTTATGCCAGAAGTTAAAGATCTTTTAAGAGAAGGACAGTTAGTTATATCAATAGCAGCAGGTAAGGAAATAAGCTATTTACAGGAAAATTTAGGTGAAGATGCTCATGTAGTTAGAGTTATGCCAAATGTAAATGCACAGGCTTTAATGTCTACAAGTTGTTTTACTTGCAGTGAAAATGTTACTGATGAAGAAAAAGAAGTTGTTAAGACAATGTTTGGGGAAATCGGAAGTATAGTAGAAATAGAAGAAAGCCTATTTGCAGTATTTACAGCAGTTGGATGTGCATCTCCAGCATTTACTTACATATATATAGATGCTTTAGCAAGAGCTGGTGTTAAATGGGGACTTCCAAAAGATGTAGCACTAGAAATAGCAGCAAGTTCAGTTCTTGGTTCAGCTAAGATGGTTATGGAATCTGATAAACATCCATTTGGATTAATGGATGAGGTTTGTTCACCTGGTGGAACAACAATAGAAGGTGTTTGTCAGCTTCAGGACAATAACTTTATGAGCACAGTTGAAAAAGCAGTTAGTGCAGTTATAGAAAAAGATATGTCTTTAAAATAAAAAATATAAATCAAAATATAAAATGAAAAATTATAATATAAAAAATGGGCTATTGAAAATAATACAATAGTCCATTTTTTATATTTACGATTCTTTTGTAATCATTGTAAAAGTATAAAGTTGATTTTCTAAAAAATTCCTAAATGTTGTAGAAGTATTTTTGTTCCTAGGAGTATAAGTACTACTCCACCTGTAAATTCTGCTTTAGATTTAAATCTTATTCCGAATAGAGTACCTATTCTTATACCAAAAGCAGATATTAGAAATGTAGTGATACCGATTAATATAGCGGCATAGAATATATTTACACCTAAGAATGCAAATGTGATACCAACCGCCATTGCATCTATACTAGTTGCTATAGCTAAAACAACCATAGTTTTAAAATCAAAAGAAGAGCTTTCAACATCGCAACTTTCCTCTCTAGATTCTTTAATCATATTTGCTCCTATAAGTGCAAGTAGAACAAATGCAACCCAGTGGTCTATAGACATGATTTTTTCTTTAAAGCTACTAGCTAGAATATATCCAATTACCGGCATAAGTGCCTGAAAACCACCAAAGTATGTACCTGTTAAAAGAGATTTTTTTACATCCCTTTCTCTAAGTGTAAGCCCTTTACAAATTGCAACTGCAAAAGCATCCATTGAAAGTGCCACAGCAGTTATGAATAATTCAATTAAACTCATAATTTCCTCCAAATAAATTAATAATGTAAAAAATGATAATAAAAGGGAAAAATAAATGATTTACTTTCAAATGAAAATAAAAAAAGACCTATCTACAGCCTAAGCTGCAGATAAGTCTCGTCATTCAAAATAAAGCCAGACAGTCAAACTGCCAGTATGTTGACTAAATTACAATCCTAAAAGGATTGCCAACTACTCCCTTATTGCTAAAAATTATCATATAAATATTATATATTATTATAAAAGAAATTATTTAAGTTTGTCAATTAGTAGTAATTAATAAAATTATTTTTCAAATATAAATAAACCTTCACATATTAAAAATAAGTGTTAAAATATAAATGTAGATTTAAAATAATTAAAAATAAGCGGAAAAGGAAGGATAGCATATGACTACTAATAGAAATGATAAATGCTGGTGTGGAAGCGGATTAAAATATAAAAAATGCCATATGGATTTTGATGAAAAATACAATGAAATGGCAGCAAAAGGGCATATAATGCCACCAAAATCTTTAATAAAAAATAAAGAACAGATAGAAGCAATAAAAGAAAGTGGAAAAATAAACACAGGAGTACTTGATGAAGTTGCAAAACATATAAAAGTAGGAATGAGTACAGCTGATATAGATAAAATAGTTTACGATTATACAATAGCTCATGGTGCAACTCCAGCGCCTCTAGGATACGGTGGATTCCCTAAGAGTGTTTGTACTTCTATAAATAGTGAAGTATGCCATGGTATACCAGATGAAAATATAATCTTAAAAGAAGGAGATATTGTCAATGTAGACGTATCTACTATAAAAGATGGATATTTCTCAGATGCATCAAGAATGTTCAAAATAGGAAAAGTTAGTGAAGCAGCTGATAAAATAACTGATGTAGCTAAAGAATGCTTAGAAGCAGGAATAAAAGCAGTTAAACCTTGGGGACATCTTGGAGATATAGGTGCTGCAGTTCAGGAATTAGCAGAAAAAAATGGATATTCAGTAGTAAGAGCATTTGGTGGACATGGAATAGGATTAGAATTCCACGAAGATCCATTTGTAGCACATGTTGGTAAAAAAGGTCAGGGAATGGTATTAGTTCCAGGAATGATATTTACAATAGAGCCAATGATAAATGAAGGAGAATACGATGTATATGTGGATGATGTAAATGAATGGACAGTATATACAGCAGACGATTCTCTATCAGCTCAGTGGGAACATCAGATACTAGTAACTGAAGACGGAATAGAAATAATAACACAGTAGTTTGATTTATAGAAATATTGATAACATTTTTGGGGAAAATTAGTATTAAGAATTCATTCTCAAAAATAAATTTAAACTTTTTCAAAAAAAGACTTGCATTAAGTTGATGAAAGTAATATAATAAACAAGTAAGTTAAAAAAAGCAAGTAGAAATCCGTTTCTCACCTTACGACGAGAGTTAGTAAGTGTTAATATAAGTTAGAAAAAGCTTTAGGTAAAAGCTTTAATTAGTAATGAGAACTTATATGGCGGATGATAATTTATCATTCGCCTTTTTTAATATAATGATGGAGGTGGACTACCATTAGTAAGGAAGTCGCAATAAACGAACAGATAAGAGAAAAGGAAGTAAGAGTTATCTCTGCAGATGGAGAACAGCTTGGAGTTATGCCTATAAAAGAAGCTCAGGGATTAGCAAACAGCAAAAGCTTAGATTTAGTTATGATTTCGCCAAATGCTAAACCACCTGTTTGTAAAGTAATGGATTATGGAAAATACAGATACGAACAGGCAAGAAAAGAAAAAGAAGCAAAGAAAAAACAGAAAACTGTTAATGTTAAAGAAGTAAGATTAAGACCAGGTATAGAACAGAATGACCTTAACACTAAAGCTAAACAGGCTATGAAATTCTTATCAAAAGGAGATAAGGTTAAAGTAGAACTTAGATTTAGAGGTAGAGAATTAGGTCACAAAGACCTTGGTAAAGATGTAATGCTTAAATTCATAGAAGCAGTGAAAGAGTTTGGAGAACCAGCGAAAGCCCCTACATTTGAAGGGAACAACATGGTTGTAATAATAGATCCAAAAAAATAGATAAATATTCGAGAGGAGGAACTTTGTCATGCCAAAAATGAAAACTCATAGAGGTGCAGCAAAAAGATTAAAAAGAACAGGAAATGGAAAATTAAAAAGAGCTAAAGCTTACAAAAGCCATATATTAACTAAAAAATCTGCAAAAACTAAAATGAACTTAAGACAGTCAACTTTAGTTTCTGAAGGTGATGCTAGAAGAATAGCTCAGTTATTACCATACAAATAAGAATCGTAATAAAAGAAACGGAAAATATAAGAAGATTTTAAATAATAAATAATGGAGGATAAGAATAATGGCAAGAGTAAAAAAAGGTATGAATGCCCGTAAAAAACATAAAAAAGTTTTAAAACTTGCAAAAGGATTCAGAGGATCTAGAAGCAAATTATTTAGACCAGCTAATGCATTCGTTATGAAAGCATTAAGAAATGCATACATAGGTAGAAAATTAAAGAAAAGAGATTACAGAAAACTTTGGATACAGAGAATAAATGCAGCTGCTAGAATGAACGGAATATCTTACTCAAGATTAATGAACGGTTTAAAATTAGCAGGTGTTGAAGTTAACAGAAAAATGTTATCTGAAATGGCTATAGCTGATCCAGCTGGATTCGCTAAACTTGTAGAAGTTGCTAAAGCTAAATTAGCTTAATTAACATTATACTACGTAAATACAGACTGTTTTGCATAAGCAAGACAGTCTTTTTTTATGGTTCAAACTTAACAATTGATTGTATCTGATAAGGTTGTTTTTAATTCCAAATTAGAATATAATATATTAATGATATTTAAAATAATTAATTAGAGCTTAAAATAAAAATGTAAAATAAACATAAAAAAATAAAAGGTGTTAATATACACATTATGTAAAGTTATATAGAAATATGTAATTTTATAATGTTAGGAGGTACGAGGGAAATTGAAAACAATGCTCAAAAGAGTTGCTTCTTACGGGAGTGGAATGCAACCAACTCAGGTAATGGTTATCGGGTTTGCGACGGTTATATTAGCAGGAGCTATAATGCTAAATTTACCGATAGCGACACAAAACGGAGAGAGTATAGGATTTTTAAATGCATTATTTACAGCTACATCAGCTGTATGTGTTACGGGTTTGGTAGTAGTTGATACAGCTACCTATTGGAGTTTTTTTGGTCAGCTGACGATAATAATGCTTATACAAATAGGTGGACTAGGATTCATGACTGTTACAACAATGTTTGCACTTATTACAGGTAAAAGAATAAATTTAAAGGAAAGGCTACTAATACAGGAGGCATTAAATCAAAGAGATTTATCAGGTATAGTAAGACTTACTAGATATGTTCTTATGATGACATTTGCAATAGAGGGTATAGGAGCTATTATACTATCGACTACATTTATACCGATGTTTGGTTTTGTAAAAGGAACATGGTATTCAATTTTCCATGCGATTTCAGCATTCTGCAATGCTGGATTTGACCTTATGGGAGCTACAGCTGGTCAATTTACATCTATAGTATGTTTTAATAATAATTATGTAGTAATGATTACAATTTCGTTTTTAATAATATTTGGTGGTCTGGGATTCCCTGTTCTACTAAATATAATAAGAGAAAAGAGATATTCAAAATTCAACCTACATACTAAAGTAGTTATTTTTACAACAGGAGCACTTATAATTGTAGGTACAATTACAATTTTAGCAATAGAGTTTGATAGACCAAGTACTCTTGGAGATATGCCTATAATGCAGAAAGTTGTAAATGCATATTTCCAATCTGTTACATCTAGAACAGCAGGATTTGCTAGTATAGACCTTACTAAGCTAAGAGAAAGTACTCTATTTGCTATGATAATTTTAATGTTTATAGGTGCAGCACCGGCATCTACTGGTGGTGGTATAAAAGTTACAACACTTGCTACACTTTTATTATCAGTTAAGAGTCTTATATTAGGAAAATCAGATATAGAAATATATGAAAGAAGAATAAGCTCATCTACTGTTAGAAAAGCTATGGTAATATTTGTAGTAGGAATAAGTTTTGTTGTAATAGGAACATTCTTATTATCAGCAACACAGGAACACTTTACTTTAACAGCAGCTGCATTTGAGGTTGCATCTGCATTTGCTACAGTTGGACTTAGTATAGGAGGAAGCCCTACACTTACACCAATAGGTAAGCTACTTATAATAATGTATATGTTCGCTGGACGTGTTGGATCTCTTACAATATTCATGGCATTTATGTCAGGTGGTTCTAAAAAGGTTCAGCCGGTTAGATATCCTGAAGGAAGCTTAATCGTAGGATAAAATTTTTAGGGTTATTAGGAGAGGATAAAATGAGTATGAAACAATATATAGTAATAGGATGCGGTAGATTTGGAGCTTCAGTTGCATCTACAATGCATTTATTAGGCCATCAGGTTATGGCAATAGATAAAAATGAGGATATAATACAGAATCTTTCTGATAAAGTAACACATGCAGCAATTGTCGATGTTACAGATGAACGGGCACTTAGATCACTTGGTTTAAGTAACTTTGATGTTGCAATAATAGCAATAGGCTCAGATATAAGAGCATCTATAATGGCTACACTTATAGCTAAAGAAATGGGTGTAGAAGAAATAATCTGTAAAGCTAAGGATGAGCTACAGGCTAAAGTTCTTTATAAAATAGGTGCCGATAGAGTTGTATTCCCAGAAAGAGATATGGGAGTTAGAGTTGCACACAACTTAGTATCAAATAATATACTAGACCATATAGAATTAGACCCAGAGTACTCTATAGTTGAAATAGTTGTTCCTAAAAAATGGATGGGCAAATCTCTTATAGAGTTAGAGCTTAGAAGTAGATACGAAATAACAGTTCTTGCTATAAAGAGCGGAAAAGAAATAAATGTAACTCCTTCTCCGGAAGAAAAACTTGAGGGTGGAAATATACTTGTAATAATAGGTAAAAACTCAAGCATTAGAGATATAATAAATCAAAATATTGAAACTGTGGGGAGAAGATAATTTATGGTAGAAATAACTAGTAAGGACAATGAAAAAATAAAAAATACCAAACTTCTTCTAAAATCAAAAAACAGAAATAAAGAGAGCAAATTTATAATAGAAGGATATAGAATATTAACGTTGGCTTTTGAGCAAAAGGATATTATAGATTATGTCTTTATAAATGAGGATTTTGAAAATAAAGAAGAACACAGAGAATTTTTAAAAAAATTAGAAGATGCAAATATAAAAGTATATAAGACAACTAATAAGAATTTTAAAGATATGGTAGATACTGAAAATACTCAGGGTATACTAGCAGTTGTTTCTTATCAGAAAAAGACTCTTGAAAAGAATCTAACAGATGATGATAAATACATTATAGTATTAGATAGAATTCAGGACCCTGGTAATATGGGAACAATAATAAGAACAGCAGATGCAGCAGGTGCAGATGCGATAATAACTTTAAAAGGATGTGTCGATATATACAACCCAAAGGTAATAAGATCTACAATGGGTTCTATATTTAGCATGAATATAATTCCTGCTGAAAGAGATGAGATGTTATCTACATTAAAATCTAAAGGCATAAAGATTGTATCAAGTTGGCTGAATACAGAAAACTGGTACGATACTGTAGATTATGGGGATAAAGTTGCGCTTGTAATAGGAAATGAAGCAAATGGAATTGATGATGTTATAGCTGAAAATTCTGATTTACTTGTAAAGATACCTATATATGGAAGTGCAGAATCTTTAAATGCGGCGATAAGTTCAGCAATTCTAATGTATGAAATCAAAAAATCACTTGTCTAAAAGACAAACAATATGTTATAATCATAGGGAATTGTAAAAACAATTACAAAAATTAAAAATAATTGACATTGATAGAGAAAAGTACTGTGAACCATTTCAGTAAAGAGATAGATTGTCGTTGGCTGTGAGCAATCTTCTGAAATATCATGGGAAGTTCACTCTGGAGTTTCCATACTGAAGTCGATTTGATGTGTAAGTTTGGACGTATAGGATGCGTTAAATCTTTTGAGGTGGTTTAATATAATTTATTAGACTACTAGGGTGGTACCGCGGAATTATAGTCTTTCGTCCCTAGCTGGGATTGAAAGACTTTTTTTATGAAAAAAATAAGAAAATAAATTTTCGCAAAGAAAAATAAAAAAAACTATTTATGAAAGGGTGATTTTAAAGATGCAGGAAAAACTTCTTGAATTACAGAAAAATGCATTAGCTGAAATAGCACAGGCTGACAGTATAGAAAAAGCTGAAAGTCTTAGAGTTAAATACCTTGGTAAAAAGGGAGAACTTACAATAATATTAAAAGGAATGGGAAAATTATCTGCTGAAGAAAGACCAGTTGTTGGTAAAGTAGGTAATGAAGTTAGAACAGCAATAGAAGAAGGAATAAACAACGCTAAAACTAAGCTTAAAAAAGCAGAGCAGGCTAAAAAATTAGCAGAAGAAGTAATAGATGTTACAATGCCTTCAAAAGAATTTAAAGTAGGCAAAAAACATCCTATAACTAAAATAATAGATGAAGTAACTGATATATTCATAGGAATGGGATTCTCAATAGCAGAAGGTCCAGAAGTAGAAACAGTTAGAAACAACTTCGATGCACTAAATGCTCCAAAAGACCATCCATCAAGAGATATGTCAGATACATTCTACATAAATGATGATTTATTATTAAGAACACAGACTTCTCCAGTTCAGATAAGAACTATGGAAAAAGAAGATTTACCAATAAAAATAATAGCTCCTGGAAGATGCTTCAGATCAGACTCTCCAGATGCTACACATTCTCCAATGTTCCATCAGATAGAGCTTCTAGTTGTTGGAAAAGATATAACAATGACAGAATTCAAAGGAACTTTAAACACATTCGTTCAGAAATTATTCGGAAGTGAAACAAATACAAAATTCAGACCTCACAACTTCCCATTCACTGAACCAAGTGCGGAAATAGACGTAACTTGCTTCAAATGTGGTGGTAAAGGTTGCCCAGTTTGTAAAGGAGAAGGTTGGATAGAAATATTAGGTGCAGGTATGGTACATCCTAATGTACTTAGAAACTGTGGAATAGATCCGGAAGTTTACAGTGGATTCGCAGCAGGTATGGGTGTTGAAAGACTTGCAATGCTTAAATACGGTATAGACGACATAAGATTATTATTCGAAAATGATGTTAGATTCTTAGATCAGTTCTAATTTGATGAAATAGGGAGGAAAAATTAAATGTTAGTATCAGTAAAATGGTTAAGAGATTACGTAGATATAGATATGGACGTAAAAGAATTTGCCGATATGATGACAATGACAGGGACTAAAATGGAAACTGTTGAATACTTCGGTGAAGATATAGAAAATGTTGTAGTTGGGAAAATATTAGAAATAAACCCACATCCAAATGCAGATAAATTAATAGTAACAAAAGTTGATGCTGGAGAAAAAGTTCTTCAGATAGTAACAGGAGCAAAAAATGTAAAAGTTGGAGACTATATACCTCTAGCAATACATGGAGCTAAACTTCCTGGTGGAATAAAAATAAAAACAGGAAAATTAAGAGGCGAAGTATCAGAAGGTATGATGTGTTCTGCAGCTGAACTTGGAATAGATGAAAAATACGTTGAAGAATACAAAAAGAACGGAATATTCCTTCTTGATTACGAAGATAGTTATGAAACAGGTAAAGATGTTAAAGAAGTTCTTGGCATAAACGATGCGGTTATAGATTTCGAATTAACATCAAATAGACCAGACTGCAGATGTGTAATAGGTATAGCTAGAGAAGCAGCTGTAACAGTTGGTAAAAAAGTTAAATACCCAGAAGTATCTGTTAAAGAAGAAGCTGATGAAGCAATAGATTTCGATGTACAGATAGAAAACCCAGAATTATGTAAAAGATATGCAGCTAGAATAGTTAAAGATGTTAAAATAGCTCCATCTCCATACTGGATGCAGAGAAGATTAATAGAAGCTGGTGTAAGACCTATAAACAACATAGTAGATATAACTAACTATGTAATGTTAGAAATGGGACAGCCAATGCATGCATTCGATTTAAGTGATATAGGAACTGGAAAAATAGTTGTTAGAAATGCTGAAGAAGGAGAAAAATTCGTTACTTTAGACGAACAGGAAAGAACTCTTGATAAAGATATGTTAGTTATAACTAATGGAGAAAAATCTTTAGCTTTAGCTGGTGTAATGGGTGGATTAAACTCAGAAATAAAAGACACTACAACTGAATTATTATTTGAAAGTGCAAACTTCCAGTCTGAAAATGTAAGAGCTACTTCTAAAAAATTAGGACTTAGAACTGAATCTTCTTCAAGATTTGAAAAAGGTATAGATCCAAACTTAGCAGAACTTGCTGTAAACAGAGCAGCTCAGTTAGTTGAAATGTTAGGTGCTGGTAAAGTATTAAAAGGTATAGAAGATAACTATCCTTCGAAAACAGAACAGAAAATACTTACAGTAAATCCTAAGAGAATAACAGCTAGATTAGGAATAGACCTTCCAATAGCTCAGTTCATAGAAATATTAGAATCATTAGAATTCGACTGTGACTTAAAATCTGCTGAAGAATTAGAAATAAGAGTACCTTCATTCAGATTAGATATGGAACAGGAAGCAGATGTTCTTGAAGAAATAGCAAGAATATACGGATTCGAAAATATACCAGCTAAACAGTTAGAAGGTAACTACACAGCAGGTGTAAAAACTGAAAGACAGAAATTCAACGATATATTAAAATCTACAGCTCTATCAGCAGGATTATACGAAGTACTTAGCTACTCATTTGTAAGTCCATCAGGTGTAGATAAAATAAAATTACCCGCGGATTCTCCAAAGAGAAACTTTGTAAAACTTTTAAATCCACTTGGAGAAGAAACTTCTGTAATGAGAACTACAATGATACCAAATATGCTTGATATAGTATATACTAATATGTCAAGAAAGAACCCAGAATTTGCAGCATTTGAATGTGGACATGTATTCGTACCAAGTGAAGAAGGACTTCCTTCAGAATTAAACCACATGTGCATGGCAATGTACGGAAAAGAAGTAGATTTCTTCGTTCTAAAAGGTGCAGTTGAAAAAGTTCTTGAAAGAGCAGGAATGAAAGAATATGAAATAATACCAGAAAAAGAAAACACTACATTCCATCCAGGTAGATGTGCTAAAATAGTATGTAATGGAGCATTAGTAGGTTACTTAGGAGAAGTACATCCAGAAGTACTAGAAAACTACGGATTAACTCAGAGAGTATACGTTGCTGAAATAGATACTGATGTAGTATTCGAAAATTCAGATAGAACAATAGTATTCAAATCTCTTCCAAAATATCCATCTACATCAAGAGATATAGCACTTACTGTAAAAGATGAAGTATATGTAAAAGATATAGAAGATATAATAAAAGCTAATGGAGAAGGATTAGTTGAAAGTTATAGATTATTCGATGTATATAAAGGATCTCAGATAGAAACAGGATATAAATCTGTAGCATACAGCATAACTTATAGAAGTGCTGAAAAAACACTTACTGATGATGACATAGCACCAGTTCACGAAAACATATTAAAAGAATTAAGCGAAAAATTAGGTGCTGAATTAAGAGCTTAATGAAAAGTAATCATTAGGGGGTGAAAACCGATGAATAGAGTTACTGTAAAAATACAGGGTTCTGAATATCAGATGACAGGAGATAAACCTGTTGAAAAAATGAAACAGATAGCTGATTATGTAGATAGTGAAATGAGTACAATAGCTGAAGTAAACTCAAGACTTAGTATATCAGCAATATCAATACTTACAGCTCTAAATATAGCGGATCTTCTATTTGAATGCTCTGAAGAAAATGAAGCATTAATGAATGAGTTAGAAGAATTAAAAGCTAATACAGTAGTTGGAGTAGATTCTGAAACTGTTAAAGAACTAGAAACAAAAGTAAATGAAAAAGAGCAGGAAATAGAAGAATTAAAAGCAGGGGTTGAATCTAAAAACTCAGAACTTGAAGAACTACAGAAAAGAATGTCAGAACTTATGGAAATAGTAGAGGAAAAGAAAAAAGAAATTCTAGAACTACAGAATCCAGAAGTATGTCAGGAAATGAATGTAGATGAAAGAATAAAAGAGCTAGAAGAAAAATTAGATGATGCTAATAAAAAAGTAGAAACTGCGGAACAGATAGCTTCTGAGTTCCAAAATACTGCTTATGAACTTCAGCTTGAAAACACTGAGTTAAAAAATAAATTAGACAAATAATGTAAATATATTGCAAAAAGAGTCGCTTGATACATATAATATATGGAGCGACTCTTTTTTATGTTGTAAATTATATAGAGGAAGTTATTTATAAAATTAGATGATGATTATTTGATATGTGATATTAAATTAATTATATAATTGTTTAAATAAATAATAAGTTATTGAAATAAAAATTTAAAATTCAATTAAAAGGAGGAAAATATGAATAAAATAGAACTTCTTGCTCCAGTGGGAAGCTTTGAAGCGTTAAAAGCAGCTGTTCAAAATGGAGCAAATGCTGTTTATTTAGGTGGAAAAGATTTTAGCGCAAGAGCATCAGCAAACAACTTTGATAGAGAAGAATTAAAAGAAGCTGTAAGATATGCTCATATTAGAGATGTACAAGTTTTTGTT
>OLRB01000653.1_pt1 | contig 19839 bp, 21 predicted proteins | sample 1672751 | NCBI WGS metagenome assembly OLRB01 (sample SAMEA3136720, study PRJEB25190) | human gut metagenome | biome: human gut; feature: human-associated habitat; material: faeces | place: Austria | collected 2013
AGGAATAGTTGAACTTTTAAAGGGTGAAAATGCGACAAAAGGTGTAAAAGTAGAAGAAACTGAAGATAATGCTGTTGAAATAGAACTTTTCGTAATAATGCAGTATGGAATAAATATATCTACAGTTGCTAACAATATAATAGATAAGATAAAATACACAGTCGAAAAATTAATCGGAGTTAAAGTAACTAAAATAGATATAAATGTACAGGGTATAAGAGTAAAATAGGAGGAAAAAAATGACCGAATATATAAAAGCCAAGGCATTCAGAGAAATGTTTGTTTCGGGTGCTAATAATCTTCAGAATAGTAAAGATTTAGTAGATAAATTAAATGTATTCCCAGTTCCAGATGGTGATACTGGTACAAATATGTCACTTACTATATCTTATGCAATGAAGGAATTAGAAAAAGTAGGAGAAGATGATATAACTAAGATAGCAAAGGCGTTATCAAAAGGATCTTTAATGGGTGCTAGAGGTAACTCAGGGGTTATATTATCACAGATAATCAGAGGTATAGGAAAATCTGTAGAAGGTAAAGACAAACTTTCAACTACAGATTTAGCAAAAGCTTTAAAAGGTGGTTCTGATACCGCTTACAAAGCTGTTATCAAACCAGTAGAAGGTACTATACTAACAGTTATAAGAGAAACTGCTGAATATGCGGTTAAATTAGCAAAAAGAGAAAATGACATTGAAAAATTCTTAGGAAAAGTAGTTAGAGAAGCTAATGTATCATTAGAAAATACTCCTAACTTACTTAAAAACCTTAAAGATGCAGGAGTTGTAGACTCAGGTGGTAAAGGTTTAACACTTATATTAGAAGGGTTCTATCTTGCAATAGTTGGAAAATCAGTAGTTCCAACAACAGTAGAAAAAGCAGAACTTAAAAATGTATCTCTATCATCATCAGATAATACATCTACAGAAGATATAAAATTCGGATACTGTACTGAATTTATACTAGAATCAGATAAAATAGATGATGCTGGAATAAGAGATATAATGCTAGGATATGGAGACAGTTTAGCAGTAGTTGGAGATGAAGGTGTTATAAAAGTACACGTTCACACTAACGAACCAGGTAACGTACTTCAGGAAGCATTAAAATACGGACAGTTACTAACAATAAAAATAGAAAATATGAGAATGCAGCACGAAAACATACTTGAAGGTGTTTCAGAAAATGCTGAATATGAAGAACCAGTAGAAGAAAAAGAATTTGCATTTATATCAACTTCTATGGGAGAAGGATTAGCTAGCATATTTAAAGATTTTGGTGTTGACCATGTAATCGAAGGTGGGCAGACTATGAACCCAAGTACTGAAGATTTCATGAAAGCAATAGACAAAATCCACGCTAAAAATATATTCATATTACCAAACAATAGCAATATAATAATGGCAGCTAATCAGGCTAAAGAACTTAGCGATAAAAACATAATAGTAATACCAACTAAAAATATTCCACAGGCAGTTAGTGCACTTGTTGGATTCAATCCAGAAGCTACAGCTGAAGAAAATGAAGCTAATATGGTAGAAGCATTAAGCTATGTAAAATCAGGACAGGTTACTTTTGCAGTTAGAGATACTGTAATGAATGGAATAGAAATAAGAGAAGGTAATATAATAGGTATTGCTGAAAAAGAACTGATTGCAGCTGGTGATGAAGTTGATGAAGTAGCAAAAAAACTAGTAGAAAAATTAGTTGATGAAGATTCAGCTATAATAACATTATTCTATGGTGAAGATGTTACAGAAGAACAGGCTGAGGAGTTAAGAGGAGAATTAGAAGAAAAATTCGAGGACATAGATGTAGAGCTTTACTACGGTGGACAGCCTCTTTACTACTACCTAATATCAGTTGAATAAAAATAAGTAAATCAATCCTGTATGACTGAGATATATGTTGTACAGGATTTTTTTGATTTATTTTTGTTCTATCAGAATAAAATTTAGGCAGGTGATAAATTTGTTCGGTGTAATAAACGAAAGCATACAGTATGTTAAAGGAATTGGCCCTAAAAAAGCAGAAAAGCTGAATAGACTAGGAATTTATACAATAAAAGACCTTCTTTATTATTTTCCGAGACAGTTTGAGGATAGAAGTATAATTAAAAAAATTGCTCAGCTTGAGGATGAAGAAAAAGTTACAGTTAAAGCACTTATAACTAATATAGAGAGTTACACACCTAAAAAGGGAATGACTATAACTAGAATAGATGTAAAAGACGATACTGGATTTGCAAAGCTTACATTTTTCAATAGAGAGTATATAAAAAATACATTTAGAGTAGGAGATAGTATACTTGCTTTTGGTAAGGTAAAGAAAAATGGTAGATTTGTAGAGCTTAATTCGTGTGAACTTGAGTATTTATCTTCATCTCCTAAAAATATAGGAAAATTGATGCCAGTATATCCCCTTAGTTATGGAATTACAAATAAGGATATTATGAATACTATAAGAATGGTATTTGAAAATAAAGATATAAGAATACCAGAGTATATGCCAGAGCATTTGATGAAGAAGTACAGACTTTGTGGAATTGAGTATGCTATAAAGAATATACATTTCCCAAAAGATAAGGAATCTTTAAAGGTTGCATTGTATAGATTGATTTTTGAAGAGTTATTGGTACTTCAGCTAGGTCTTTTTATGTATAAAGGTGGAGGTAGTGGTAAAAAGGGAATAGTTTTTAAAAGGGATTCAAGATTAGACGATGTTTTAGAGTCATTACCTTTTAAATTGACAAAAGCTCAGAATAGAGCATTAAATGAGATAATAGATGATATGTGTTCAGAAAAAGTGATGAATAGGTTAGTACAAGGGGATGTCGGAAGTGGTAAGACAGTGGTTGCACTTCTTGCCCTTGCAGAATGTGTATTTAATGGTTATCAAGGTGCTCTTATGGCTCCAACAGAGATATTGGCACAACAACATTATGAATCTTTTACTGAAACATTTGAAGATATTGGAATAAATGTAGAGCTTCTAACAGGAAGTGTTACTAAAAAGCAAAAGGAAGGTATACTTCAAAGGGTTAAAGATGGAGAGGTTGATATATTAATAGGGACTCATGCACTTATAGAGGATAATGTAGAGTTTGAAAATATTGGACTTGTGATAACAGATGAGCAGCACAGATTTGGTGTTAGACAGAGAGGAAAATTGTCTTCTAAGGGAGTTAGTCCAGATATACTTGTTATGACAGCAACGCCGATTCCAAGAACTCTTGCACTTATACTTTATGGAGATTTGGATATTTCAATAATTGATGAGCTTCCTCCAGGTAGACAGCCTATAGAAACAATAGCTGTTGAAAAGAAAAAAAGAGATAAAGTATACAACTCTCTTGTAAGAAGAGAAGTGGATAAAGGTAGACAGGTATATATAGTATGTCCTCTTGTTGAAGAAAGTGAAACTTTAGATATAACTTCTGCAACAGAGACAGCAGAAGAGATAAAAAGGGACTTTTTCCCAGATTTAAGAGTAGGACTTCTTCATGGAAAAATGAAACCTTCTGAAAAAGATGCTATTATGACAGCATTCAAAAATCACGAATTGGATATACTTGTTTCTACAACAGTAATTGAAGTAGGGGTAAATGTTCCAAACTCGACGCTTATGATTATAGAAAATGCAGAAAGATTTGGACTTGCACAGCTACATCAGCTTAGAGGGCGTGTAGGAAGAGGAAAGCATCAGTCTTATTGTGTTTTAATATATGGCTCAAACAGTGAAGTTTGCAGAAAAAGAATGGATATAATGGAAGAAACAAACGACGGATTTAAAATTTCTGAAAAAGATTTAGAAATTAGAGGGCCAGGAGAATTCTTTGGAACAATGCAACATGGTGTTCCAGAACTTAAGATAGCAAATCTTTTTAAACACATGAAGATATTAAAAACTGTGCAACAAGAAGCTAGAATTATAATAGGAGATGACCCTACTTTAGATTTTAAAGAATATAGAGGTCTAAAAAGGGAAATAGAGTCTAAATTTAAGGATAAAATAGAAGAAGATATAACAATGAATTAATTAATATAATACAATAATACTTACTATATGATATAATGAAAGATATATGATAGTTGAATTGAAAGGAGAAAAACGTGAGAGTTATTTCAGGAAAAGCAAGAGGGTTAAAACTTAATCCACCTAAGGATCAAAGTGTAAGACCTACAACAGATAGAGTAAAAGAATCACTTTTTAATATAATAAATTCATACGTAATGGATGCAAATGTGTTAGACCTTTTTGCAGGTTCTGGTTCTCTGGGGATAGAATGTCTATCTAGAGGAGCTAATCATTGCGTTTTTTCGGATTTAAGTAAAGAAAGTATAAAGATAATTCAGTCTAATATAAAAAAGGCTAGAGTAGAGCGGGACAGTACAGTTATAAATAAGGACTACAAAAATGTTATATCGGATATGGGGATTAAAAATAAAGAATTCGATATAATAATGCTAGACCCACCTTATTATGAAGGACTTTTTGTAGACTGTATAGAAAGAATAGATAATAATAATATACTTTCTGAAGATGGGGTGATTGTGGTAGAACATGATAAAAAAGATGAACTACCAGATGAAATAGGAAACATAGTCAAAACAAAAGAAAAAAAATATGGTATAACAGTGCTTAGTTTTTATAAACTAGCTGTGGAGGATAGCGATGAATAAGTGTAATGTAAAAAAGGCTATTTTTGCTGGAAGTTTTGATCCAATTACAAATGGTCATTTGGATATTATAAGAAGAGCATCTAAGCTTTTTGGAGAACTTCAGATTGGAATCCTTATAAATCCAAATAAAAAAGCTTTATTTACTTTAGAGGAGAGAGTAAAACTAATAGAAGAGTGTACATCTGACTTAGAAAATGTTAAAGTAATTTCTTTTGATGGTTTACTTGTAAAATACTGTGAAAAAAATGGAATAGATGCATTAGTTAGAGGAATAAGAAGTGCAGCAGATGTAGATTATGAATTACAGATGGCTCACATGAATAGAGAACTTGATTCTTCTATAGAGACTATATTCCTTCCAAGTAATACTAAATTCTCATTTATAAGTTCATCTCTTATTAAAGAGGTACTATCTTTTGGGGCAGATATACAGAATTTAGTTCCAGAGCAGGTATTGAGAGAATTAAAAATTAAGATGGAGAGAAAGGAGATATAACATGCATATAGAAGATTCATACATATTAGACCTTATAAAAGAATTGGAGTTTCTTATACAGGAGGCTTCTTCGGTGCCATTTAATTCACATAAATGCAGCATAGAAAGACAGGATGCACTAGATATAATAAGCGATATAAAAAGAGCACTTCCTAAAGAATTAGAACAGGCTAAAAATGTTGCCGATGAAAGTAAAGATATAATGAATAGAGCTATAGCAGAAGCTCAGGAAATTTTAGACGATGCAGAAAAGAAAGCGAACGAAATAATAAATGATGCTAATTTAGAAGCAGAAGATTTAAGACAGGACACAGAAGATGCTGTAAACGATTATATAAATAGCAGTAAGCCTGTAATAGAAGCAGAGGAAAAAGCTCAGAAAATAATAAGCAATGCAAAGGCTGTTTCTGAAGAGATAAAAATTGGTACAGCAGAGTATGCAGACGAACTTTTAGCTGAGGTTGAAGCCCATGTAGCGACAATTTTGGACGAAATTAGAAAAAATCGCGAAGAATTTAAGTAAAAATCAAAAAAATATTTGCCATTAACCTAATTTTTTTATATACTAGTTAAGGATTGTTTATTAAGAGAGATAAAATTTTATAAATAAATTTGTTAAAACCAATTAATTTATATAAAGAAAGGTGATACCAATATGGAGAGAAAAGTAGGAACAATTTCTAGAGGAGTAAGAGCTCCAATCATAAGAGAAGGAGACGATCTAGCAACAATAGTAGTAGATTCTGTATTAGATGCAGCTAAAAGCGAAAATTATGAAATGAGAGATAAAGACGTAGTAGCTGTTACAGAAGCAGTTTTAGCTAGAGCACAGGGTAACTATGCAAAAATAGATGACATAGCTGAAGATGTAAAAGCTCAGTTAGGTGGAGAAACAATAGGTGTTATATTCCCTATATTAAGTAGAAATAGATTCGCTATATGTTTAAAAGGTATAGCTAGAGGAGCTAAAAAAGTAGTTCTTATGCTAAGCTACCCATCTGATGAAGTTGGAAATCATTTAGTTGATATAGAACTTCTTGATGAAAAAGGTGTAAACCCATACTCAGATGTACTTACTCTTGAAAAATATAGAGAATTATTTGGAGAAAATAAACACACATTCACAGGTGTAGACTACGTTGAATACTATTCTTCTTTAATAAAAGAAGCTGGTGCAGAAGTAGAAGTTATATTCGCTAACAACCCAAAAGTTATATTAGACTACACTAAAAATGTTTTAACTTGTGATATACACACAAGAAAAAGAACTAAGAGAATATTAAAAGAAGCAGGAGCTGAAGTTGTAATAGGTCTTGATGACATATTAACTAAATCAGTAAACGGAAGTGGATTCAATGAAAACTACGGATTACTAGGAACAAACAAATCAACTGAAGAAACTGTAAAATTATTCCCAAGAGATTGTAAAGATTTCGTTGAAGAAGTTCAGAAACAGTTCAAAGAAAGAACAGGTAAAAACGTAGAAGTTATGGTATACGGAGATGGAGCTTTCAAAGATCCAGTAGGAAAAATATGGGAACTTGCTGACCCAGTAGTTTCTCCAGCTTATACTTCAGGTTTAGAAGGAACTCCAAACGAAGTTAAATTAAAATACTTAGCAGATAATGATTTCGCTGATTTAAAAGGTGATGAATTAAAAGACGCTATATCTGAATACATAAAAAATAAAGATAACGATCTAGTAGGAGAAATGGTATCTCAGGGTACTACTCCAAGAAGATTAACTGACCTTATAGGTTCATTATGTGACCTTACTTCAGGAAGTGGAGATAAAGGTACTCCAATAGTACATATACAGGGATACTTCGATAACTTCACAAACTAATTAAATAATTTTGATTATAACCTCCAGTTTAATGCTGGAGGTTTTTTAATGTGTATAGTTTGTGAAAAATTAAGAGAATGAAGAAAAAAATAAAATTTTTATGTTATAATATTATAAGATTTTATAAAAAAGATTTACTGGAGGTAGAAATATGAAGAAGAAGTTATTAGCTCTTATACTCGCTTCTACAGTTGTATTTTCATCTGTTTTAATGACAGGATGCAAAAAAACTGATGAAGAAGAGGCAAAAGACCCAAATATACAGGTAGAGGTTGATGTTGCAAAACCTAATATAGAAGAATTTAAAAGCATAGAAATTGAACAGTTAGGTAGAAACATAAACAGAGATGAGTTTAAAGTTGTAAATATATCAGTATACACTAACTATAGTGATAAATATTCTGATATGAAAATGACAATACCTACATTTAAAGGAAAATGTGGCTCTGTAGACTCTATACAGAGATATGTATCAGGAAACGCTACATCTAGTGAAAATGATATAGATAGAGTATACAGATATGACGAGGACTTTATATTATACACAAAAGGTCTTGATAACAACGGTATAAAAAAATTATTAAATCAGCACAAACTTGTATTTGAGTATAAAAATGGGGAAGAAACTGAAAAACAGACTATATCTTTAGGTAACGAAGCTAATTTTATAAAATAATTTAAATGAGAGGGAGATTCGCTATGAAGCAGATGTTAAAGGAATTTAAGGAATTTATTAGCCGTGGAAATGTAATGGATATGGCAGTAGGTATCATTATAGGTGGTGCGTTTACAGGTATTGTAAATTCTTTTGTAAATGACATTATAAACCCTATAATAGGTATTTTTGGAGGAATGAACTTTAGCGACTTAAAATGGAACATAGTTGGAGATGTTACTTTAAACTATGGAAGCTTCATAACAGCAGTTATCAATTTCTTGATAATGGCTGCAGTACTATTTGTTATAATTAAGTTTATGAATAAATTTTCTGCTAAGCTAGTTATCAAGAAAACAGATGAAGAAGAACAGGCAGCACCTACTACAAAAGTATGTCCGTTCTGTAAAACAGAAATAGCAATAGATGCGACAAGATGTCCACATTGTACATCAAATTTATAAAGTAGAAGGACAAGAGATATAAAGGCTCTCGCTCCAGGCTTCAGCGCCCCACACTGTTAGAGTAACACATTTAGCAGTTGTGGGGCGCTTGCAGTATTGTCGCATACGAGCCTTTATATCTCTTGTCCTAAGTTTGTAAATTTGATGATACGGTAAAAAATATATTGTAATAAAGTTTATCTTACGTATATCGGTTTTATAAAGTAGTCCATGGATCCTTTTAAAAGGGATCTATTTTTTTTGTAGTAAATTGTGTTGTATAAGTCTGTGCATTTTATGTCGTTTTCTATTAGGAATTTAAATTTTTCATCGTCCATGAAGTGTTCTATTTCTGAGAATTTGTTTATTATTTTTATTTCAGATGATTTTTTTATTTCTCTTATGATTTCTCTACCTTTTGAGTTAAATGCTAAGATTCTTACATAAGGTATAGTGTCTATTTTTTTTGCAAATTCCATATCTTCTTTTGTAACGCCTAAAAGTATGTTGTTTAGGCATCTTTTTATTCTTGTCATGGTATATCTTTTAGATTTTATTAGATTCAATAAATCATCATAATCTTTTGCTACAAGTGCAGATTTGAATATTTTATTTTCTATTCCCTCAGAAATGTCAAAATACGATTCTAAATTCTTTTTATCTCTAATTATAGTTGATATAAGTGTTTCAAAAAAGTACTCAGGATACATCGGGAAGAATCCTTTTTCTATATTTAAGGTAACCATATTTAAAGTGGATTCAGGTATTGAATTAGTTATATCATCGCAATTTTTTATGCTTTTAACTAGGTTATTTATATATTCTAAATTATTTATCTCTAAACTAGAGGAATCTTCATTAGATATTATTTCATGTAGTTTTCTTACAGCGGTTGCAGAATTTATGTTTCCAGATATTTCCTCAGAATTGTATTCAGACCGAATTCTTCCTATTGTAAAGGGCTTTATATTGCTTTTTAATGATATTAGTTGCTTTATGTACTCAATTCCTAAAATATTGTTTGAAGAGCTTAAAATACTATTAAGTCTTTCCTCAGATAAATCCATATCTTTAAAATTATTTTCAATTATAAAATCTTGAAAATTTATACAATCAACTTGAGAATTTATACAATCAACTTGGGGCTTTATATATTCAAATTTAGAATTTATGTAGTCAAATAAAGCTTTATTTCTAGCAGTTGGAAATAACATACCCTCGCTTAGATACAATGATAGCTTTTCTTTAAACTCTTTAGGCTCTGAGCAGAGAATAGAGGCTATAAGATACAGTGCATCTATATTTCCTTCTTCACTTCCAAAGCAAATTGAATCCACACACCCCAAAGAATTTAAAAGAGAAACAGAGCCTTTAGCAAAAAGTTCTGCACTTTGTGATGCATATATTGAGGGTAGCTCTACAACTAAATCCACTCCTGATTCAACTGCGGCCTTTGCCCTAGAAAATTTATCAAATAAAGCAGGTTCTCCTCTTTGAATAAAATTCCCACTCATAACAGCGATTGAAGCATCGGCATTTGTTTTTTCTAAAGAATTTTGTAAATGATATATATGACCGTTATGAAACGGATTGTACTCGACAATTAGACCTGTTACATTCATAAAAATTAAACTCCTTTTCAAAAAATTTCTACTAATAAAAAAAGTATAACTCATGTGAATGAAATAAAAAAGGAAAAAGACTTTAAATTTACGCAAAAAAATGATATATTAGTAATGTTAATTCGGTTTTTATATAAGTAAAAGTTGTAGTATATTTAGATAAATATTGCAACATAAAAAGACAATAAATTTCTGGAGGGATAAATAATGAAAATATTAGTTTTAAACTGCGGTAGTTCATCATTAAAATATCAGTTAATAGATATGGAAAATGAATCAGTTTTATGTAAAGGTTTAGTTGAAAGAATAGGAATAGAAGGTTCTGTTCTTAAACATGAAAAAGAAGGTTTAGCAGACAAATATGTTGTTGAACAGCCAATGAAAGACCACAAAGATGCTATACAGCTTGTATTAGACGCTGTTGCTGACGAAAAAGTTGGAGCAGTTAAAGATATGAAAGAAATAGATGCAGTAGGTCACAGAGTTGTTCATGGTGGAGAAAAATTCGCATCTTCAGCAGTAATAACACCAGAAGTAGAAGAAGCTTTAAAAGAATGTATAGACTTAGCTCCTCTACACAACCCAGCAAACTTAATGGGAATAGATGCTTGTAGAGCAATATTACCAGATGTTCCAATGGTAGGTGTATTCGATACAGCTTTCCATCAGACAATGCCTAAATCATCATTCTTATATGGACTTCCATACGAATTATATACTAAATACGGAGTAAGAAGATACGGATTCCACGGTACTTCTCACAACTACGTATCTAAGAGAGCAGCAGAAATGCTAGGAAAAGACATAAAAGACCTTAAAATAGTAACTTGCCACTTAGGAAACGGTGCTTCTATAGCAGCTGTAGATGGTGGAAAATGTGTAGATACTTCTATGGGATTCACTCCACTTGAAGGTTTAATAATGGGAACTAGATGTGGTGACATAGACCCAGCTATATTACCATTCTTAATGAGAAAAGAAGGATTAGACGCAGATGGTCTTGATAAATTAATGAACAAAGAATCTGGTGTATACGGAATGACTGGTATATCTTCAGACTTCAGAGATATAGAATCAGCAGCTAACGAAGGAAACGAATTAGCTCAGGCTACTTTAGATGCTTATGTTAAAAAAGTTCAGAAATACATAGGATCTTACGCAGCAGAAATGAACGGATTAGATGCAGTTGTATTCACAGCTGGTGTTGGTGAAAACGGAATAGGAATAAGAGCTGAAATAGCTTCTAACATGGAATTCTTAGGAATGAAATTAGATGCAGAAGCTAACAACGTTAGAGGAAAAGAAACTGTAATATCTACAGAAGACTCTAAAGTTAAAATGTTATTAATACCAACTAACGAAGAATTAATGATAGCTAGAGATACTTTAGCATTAGTAAAATAGTTATTATTAGTCGATTGATTAGTAAAAGTGGCTATTTAGGAGCCTAAATACATAAATTTTAAACAAAATTTTACCTATCAAGTAAAAATACTTGACAAACAAATTTATGATTTGTATAATAATTAGGTAAATGCAAAGAGGTGAGCTTTATGATAATTAATGTCGACAAACTACGCGGAAAAGAAATTGATAAAATTGACTTGAATTTTTGCGAAGAAATTGATACTATTAGTTACTGTGATGAAAAATATAAATTGGCTTCACCTATTGAAGTTACGGGAAAAATAACTCGTAACGGTAAAGAACTGTATATAAATTCAGATGTTAAGATGACTGTTGTGGACAGATGTTCAAGATGTCTTGAAGAAGTTGAGCTTCCTTTAGAGTTCAATATACAGGGATTTATAGTGCAGGAGAACAATTATACTGAGGATGAATATGAAGAATTCGATGCATTTATTGTAGGGGACTATGAAAATGTAGACCTTTTAGAAATAATAGCTCAGAATTTAGAGTTTAATATGCCTCATAAAGTTCTTTGTGGTGAAGATTGTAAGGGTCTTTGCCCAGGATGTGGAGCAAACCTTAATAAAGAGGATTGCAGATGCAGCGAAAAGATAAATGACGAGGATAATATTGATCCACGTTTTGCTAAATTAAAAGAATTACTGAAAAATGAATAAAGAGGAGGTGTCCTAAATGGCAGTACCAAAGAGAAAAACTTCTAAATCAAAAAGAGATATGAGAAGAGCAGCTAACTCAAAAATGGTTGCACCAGGTTTCGTAGAATGCCCACAGTGTCATGAACCAAAATTACCACACAGAGTTTGCCCTGATTGTGGATATTACAAAGGTAAAGAAATCGTAGAAAAATAATAAGTTTACAAATAGAAAAAAGCATGTAGAGTAATCTACATGTTTTTTTTATGCATTTTGTTCATTTTTTTGTACTTGGTCTTAATTTGTGGTAATGTATAATTAGGATAATTTTTGTTCAAAATGCTAAGGATATTTTTTTTCTAGGGGTAAATAGAAAAAAAGTGAAAAATTAAGTGTTGAAAAAAATGAGCATATAATATATACTACTATTAGTAGCTGGTCATAAAACTGGCTATAAATTTTGGAGGTAACATGAAAAAGAGAAGTAAAGTTCAGAGACAGAAGGAACTTGTCGATATGTTAAAGACAGATCCGTTCTACACAGACGAAGAACTTGCGGAAGTATTCAGTGTCAGTGTACAGACTATCAGGCTAGACCGTATGAGTCTGAATATTCCAGAACTCAGAGAAAGAGTTAAAAACATAGCTGAATCACAGAGCACAAAGGTAAGAACCTTAGGTATGAAAGAGATAACAGGAGAAATAATAGACATATCTGTAGGTGAGCTTGGAATTTCGATGCTAGAAGTGAATGAGGATATGATTTACTCTAAGACTGGAACTTTAAAAGATGCGTATATATTCTCGCTTGCGGAATCGCTAGCGATGGCGATAATAGATACGTCTAAAGTAATAATGAGAGTTGCAAATATAAAATGCATAAAATTTGTTGAGAAAGGTGATAGACTAATAGCAAAGGCTGAAATTTATAGAAATGTCGACAAAAAGCACTATGTTAAGGTCGTAATCAATAACAAGAAGCAGGAACAGATTTTTAGAGGCAAATTTATATTTGAAGAAATGGAATAGGAGGAATTTAATATGAGAATAGCTTTAGATGGAATGGGTGGAGACAACGCTCCAATATCAAATGTTAAAGGGGCAGTCGATGCCATAAATGAATACAAAAATGTAGAATTAATTGTTACAGGAGATAAAGAAATTCTTGAAAAAGAATTTGCAAAATATGAGTTTGATAAAAATAGACTTGAAATAATACACACAACAGAAGTAGTTGAAAATGAAGACAAACCTGTAAAGGCTATAAGAAGCAAGAAAGATTCTTCAATGGTAGTAGCTTTAAGAATGGTTAAAGAAGGTAAAGCAGAGGCTGTTGTTTCAGCAGGAAACACAGGTGCACTTCTTGCTGGTGGACTTTTCGTAGTAGGAAGAATAAAAGGAATAGACAGACCTTGTCTTTGTCCAGCAATTCCTAATGTAGAAAAAGGAATGACAATAATAGCAGATGGTGGTGCTAATGCCGACTGTAAACCAAGAAACTTAGTTGAATTTGCTGCAATGTCTGATATATACTCTAAAAAAGTTTTAGGAATAGAAAAACCAAGAGTAGCTATAGCAAATGTTGGAGCAGAAGAAGGTAAAGGTAACGACTTAGTTAAAAAATCATACGAAGAATTAAAAGGGCTTGATTTAAACTTTATAGGAAATATAGAAGCCAGAGATGTTATAAATAATAAAACAGACATCATAGTTTGTGATGGATTTACTGGAAATATACTTCTAAAATCCGCTGAAGGTATAGCTCTTTCACTTATGGGATTGATAAAAGAGACTCTTATGTCTAGTATGAAAGGAAAGCTCGGAGCTCTTTTAATAAAAGACGATCTTAGAAAATTAAAAGCCTATATGGATTATTCAGAATACGGTGGAGCACCTCTACTAGGAGTTAAAGGTGGAGTAATAAAAGCTCACGGAAGTTCTGATGCTAAAGCAATAAAAAATGCTATAAGACAGGCTATTAAATTTGCTGAAGGAAATGTTGTTGAAGATATAAAACAGTTTATAGACGAATACAGCAAAAGAGAGAAAGAAGAAGCCAGCGGTGATGAAGAATAAAATCACTATGGGAGAATAGAAAATATGGATATAAAAGCAGGTATTATAGGAGTTGGGAGCTATGTTCCAGAAAATATAGTAACCAACTTCGATTTAGAAAAGATAATGGACACGTCAGATGAATGGATAAAGACGAGAACAGGAATATCTGAAAGAAGAAAGGTTGCTGAAAATGAAGCTACATCAGATATTGCATCAAAAGCTGCACTTAAAGCATTAGAATGTGCAAAAATTGAGCCTAAAGATGTAGATATGATAATTCTTGCAACTATTACTCCTGATAGTCCTCTTCCAGCTACTGCTTGTATTGTTCAGGAAAATATTGGAGCAGTAAATGCCGCTGCATTTGATTTAGCAGCTGCTTGTTCTGGTTTTTTATATGCTATGAATATAGCTAAGCGGTTTGTAGAATCTGGAGCATATAAAAATGTACTGATAATAGGAGCAGAAGCTTTATCTAGTGTTATAAATTACGACGATAGATCTACAGCAGTTCTATTTGGAGATGGAGCAGGTGCTGCTGTTATCTCGGCTGTAGAAGAAGGTGGTATCCTATCTATTACTAATGGTGCGGATGGTTCTGGTAAAGATTATCTTAAAATACCTGCTGGAGGATCCAGAATAAAAGCAGGTGAAGAAAGTGTTAGAAATAAGCTTCATACAGTTCAGATGGCAGGAAATGATGTGTTTAAGTTTGCTGTTAGAAAAATGGCTGATGAATCAGTAAATGCTGTAGAAGCTGCAAATCTAACTCTTGAAGATATAGATTTTCTTATACCACATCAGGCGAACATAAGAATAATAGAGTCGTCGGCAAAAAGATTAAAATTAGAAAAAGATAAGGTATATGTAAATTTAACAAGATACGGAAATATGTCGTCTGCATCTGTTCCTGTTGCTATAGATGAGGCATTTAGAGAAGGAAAGGTTAAAAAAGGCGATAAAGTGGTTCTTGTTGGATTTGGTGGTGGTCTTACTTGGGGCGCTTCTGTTGTAGAGTGGAGTATATATGAGGATTTATGAATAGAATCTGTGAAATACTAAATGTAAAATATCCTATAATCCAGGGAGGTATGGCTTGGGTAGCTGATTCAAATTTAGCTGCTGCTGTATCAAATGCCGGTGGATTTGGGATAATAGGTACTGGTAGTGCTACTGCCGATATAGTTAAAAAAGAAATTGATAATTGTAGAAGATTAACTGATAAGCCTTTTGGAGTAAATGTAATGTTAATGTCTCCAAATGCTGATGAGGTTATAGATTTAATAATAGAAGAAAAACCAGCAGGGATAACAACTGGTGCCGGAAATCCAGCTAAATACATGGATAGATTAAAAGAAGCTGGAATAAAAGTAATTCCTGTTGTTCCTACAGTAGCTTTAGCACAGAGAATGGAAAAATTAGGTGCAGATGCTGTAATAGCTGAGGGAACAGAAGCAGGAGGACACATAGGAGAACTTACAACTATGGTATTAGTTCCTCAGGTTGCAGAAGCTTTAAGCATACCAGTTATAGCAGCTGGTGGTGTAGCAGACGGTAGAGGAATAGCTGCATCATTTGCATTAGGAGCAGAAGGAGTTCAGATTGGGACTAGATTTATATGCTCTGAAGAATGTAACATACATCAAAATTATAAAGATGCAGTTTTAAAAGCTAAGGATAGAGATGCAGTTGTAACAGGTAGACCTACAGGACATCCTGTTAGAACATTAAAAAATAAATTAGCTAAAAAATATTTAAAAATGGAAAAAGAAGGAGCATCTCCTGAAGAATTAGAAAAATTAGGAGCAGGTGCACTTAGATTAGCTGTTGTAGAAGGCGATAAAGATGGTGGATCATTTATGGCAGGACAGAGTGCAGCAATGGTTAGAGAAATCAAACCTTGCAAGGATATAGTAGAAGAAATCTCAAAACAGGCTTTAGATATAATGCCGGGAATATTTTAGGAGGGATTAGATATGAGTAAGACAGCCCTAGTATTTCCTGGACAGGGAGCTCAGTATACTGGAATGGCAAAGGATTTATACGAGAGCTTTGAAGAGGCAAAAACAGTTATAGATGAAGCAAATTCTGTATTAGATTTTGATTTAATAAATATGATGCATGATGAAGAAAGTAAAGATTTACTTTCTAAGACAGAAAACACTCAACCAGCACTTTTAACACATAGTATGGCTATAATGAAAATATTATCTAAATACGATAATTTCAAATACGATGCTTGTTTAGGTTTATCTTTAGGTGAATACAGTGCCTTAACTGCAGCAAATGCAATAGATTTTAAAGATGCTGTAGAGCTTGTTAGAAAAAGAGGACTTATAATGAGCAATGAAGTAGCTGATGGAGAAGGAGCTATGTGTGCTGTAATAGGAGCAAGTAGAGAACTTATAGAAGAGTGTATTCTCAAATTAGAATCAGGTGTAGTTGAGATTGCGAATTATAATTCACCAGCACAGATAGTAATATCTGGAGAAAAGGAAGCTGTTGAAGAAGCAGCTACAATTTTAAAAGAAAATGGAGCTAAAAGAGCAATCATGTTAGATGTTAGCGGTCCATTCCATTCTTCATTATTAAAAGGTGCTGGAGAAAAATTAAAATTAGAGCTAGAAAAAACTGATATGAGAGAGCCTGAGGTTTTAGTTGTATCAAATGTAGATGCAAAAGCTCATAAAGATCCAAATGAAATTAAAGAAATACTTGTAAAACAGGTATATAGCTCAGTACTTTGGGAAGATTCTATATCAAGTCTTATAGATGCAGGTTTTGATAGATTTATAGAAATAGGCCCAGGTAAAACACTTAGAGCATTTATTAAAAAAATAGCATCTAAGAAAAAAGCTGATGTTGATATAGTTAATTTAGATACAGCAGCTGATGTAAATGCATTTATAGAGTCGATTGGAGGTGAAGCCAATGACAACTAATAAATTAAATTTTGAAGGAAAATCGGTGCTTGTTACTGGTGGCTCAAGAGGGATAGGAAGAGCAATAGCTATTGCATTTGCCGAAAATGGAGCAGATGTAGCTATAAACTATACATCTAATGAAGAAGCAGCATTAGAAGTGAGCAAAGAAATAGAAGCATTAGGAAAAACTTGCAAAATAATCAAATGCGATGTTTCAGATTTTGAAAATGCTACAAAAATGGTTGAAGATGTAGTAGCTGAATTTGGAAAAATAGATATTCTTGTAAACAACGCCGGAATAACAAAAGACGGATTGCTTATGAGAATGAAGGAAGAAGATTTTGATAAGGTAATAGATATAAACTTAAAAGGAGTTTTTAATGTAACTAAGGCTGCTACTAAGTTTATGATGAAGAAAAAATATGGAAAAGTAATAAATATGTCTTCTGTTGTAGGTGTTGTAGGAAATGCTGGACAGACAAACTACTGTGCATCTAAAGCTGGGGTGATAGGATTTACAAAGGCTGTTGCTAAAGAATTAGCATCAAGAAATATAAATATAAATGCTATAGCTCCAGGATTTATAGAAACAGATATGACAGATGTACTTTCTGATGATTTAAAAGGAAAAATGCTTGAGCAGATTCCTAAAAAATGTATGGGAAATGTTGAAAATATAGCGGATACGGCGCTATTTTTAGCAAGTGAAATGTCTAGTTATATAACAGGTCAAGTTATAAATGTAGACGGTGGAATGGTTATGTAAATAAAAAAATTAAAAAGGTAAATTTGGAGGAAAAGAAAATGTTCGATAAAATAGTAGAAATAATAGTAGATCAGTTAGGAATAGAAAATGAAGGAATAACAATGGAAACATCTTTAATGAATGACTTAGAAGCAGATTCATTAGATGCTGTTGAAATAATAATGTCTTTAGAAGATGAATTCGATATGGAAATACCTGATACAGCAGCAGAAGAATTTAAATCAATAGGCGATATAGTAAAATACGTTGAAGCAAATAAATAATTTCATAAAATAGTAAATCTTAGAAGATTGAAAATTGGAGGAATTTATGAAAAAAAGAGTTGTCATAACTGGGTTAGGATGTGTAACTCCGGTTGGAACAGGTAAAGAAGATTTCTGGGTAAATATAAAAAGTGGAGTATCTGGTATAGATAAAATAACTAGATTTGACTACACAAACTACCAGACGCAGATTGCTGGTGAGGTTAAAGATTTTACACCAGAAGATTATATAAGCAAAAAAGAATTAAAAAAGATGGATAGATTTACTCAGTTTGCAATGGTAGCTTCTAAGTTAGCTGTTGCAGATTCAGAGCTAGATTTAGACTCTATAGACAGAAATAGAATGGGTACTGTCATAGGTACAGGAATAGGTGGAGTTGAGACAATAGAGGCTCAGCATAAAAATCTTCTTGAAAAAGGAAATAGAAGAGTTAGCCCATTCTTTATACCTATGATGATAGGAAATATGGCTGCAGGACAGGTAGCTATAGAATTTGGTGCAAAAGGTCCAAGTACAAATATATGTACAGCATGTGCATCAGGAACAAATTCTGTAGGAGATGCCTTTAAGATAATTCAAAGAGGGGATGCAGATATTATGATAGCTGGAGGAACTGAGGCTGCAGTAGCTGAATTTGCAGTAGCTGGGTTCTGTAATATGAAGGCTATGTCTACTAATAACGACAATCCTCAGCAGGCATCAAGACCTTTTGACAAAGACAGAGATGGATTTGTTATGGGAGAAGGTTGTGGAATATTAATATTAGAAGAATTAGAAAGTGCTAAAAAGAGAAATGCTAAGATATACGTTGAAATCGTAGGATATGGAATGACTTCAGATGCGTATCATATAACTACTCCAGCAGAAAATGGAGAAGGTGCAGCTAGATCAATGCAGGTAGCTATAAATGATGCAGGTATAGAGCCAAGTCAGATAGACTACATAAATGCTCATGGTACATCTACATACTACAACGACCTATACGAAACAATGGCAATTAAGTCTGTATTTGGAGAATACGCTAAAGACGTTTCAGTATCATCGACAAAATCTATGACAGGACACCTACTTGGTGCATCTGGAGCTATAGAAGCTATAGTATGTGCATTAGCTATAAAAGATAATTTTGTACCACCTACTATAAACTTAGAAAATCCTGGTGAAGGAATGGATTTAGATTACACTCCAAACAAAGGTAAAGAAAGAGTGATAAACTATGCACTAAGCAATTCACTTGGATTTGGTGGACATAATGCTACAATAGTATTAAAAAAATATGAGTAATTAAAAAATTACTCTAAATACAATTAAAAAATAATCGCTATTATAAAAATATTTTTATTGATAGGCAGAAAATACGGGCAAGAGAAATAACTTTTATTTAAGAATTTGAGTCTAGACAAAATAATAGTTATAATCTTGCCTTTTATTTTATCATTGTTGCAATAAGAAGATTTTTATTTAAGATTGAATAAAAGATAAATTATTAATAGAAAAAATCTAATTGTATCTAAAGAGAAAAGTTTAACTTTTGAAATTTTTTAAAGCGTTTGAAAAATATTACGTTATTGCATTGTTTCTTTCAATTTGGTATTATTATATCTATAAGTGCTTTTAAATAATTGCGGAAATAATACCTAATACATGGGAGGTAAATATAAAATGATGGAAAATAATAATTGTGGACAGATAAAAATATCTAATGAAGTTGTTTCTACAATAGCATGGATAGCAGCTTTAGAAGTTGAAGGTGTTGAATCTTCTCAGAGCATAGCAGATAAATTATTAAAAAATAATGGAGTAAAAATACAGCTAGAAGAAGAAGTTGTAACTGTAGACATTATGGTAGTTGTTAAATTTGGTTTTGTTATACCAGATGTAGCGTTTAAAGTACAGGAAAATGTTAAAAACGCTGTTGAAACAATGACAGGGCTAGACGTATCTCAGGTAAACATACATGTTCAGGGTGTAAGTTTCAAAAAAGATAAAGAAGAAGCTAAGAAAAATTAATGGATA
>OLRB01000662.1_pt1 | contig 19475 bp, 12 predicted proteins | sample 1672751 | NCBI WGS metagenome assembly OLRB01 (sample SAMEA3136720, study PRJEB25190) | human gut metagenome | biome: human gut; feature: human-associated habitat; material: faeces | place: Austria | collected 2013
TTCAATGAATCATTTTAAGGGGGTAGATATTTTGAATTTAAACAAAGGTATAGCTGCAGTTTCAATAGCAGCAATTCTATTATCAATAAGTAACTTTTCTTCAGGGGCCGAATCTTTTAAATATAAGGCTAAAAAGAAATCTAATGGCACAGAGGTAGTAAAAATAGCATCTAAACGTCATCATTCTCACACCAAATTTATTGGAAGAAATAGATACGAAACGAGCTCAAAAATTCTAGAAAGCAGTGGAAATAAGGATACATTAATTCTTGTTAATGCTTCAAAAGAGATGTCTGATGGTTTATCATCTGCAGCACTTTCGGGGAAATTAAAGGCTGATATAGTTCCTATAAATCCAGATAAAATTGATAAAGCTACTGAAAAGATGCTAAAAAAAACTAAAAATATAATTTTAATAGGTGGATATAACGCAATACCAAAAGATTTTGAAAAGAGACTTTCAGGGAAAAAAATTACAAGAATTGGTGGAAAAGATAGAGTAGAAACTTCAAAAGAAATTGCTAAGTATATTGGAAATTATAAGAAAGCATATATAGTAAATGGATACACCGGGCAAGCTGATGCAATGAGCATTGCTCCTGTTTCAGCTAGAGACGTAAGTCCTATAATTTTAACTAAACCCAACAGCAAAAGCATTGATAGTATAAAAAATGTAGACTACAGTGTAATAGGCGGAGAAGCTGCTGTTTCAAATAGCATACAAGAAAGTACAAATTCAGATCGTATAGGTGGTAAAAACAGATACGAAACAAATAGAATGGTTTTAGATAAGTTCTATAAAGACAGAAAATCTATATCATTCTGTAATGGTGAAACACTTGTAGATGCACTTTCAGGAGCATATTTTGCAAAAGATGAAGGAATTCTTCTTGTAAACAGAACAGAAAATCTTAATCTTTTAGAAAATATAAATACAACTCAATTAGGTGGACTTCCTATGGATATAAGATTTGTTGTTGAAAGTTCTTCTGGGGTAACAATAACGGAAGTAAATACATCTAAAGATGATAAAACACCTACAGATAAAAAACCTGCAAAGAAAGAAGATACTAAACCTAATAAAAAAGACGATAAAGATAAGAATACAGAAAAAAATGAACAAAGGGAAGAAGATAAAAAAGAAAATCTTGATAAAAATAAAGATTCAAAAATAAGTAATACTTTAATTATTGGTGAAAACTTCAACTCTGAATTAAGAATGTTAAAGGGATTCCCAATAGCTAATAAGGTTGTATTTAATAAAGGAATACCAAAAGATATAGATAAAATAAACCACGTTAAATTAGACGAAAATAAAAGTGGTGAAGTTGTTGCATATATAAAAGACAACACAGTATATATATCATCAAACAAAACAATATACGCAAATCCAGAAAGTGATTACTTTATGAATAATTTTGAAAATATAAAAGAAGTAGATATAAGTAATCTGGATACTTCAAAAGTTGTGAATATGAAATATGCTTTTAATGGATGTAGTAGTTTAAAAAAGATAAATACAGATAAATTAGATACATCAAATGTAGAAAATATGAGCAGTATATTTGCAAACTGTACTAGTTTAGAAAGTGTTGATTTGAGTAAGCTTAATACTAAAAATGTAACTGACATGAGTGATATGTTCTTTAAATGTTCAAATTTAAAAAGTATAGACTTAAGTAATTTTGATACATCAAATGTAGAAAATATGAGTTATATGTTTGGAGACTGTAATGGATTGACTGAAATAAATTTAAATGATTTAAATACTAGAAAAGTAACAAGTATGATGGCTATGTTTACAAACTGTAAAAATTTAAATGAGATAGATTTAACTGATTTGGATACAGATAATGTAGAAAATACAAGTTATATGTTCTCAGGGTGTTTAAATCTAACTAAATTAGATTTAAGTAATTTCAATACATCCAATGTAACTAATATGTCTTATATGTTTGCATCATGTGAAAGTTTAAGAGATATAAATCTAGAAAATTTAGAAACAAAAAATGTAAATGATATGAGTGGAATGTTCTATGTATGTAGAAATTTAAATGCTACTTTAAACATAGATGGAGAGGTATCTAGTTATACTAGTATGCTCGACCACTGTGCGATAGAGGGTGGATCTAAGCTAGTTTTAAATTATACAAATAATTCAAAACCTACAGTAGAAAAAATGCTTGAAACAAAATCAGGTTCAGCTAATGTTTTCTTAGGAAATTTAATAAAAAGTTCAGAAAATCAACAAACTGAAAAAACTCCAGAGAATAATAAAGTAGTAGAATAAAGTTAAAATAAAGTAAACCCCTTAAGAATTTTATCCTAAGGGGTTTATTATTTTGCCCAGTTAGTGCGAATAGGCATTATATAGCATATTTTGGGGGATATATGATATATATTATTTTGTATATTTCAAGTTATTTGTGGCAACCACAACTACAGCAAGAGCCATTAGAGTCTGAGTCTGCTGTTCCTTTACAAGAGGAGCAAGTTTTTGCAGATGGACAACCTATGCATTTTACACCACTTTTTTTAGCTTTTCTTATATAAAATGTTGCGCCTCCTATAATAGCTAGAAGTATTAAAATTACTACAATATTAGCCATAAATATCTCCTCCTTTCAAAATTTAAACTAAATTCTAAATAATTTAAAGTTAATACAACTTATAAATTAAGCTACTGATTTATTTCCTAAAGAGTATTCTTCATCGAATCTCTTATTTTCTTTTACAATAAGTCTTATTATAAATGCTACTATTGCAAGTACTACAACAAGCCCTGGTAAGAATCCCTGTCCAACTGAACCTGTAGTTATAAGTGTTCCTATCTGGTAAACAAGGAATGCAACTGTATAACCTGCAGCGAACTGAAGTCCAACTCCACCAAGTAACCATTTTTTATCTTTGATTTCTGAATTCATTGCACCTATTGCAGCAAAGCAAGGTGGTGTATAAAGGTTGAACATTAAATATGCTAGAGCAGCTACTGAAGTAAGTCCCATAGTTGTTGCAACTGTATTAGCTCCACCTGTTAAAACAAGATCGTCTACGTTTATGAAATTAGTTAATCCGTAAACTACAGCTATTGTACCTACGACATTTTCTTTAGCTATAAATCCTGTTATAGCTGCAGCTGCTAACTGCCAAGCTCCAAATCCTAAAGGTATTAATAATACTGCAAATGGAGAAGCTATTGAAGCTAATATTGAAGTATGTTCCATACCTTCTGGAACTAACTGTAACTGCCAGTTGAATGACTGCATTATCTGAACTGCAGCATTACAAACAAGTATTATTGTACTAGCTTTTATTATATAAGCTTTTGCTCTTGAGAACATTGATATTACAGCTCTTTTTAAGCTAGGTATTTTATATTCTGGTAATTCCATTATAAAGAATGATTTTCTATATTTATGTCCAGTTATTTTTAATATAAGTAGAGAACTAAGAACTATTAAAAGTATTCCTACAAAGTACATTAATGTACCTACCCAAGACGCATCACTAAAGAATGCACCTGCAAATAAAGCTATTACTGGAAGTTTAGCACCACATGGCATAAATGGTGTAAGCATTGCAGTAGTTCTTCTTTCTCTTTCGTTTCTTATTGTACGACAAGCCATAACACCAGGTATAGCACAACCAGTACCTATAACCATTGGTATTATAGATTTTCCAGAAAGACCAACTCTTTTAAATATTGGATCCATAACAACGCTGACACGAGCCATATATCCACAATCTTCAAGAAGTGCTATTAAGAAATACATAACCATTACTAGTGGAAGGAATCCAACAACGGCTCCAACACCACCTATGATACCATCTACAAGAAGTGCCTGTAGGAATGGAGATGCTCCAGATACCATTTCAGCTACATATCCCTGGAATGTTTCTATCCATCCAACAAGTATATCTGCTAAGAAAGGTCCAAGTTTTGACTGAGATATATCAAATACTAACCACATAACAACAGCAAATATTGGTATACCAAGCCATTTATTAGCTAAAACTGCATCTATTTTATCCTGAGTATTTCTAGTTTTTGTTAATACCTTACGAGTTTCAACCTGACTAACTATTTTATTTACAAATTCAAATCTTTTTCTATCGGCTTTTTCAACTTCATTTTTATCATGAAGATTTATTTCTCCCTGATGATAAGGAGCAACCTGTTTTTTTCCTTTTGCTTCGATAGCTTTTGCAGCCACTTCAGCTATTCCTCTTTCATTAGTTGAAACAGTAGCTATTACTGGGCAACCAAGAGCCTCAGATAATTTTGCTACATCTATTTTAGTTTCTTTTTTATCAGTTAAATCGCTTTTGTTTAGTGCAACTACAACTGGTATTCCAAGTTCAAGAAGCTGAGTAGTGAAGAATAAACTACGGCTAAGATTAGTTGCATCAACTATATTTATGATTGCGTCTGGATTTTCGTGTTTTACATATCCGCTTGTTATACTTTCTTCTGATGTGAATGGAGACATTGAATATGCTCCTGGTAAGTCAACTGCTACAACATCTTCAATTGCTGTAGCACAGTAGTTCTTTTTAAGAGTACTTTCTCTTTTATCTACTGTAACCCCAGCCCAGTTTCCAACGTGCTCGTTACTCCCTGTTAATAAATTGTACATAGTGGTTTTCCCACTATTTGGATTTCCTGCTAAAGCTATCCTCATTTTTTAAATCCTCCTCCTTTTTACTGCGATCAAAATAAATCCCATTAAAAATATATTTTATGATTACATTAATGCCTAAATAAGTGTATAAAAATACATTTAATTGTATTAATATACCTAAAAATTATATTAAAATTGCTTTTGCTAGATTTACATCTATGTTATAACGACCGTCCTTTACAGATACTACATAACTTTTACCAAATTTAGAAACTACAGTTATTTTTTCTCCACTGTAACATCCAAGTGAGAATAAAAATGCATTAAGTTCTTCGTCATCTGTCTGTATATCCTTTATTGTATATTCCTGCTCTAACTGAGCTTTTGTTAAATCCATAATTGTTTCCTCCTCAAAATCAAATCTTACAATAACAAAATAACAAAAGTAATAATCATTGTCAATAGAAAAGAAAAATCAAATAATGATAAAAATGACAATTTTTATCAAATAAGAAAATTGAGAGGTTAAATGAGAAAAAATAACAAAAGAAGTAAGAATTTGCAATGAATACAGGATTCATTAAGAAATTTAATGAAAACTATTTGACTTTGCCCAATAAAGGTGTATACTAGTTTAGTCAATAAAATATTTTGTATTAGAGGTGGTACAAAATATGCTATTACAGTATCTAGGACAGCATTAAATATTATATAAAGAGGGAAAAATAATATTAAAAATTTATTTAATATAGGGATTATTTATGTTTAGAGAAAGTCAAAATTAAAACCATAAAAGGTTATGGATTCTCTAGGCATTTTTTATTTTTTGAAAAATTTGACCAATTTGTAAACTTCAAATAAAACTAAGTTGTAGGCAATTAATCTAATTGGCTTATCTAAAATGGAGGAAAATAATAATGAAGTTTGTGGGAAACAAAATAATAACCTTAGCTCTTGCACTCACGATGTTTTTAAGTTCAGTTGATATTAGAATATTTGCACAGGAATTAAGTAGTAGTGTTAATAAGATTGAAAGCTATCGAAATGAAGAGAATAGTACTCAAGATACATTTAATACATCTACTGAAAATATAAAAAATCAAGATCAAGAGGATAAACAAGATTTCCAAGAAGATGAGAAGAATAACCCAAAAGAGGAAATAAATAAAAACGAAGAGTCAAAAGATAATAATAAAGAAGAATCTAAAAATAATAACGAAAAACCCAAAGAAGAAAATAAAGAAAATGATACTGTTGTAGATTGGCCGGATAAACCTAAGTGGTTTGATGATAAAATACCAAACCTAGATGAAAAAGAAGTAGAAGAAAAAATTTATGGAATTCCGGAAAAGGAATTAAAAAAAGTTGAATTGATAAGTCTACAAAATTTATCTATGGATGATGATTCTAATTTGATTAAAAAAATTCCCGACAATCAAATAGATAAAATTATAAAGGTATTTATAAATGGTGAAGAGTATAAAGGTGGAAGTGTAACCATATCTGAAGGAGATAGTTTTTCGTATTCTTTTAGTTGGAGTCCTAATAAAAATGCTGCAACTACTTGGGATGAGGGGAACTGGTTTGAAACTATAATTTTCAAAATACCTGGATTAAACTTGCCACAAAAATCTAAAAGTAAACTGGTAATAAACGGTATAAAAGTAGGAGATAGAGTAACTACATACGATAAAACTAGTGGAGAATTGAAGTACAAAGTAGTTTTTAATAAGTATATAAGATTATTTAATCTAGACAGTATAGAAGCTATGATACAGGGAAGTGGAAATTTTGATTCAAAGTTAGATAATGTGAAAATTGATGTAGGAGAAAAAACAGGAAGTATAACAGTTGTACCTAATAAAGATATTCCACCTATATACCCAGGTTTAGAAAATGGAAAAGGATGGCAACCAATTATTCCACCTAAATTCAACAATAAACCAATACCTTTTGGAAAAGGAAAGGTATTTGATACATCTGGAGATAGTACGCGGACACCTCAAATAGAATGGCGAGTTATGTATGTCGATGAATTGCAAAAATTAGGAGAGAAGTTCTTAAAGGATGGAATTAGTCCAACAGAAAGTGCAGGTTATTGTATTGTAGAGGATACTATTGATTCAAATCAGAAATTTTATATTACAAAGGAAGGTAGATATATGGATGCACCTTTCTATATAGAATTACCTGTAATAACACTTGGAACAAATCATTTAGAGAATGGAAATGATGGTGACGATAACTATGATAAAAATGGGGCATTTGATACGTACATAACAGCAGAAAAATTTAAATATATAAATGGAGAAAATTCTAATGATAAAAACTCCATAGACAAAGTTGTTCAACAGGTAAAAGATACGCCACTGAGTTGGACAGTAGTAAAAGATTTAAAATCTAAAAAAGAAAAGCTGATAATAAATCTAGGTATTTTAGGGACTGATAACAGTTCAAAAGGTATTACCTGGGAAATGGCAACAAATGTAAATAGAGAATATATATGGGCAAAGGAAGGACTAGATAAACTAGTCAAAAATGCAGAGAAAAATAGTATAAATTCTATTAATGGAGAGAATTCAGCGATAAAGAATTTTGAAAGAAATAGTTATTACTTGAGAGATTTAGTTAGAAGAACTTCTTTAATGGATTATAATGACGAAGAAGGTAAGGCTAGAGCTAAAAAAACTCTTTTAAAATGGGATGCTAGCTATGGAGCTTGGATAAATGATAAAAGAGTGAATGCGACATCATCATTAAAAAATAAAGATGGTGAAATAATAGTTCCTCTACCAGATTTTAGCATTATGGAAGAAATAAGAGACTTAAAAGTAAATACTTCAGGAAAGACAATTGAAATGTCTAGTGAATATAAAAATGTTAAAAAGTCATTGGAATCACTTCCAGAGGATCAAGATATTTACTTAAGAGATGGAATGAAGTATAAGGAAAAATGGGAAGCTGCTGCCGAAAGATACAGAAAGACATCAGAATTTTATAAAGATAATAGGGTATTTGGATTTGCTATAAAGTATAAATCTACGCCAATAAATACATCTACAACTACATATCATAATGATGTAAAAGTAAGTGTAGGTGGAAAAGAGTATTCTACAGAAGATACTGTAAGTGGTTTAAACTTTAAAAATTCAATAACTGGTAATTTTGAATTAGGTTCTCTTATTTTACAGAAGGCCGATAAAATATTCGATACAGGAAATAATGTAGAGGATATTAAAAATGTTGAAGAAAATAAGGCAGGATTAAGTGGAGCCATATTTAACCTATACTGTAAACCGAATAATAAGCAATTTTTAGATGTTAATGATGAAAACTTAGCTAGATTTTTTGATAAAGATGCAAGTCAAAGTGGGACATCTTATGTTTATTCTCATACCGGAAAAGGAGAGGACTTGGATTTAAAAGGAGATATTGTAGATTTAGAGGTAGACGAAAATGGAAGATTAGATGTAGAAAGGCTAGGCTCAAGTCATGAACATTATCTAGTTGAAAAAAAGGCACCAGACGGATACTATCTAGATAAAACACCTATTAAATTAAAAACAGAAACAGATAAGGTGAAGTATAAATTAATTCCTAATATATCTAGGTCTGTAAAAATAGTTAAGAGAGATTCTTCAAGTAAACTCCCACTAGAAGGTGCTAAGTTTAAACTTTATAAAAAAATATCTACTAAAGAGATTAGTTTGGATAAATCTGTACAAAGTGATTATGTAGAATTAACAGGATTTAAAAGTAAAATTGTAAATGGACATAAAGTATATTGGAAAATTGATGATGAATCACAAGGCTCTGGTGCTTTTGAGGAGTTGATTACTGATAAAGATGGAAATCTTTGCATACATAGATTGGATGAAGGAGAGTACAAACTAAAAGAAGTAGAAGCTCCAAAAGGATATATACTGCCAAACACAGAGTATACTTTTAAATTATCAAAAGAGCTACCAAATAGAGGAGATGGATTGGACTCTGATAAACATGTTCTTATAAATGGAACAGATGGTATTCTAAATAATCCTGGAACAGCAAATTTAAGAATTACGAAAAAAGATGGTATAAGTGGAAAAAATCTTTCTGGTGCAGAATTTGCGTTATTTAGATTCACAGGTACTGAAGAGGAATGGAAAAAAGATCCAGATAATGTGGATAAGTGGAAAAATATAGATATATCAAAACTTGAAGATGACTATTTTTATACTTCTAATAAAATAGAAGAACATTTAGAGTCAACAATTAATTATTCAAATTATCAATCAAGTATAATACCAGGTGTTGATAAGATAAAACTTGCTGTAACAGATAAAGATGGAAATTTAGAAATAAAAAATATACCATTAGGTCATTATTCTATAGCAGAGATGATTGCGCCTAATAATTATTCTAGAGATTATCATAGCTTTTATTTTAATGTTACTCCAAAGGATGTTGCTAATATAGATGATAGTGTAACGGGAAATAGTGGGAAATATGTAGAGTTATACAATGGTCTAAGTGATAACAGTGTTGTAGTAAAAGATAATATTATCAATAATTATAAGAAAAAAGCTCAGATAGCATTAGTAAAATATGATATTGATAAAGGAGCACCAAACATAGAAGGTACTGAAATAGGAAAAGTCGATGAAGAATATAAAAGTGGTTGGCTTTATGATGGTGCTAAGATAGAAAAAGGCAAAGGGCTTCAAGGAGCTACATACAAGTTATTTATGGAAAGAGGAGGTAGCGGAAAGCCTAATCCAAATCCTGAGGAATTAAAAGTAAACGATAAGATAATAGATGATGGATTATCAAATAAATACGATGAATGCTTAGCTATAGGAAATACTGATGAGGATGGTATTATCAGGCTTGAAAATATGAAGGATAGGAATGGCAATAAAATAGAAGGGCTTAATATGGAAGAGTATTATATGATAGAGGTAAAATCACCAGAAGGATATATACTCGATCAAAGTCCTATATTATTTTCAATAAATGATTCTGTATACTCTGAAAATCTTGAAAAGCCTAAGGAAGATAAATTACCAGGATTAATTAAAAGAACTAGCAACAAAAAATTTGGATACGGTATAAAAATAGATAAGTATGGTACTTTAAATGGAGAAAAAGTTAAATTAGAAGGAGCTGGCTTTAATATAAAAGAAGTTGGTGCAACAGAAAATTTAAAATTAAAATACAACCAAGATAAAAATATATACGAGATTGTAGATGGAGAATTTAATTCTACTATGTATACTTCATAGGATGGAGAGATAAAAATAGCAGGATTAAAACCAAATACAGAGTATGAAATTACAGAGGTAGAAGCTCCAAAAGGATACCAAAAACTAGACAGCCCTATACTTATAAAGACAGCAGCCAACTCAAATGAAGGAACGTTAGATGGAGATTATATATATGTATCTAAAGAAGTTGAAAATAGCCATCTAAAGGGAGTTATGAAGCTGCACAAAATGGATTCAGAAACACAAGTCGCACTTGCAGGTGCTCGATTCCAAATATTCTATGAAAAGGTTGAAAAAATAAATCCAGGAGATCCGGACTACGATCCAACCAATCCCGATAGAGTTAGGTATGTAGATGTAAAAGTTGGAGAATCAAAGGTAACAGATGCAAATGGAAATCTTACATTTGATAACTTGGATTGGAATGAAAATTATTTTGTAAAAGAAATAGATTCACCTGAGGGATATATTTTGGATGAAAGTAAAATATATTTTGAGATAAATGAAACATCCTTTGACTCTAAAGGAAATCCTATACCTGTTCTATTTCCACGGTTTAGAAATACAAAAGGGGCACTTGGAGAGGTTTTACTTACAAAGGTAGATAAAAAAGATAAAACTTCACTTTTAGAAGGTGCTGAGTTTACACTTACTAAAAAAATTGTAGATGGTGTGGGTAATGAACATTGGGTAGAGTATGGTCATAGCGTGTATACTACGGATAAAAATGGAGAGATTCATTTTGTACTACCTCCAGGTGAGTATGCATTAAAGGAAGAAAAGGCACCAGATGGATACCTTTTAGAAAAAGAACCTAAACTATATTATTTTGAAATAAAGGAAAAAGAGGATTATTCAATCCCAGAAAAAATAGAAATAACCGTAGAAAATGAAAAAGGTGATACAGGGGTATATCTTAGAAAAACTGTAGAAGATAAGGGAATACCTATAGGAAATGTTACATTTAATTTCTTTAAAGGAACAGAAGAAAATAAACTATACTTTAAAAAGATTTCAGAAGGATTATATGAATATACATCAAATAAAAATGAAATCGGTGCTACAGACGAAGCGGTTACAAATTCTAAAGGAGAGATAAAATTAATACTTCCGAGTGAATTTATATCAAGTGATGATGTAGCAGAACAAGAAAGCAAAAAAATATTATATAAAGAAATAAAAGCTCCAGCTGGAGTTATTTTAGACGAAAATGTAAAAGAAGTAAGCAGATTAAAATTAAATAAATGGTCTGAAGTAAATGTAGAAAATAAAATAGATAAAAATATAAAAGAATGTTTTGTTGAAGTTATAAAAAAGGATGAAGAAACTAGGAAACCATTGAAAGGAGTGAAGTTCCAGTTATACTCTGTGAAGGGAAGTGGAACAAGCTTTAAGGAGTATCCTGTTGGAAATCCTAAAGAAACCGATGAAAATGGAAGAGTTATATTTGAAAATTTAGAAGTAGGTGGAAAGTATCATATATCAGAAGTAGAAGCACTGGATGGATATGTATTGGATAAAACTCATCATGAGATTATTGTTGATAAAAATAGTTTTGGAGGAGAATTAAACTTCAAAGTTGCAACAATAGAACTTACTAACAGCAAAACTATTGGCTCAGTTAAGCTGAAAAAGGTAGATTTTGATAATGAAGATACAGTATTAAAAGGTGCAGAATTTGAATTATTCAAAAAGGATAATAATTCAAATTGGAAACATTATGGAGATTATAGATATATAACAGATTCCAAAGGTGAAATAAAATTAGAGCTTCCTTTAGGTGAGTATTATTGGATTGAAAGAGCTGCTCCAATTGGATATATGATTGGATACGCTAAAAAAATAGAATTTAAAATAGAAGAGAATCACTTGGATGTAAAATTAGACCCAATTAAAAATAAAATAGATCCAAGAAATAATGCACCGGTTGAAATAACAAAGGTAGATACGGACGATAAGAAGATTATGTTGGAGGGTGCCGAATTTGAGCTATATTATAGAGGAGTAGATGATGAATATCATCTATTCCATACGCAAAGACATAAAACAGATTCAAATGGTAAGATAAAATTTGATATATTACCTATTGGTTCATATGCATTGAAGGAGGTAAAAGCGCCTGATGGATATGAATTGCCAGAGGGTGATAATATGCATTATTTTAATGTAGAAAAGGACAAAAAGCTTGTAAATATTGAGATTGAGAATAAGAAAAAAGAAGGTGGCGGAGGAGGAACAACAGATCCAAATCCACCGGTTAATCCCGATAAACCAAATCCACCAATAAATCCAGACAAGCCAGAAAAACCTAATCCAGAAGAACCAAACCCGGAAAAACCAGAGAAACCTAGTCCGGAAGAACCAAACCCAGACAAACCAGAGAAACCTAGTCCAGAAAAACCGAATCCAGAAAAACCGGAGAAACCTAGTCCAGAAGAACCAAACCCGGAAAATCCAGAAAAACCGGATTCAGAAGAACCTGGAATAGAAAATCAAGATAAACCAAATAATCCTAATAATCATGAAAATAATAATGGAAGTGGAACAAATACACCTAATTCAAATGATAAAACAGATTCGCCTAAAGAAAATAATAAAACTCCTCAAACAGGAGATAATGAGAATATAGCTGTTTGGGGAAGTGTATTTTTAATTGCATCAATTGTATTAGTTGCATTACTTAGAAAATCTAAAAAAAATAAAAAATAGCCTAGAAAAGAAGTAGCGGACGTATAATTACGTCCGTTATTTTTATTTTAATTATTTTAATATGATTTTTATTATAAAAATACAATTTATTAATTTGTATCTAATTAACAAAACTTGACTATTTTTTAGAAATAATAATATAATAAAAAGATAAATTTTCAATAAGAATGGAGGGCGATAAAATGAAAGAACATATAAAACATGTTTTGAAATTGGCTTTTAGTATACATGGAGATACAGCTTCTTATGACGAAATACATGAAAGAATAGTAAGTGGAGGAGAAGTAAGAGGAACAAATCTTTGTATAATGATATTTGCAATATTTATAGCATCAATTGGGCTTAATATGAACTCAACTGCTGTTATAATAGGTGCGATGCTAATATCACCTCTTATGGGAACTATAATGGCTATAGGATATGGAATTGCTACTGGAGATATAGATGAAACAGAGGACTCTATTTTAGGGCTTCTATTCCAGGTAATTACCTGCCTTATAACTTCGGCTATATATTTTACAATAACTCCAATAACAACAGCTTCACCAGAGCTTCTAGCTAGAACTACACCTACAATATGGGATGTTTTGATTGCTGTTTTTGGTGGATTTGCGGGAATAATAGGATTTACTAGAAAAGAAAAATCAAATGTAATACCAGGTGTTGCAATAGCTACAGCACTTATGCCACCACTTTGTACCGCGGGATATGGTATAGCCATAAAATCATTTAAATATTTTGCAGGGGCACTTTATCTATTTATAATAAATACATATTTTATTTGCTTAGCTACAATAATAGGTCTTTTAATTATGAAAGTGCCTCAAAAGACTGAGAGAGATGAGGAGCGGAAAAAGAAATTTAGAGCGGTTCTTATAAGAAATACTGCAATAATAATAATTCCAAGTTTGATTTTTGCTATGAAAATGGTAGAAAAAGAGAAAGAGGATACAACAGAGCCAATAGGAATAAGTGGAATTTCATTAGATGTAAGAAAACTTAGTGAGCAGCTAAGTGTTATATATCCTGAAGTTTCAGATATTAGCGCTGGATATTTGAAAGAATGGGATTCTAGTGAAGAAAAACAACACGAAAATATGAATGTAATCGTGTATTTGAGTAAAGATATTTCAGCAGATAAAAAAGAGAAAATAAAAGAATTTATAGATGTAGAAACAAAATTTGATAAGATTCAATTCATTGTAAGAGGAGAATAAAAAATGGCTATTGCATATTTTGCAGTAGCCATTTTTTTGTTTAATTTAATGAAAAATCTATTTAATCTATACGAAAAGTAATAAACTTACAGCCATAAGCATCATCCCAGAAATCAAACCATATATTGAAAGGTGATGTTCACCATATTCTCGAGCTGCTGGAAGTAGCTCATCAAATGATATAAACACCATTATTCCTGCCACAGATGCAAATATAATCCCAAACACTGTACTATTCATAAAAGGCATAAGAATTAACCATCCAACCAAAGCACCAATTGGTTCAGCAAGTCCTGAAATAAAAGAATATAGGAATGCTTTTTTCTTTGAACCTGTTGCATGATAGATTGGAATTGAAACAGAGATACCCTCTGGAATATTATGTATTGCTATTGCAAAAACTATTGGAAGGGCAAGTGCAGGATCTTCTAAAGCAGATACAAAGGTAGCTAACCCCTCAGGAAAATTATGTAAAGCTATTGCTAAAGCTGTAAACATACCTGTTCTCAAAAGTTTTGAATTATTATTTGATTTATTTTCCAGATCTTCAACCAATTTTAATTCATGTGGATTTTCTTCTGAAGGAATTAATTTATCTATAATAGCTATTACAAACATTCCTGCAAAGAAAGCCACAACAGTTAAAGTTGAACCCATTCTTTCGCCTAAAGTAGAGGAAATTGATTGTTGAGCTTCTGGAAAAATTTCTATCATAGATACATAAACCATTACACCAGCTGAAAAACCTAAGCTTACAGAAAGGAATTTTTTGTTTGTGCTCTTTGTAAGAAAGGCTATCAAGCTTCCTATAGAAGTGCTGAGACCAGCTACAAGTGTGAAACAAAATGCGATTAATACATTATTCATAATTAACCTCCTAAAATACAATTAGTGTTTAATAAATGAAAGTGAATATTAATTATAAAATAATATGCTTGACTTTTTTTGTCAAGGTGATAGGAGAAAATGAAAAAATTAAAAAACTAAGTGATTGCTATATAGAAGTTGACAAAAAATATCGATTAGGCTCAAACTATTGAAATTTCAATAAAAGTGAGAATATAATATTATGTTATAAAAAGTACTATATTTGTAAAATTAGCAAATTAGTTGATATAGGTGATAGAGGAGGGAATAAGATGTATCGTAAAAGGATAATTAGGCTTGCATTATTTACATTAGTTGGAAAGATGATAAGTGATGTAAGTGGAAAGAATAAGAATAACAAAAGCTCAGTAAATGTTCCAGATTTTGTGGGAGTTGTAGAAGTTAAACATAGCATAAAAGGAAGGATAAGATATAGAATTCCTAAATTAAAAGGGGATAATACATTAGCTGAGTATATAATAGGGCAATTATCAAAAGTAAAATTTATCAATAATGTAGATGCAAATGCGATAACAGGAAGTCTTTTAATAAATTATGATTATGGGCAGATAGATCCTAATATGCTTACTGCTGCTATTGTAAAACTTTTGAATTTAGAAACTGAAATAAATAAAAAGAAGGATGCTTTAGTTACTAGAGAGCTTTCAAATATGAAAGAAGTACTAAATTTAGCTATATACAATAAAACAAAAGGAATTTTGGATATAAAATCGATTTATCTAATAATTATTATGGTATTTGCTGTTAGAGGAATAAGAACTGCACCAAAAATGATTCCAAATGGATATACAATGGCTAGATGGGCGTATAAAGAAATATAGTGTGTAGAGGTGGAATATGTTAAAGAAAATTATTGTATCAAAATTAATGAAAATAAAAGTAGCTCATAGCATTCCTGGAAGAATTAGATTTAAGGTAGCATCATTGAAAGACATACCAGACGAATATATGATTTATGAAAAATACTTACATCAGGCATTACAAAAATTAGATGGAGTAGAAAATGTGGATGTAAACAAAATGACAGGAAGTATTTTAATTAATTATGATATTAAGAGAACTTATGAAGAAAAAATATTAAATTGGATAGACATAATTAAGGAAATTGGATTAAAAAATATAGATTTAATCGAAAAATATGGAGAATCTAATACAGAATATGTTGTTGATACTATAGAACAGCAATTAGATGAAGCTATAAAAAAATTAGCTTAGACTTGATGAAAGGAGGAATAGATATGGCTAGAAATAGCTTATTACTAAAAAGTAGTATAAAACATAAGATAGACGGAAGAATAAGACTTAGATGTGAAGCTCTAAAATATCTTTCAAATTATAAGGATGAAATAGAGGAAAAAATAGTATCTTCTTCACTTATTGATGAAGTTGGTGTAAATACAGTAATAGGTTCTATACTTATAAATTATAAAGTAGATGTTGGCGAGAGTAGAATAATAAGTTTTGTAGATGGAATAATGGCAGAGTATGATGTTAAGGTATTTGCAGCTATGAGAGAACAGCATAATACAAATATGGAAGTTTCAGAAAAAAATGAAGAAACATCTGCAGATATTATTAAAAGATTAGGATTAAATGTAGCAGTGCTAGGATATTCAATGGCAAAAGGTAGATTTGGGTGGGGAGATATTTACAATGTAGATAAATATGGTAGATATGGTAAATTCCTAACTTTACCTGCACTTGCATCTATATATCTAAACAAGGGATTAGTTGAAAATGGTGTATTTGGTGCTATTAAAAATAAAAGACTAAATGCAGATACATTGACACTTACATCTATAGCAGCAAGTTTAATGCTTGGAAATGATAAATCTGCACTGATGATAACTCTTTTATCAGATATAGCAGAACTTATGACTATATATACAATGGAAAAAACTAGAGACTCTATAAAAGAAATGTTCTCAGTAAATGAGGAAGAGGTATGGACAATAGATGAAAATGGAATACTTAAAAAAGTATCTATAGATGATATTGAAAAAGATGACAAGGTAGTAATACATACCGGAGAAAAAATATGTGTAGATGGAGAAGTTATTGAAGGAGAAGCTGTAGTAGATCAAGCTTCTGTTACAGGAGAATTTGTTCCAGCTATTAAAAAGATAGGAGAAAAAGTATTTGCCGGTACAGTTGTAAAAACAGGAAATATAACTGTTAAGACAGAAAAGGCTGGAGATGACACAGTAGTTTCTAGAATAATACATTTAGTTGAGGATGCAGCATCTAAAAAAGCACCAATACAGGACTATGCGGATAAATTCTCAAATTATCTAGTTCCATTTAATTTCTTGTTTGCTGGAATAATTTATATGGTTACAAAAAGTCCAGCTAGAGCTTTAAATATGATGATAATAGATTATTCTTGTGGAATTAAGCTTTCTACTGCAACAGTATTTTCTGCGGCTATAAATAATGCTGTTAAGAATGGTGTCCTTATAAAAGGAGGAAACTATTTAGAAGCTATGTCAAATTCAGATACTTTAATACTTGATAAAACTGGTACATTAACAGAAGGTAAACCTGCTGTTACAGGAATAGAAGTTTTAGATTCTGAGTTAAGTGAAAATGATGTTTTAAAAATAGCTGGTGCAGCAGAGGAAACATCATCTCACCCTATGTCTAAAGCAATAATAAATGAAATAGAAAAAAGAGGAATTGAAATACCAGTTCATGGTCCAGTTATAACACATATAGCTAGAGGTGTTGAAACTGATATAGATGGAGAAAGTGTTTATGTAGGAAGTAAGATATTCCTAAAAGAAAAAGGTATAGATATTAAAAATATAAAAGAAGCTGAAAAGAAATTATCATCATCTAGTTCAAACCTTATTTATGTTGGATATAAAGGAAAAACTTCTGCAATAATAGCTATAAAAGATAAGATGAGAGACAATATGAGAAAAGCTATAAATAATATAAGGTATCAAGGTGTAGATGATATTCTTTTACTAACAGGAGATTTAGAAAATCAAGCAAAAGAAGTTGCTACACTTATGGGAGTAGACAGATATAAGGCAGAACTTCTTCCAAAGGATAAAGCTGATGAGGTGCTAAAATATCAAGCTAATGGCTCAAGAGTTATGATGGTTGGAGATGGAATAAATGATGCTCCAGCTCTTGCATACTCAGATGTTGGTATAGCACTTGGAGGAGGAAGTACAGATGTGGCTATGGAGGCAGCTGATATTACTATACAGGGAGATAATCCTATGATGTTGCCTACAATAATAGATTTATCTAAAAAGACTATGAAAGTAGTTAAAGAGAATTTTGGAATGGTAATAGGAATAAACAGTGTTGGATTGATACTTAGTGCTGCAGGTGTACTTCCTGTATTTTTCGGAGCTGTACTTCACAATTCAAGCACAATATTAGTAGTTGCTAATTCACTTAGATTGCTATTCTTCAACATGGAGAGAGGGGTGTAATTTATGAATAATCCCACTATAGTTATTGCACATAAAATAAAGGGAAGAATAAGAATAAAACTTTCTCATCCTCTTAGAAATGGAAATAAGTTAATAGATAGTCTTATTAAAAAGGATGAAATATACAATGCTAAATATAATGAGATAACTAAATCAGTTCTTATAGAGTATAACCAATATCGAATAAGTGAAGATGAGGTGATAATAAGGGTTATAGCACTTTACTCAAGAAGTTATGATATGATTCCTATAAGGCTTGTTTACGAATCAAAAAAGAAAAATCTACCTCCAATGGCATGCTATTCACTTGCAATGATTGGTATAGGTGGTATTTCTAAATACATAACAATGAATCAACAGATTTCTGATTTTATAAATTGGGCTGTTGTAGGGACAACAATAGGTGCTATAGGAGAACATGCCTATAATGAAGTAAATGAGAGAGGATATTTTGACCCAGAAGTTGTTTCTGTGATGTATTTAATAAATTCTGTAACAAAGGGGGAATTTTTAATTCCATCAGCTGTAACTTGGCTTACTACATTTGGAAGACATTTATTAGAGCTTTCTTATGGTGGAATTATGCTATCAGTTAGAGAATTAAAAAATAGAGAAGGAAGCACATATTTTGATGTATCAGTTAAACCTGATAATGAAATGTCAAAAAGTGCGGGAATGATTAGGGTATTTTTAGAGAGATTTATTGAATTAGAAAAAAACTCTATGGGAAAATCATTTATGGTTTCTGATAAGGGGATGGCTGGATATAGTGGGCAGTTGTATTCTGATGGTGTCTGTGAAAATTCATACATAGGAATGGACAGTAGAAGCTTAAAGTTTTACAGAGATGCTATAAAATAAAGCTATTTACAATAAATTTAAATTTATTGAATAGATATAACAATAAAAATAATAGAAGGAGTGGTAAATATGTTAAACGGAATAAATAAGGATCATTTAACAGGAGCATTAGTAGGAGTAGGTGTATGTGCAGTTGGATATTATGCATATAAAAAAAATCAGGAAAAAGTAGATAGCTTTTTAAGAAATCAAGGAATAAATTTAGCTAGTGACAATTGTAAAGAATTTGCTTCTATGAGCCTTGAAGAATTAATGGAAACAAAAGAAACATTAGAAGACCTTATAGCAGAAAAAGAAATGTTACTTAATGAAGTTCCAAAGGAAGCATGTGTAGAATAATATATTACATATAATATTAATTAATCAAAAAAATTTATAGTTATTATTTATTTATAAATCGTCAGTAAAAGATAAAATCTATTATTGACGATTTATTTTTTTGTATATAATTAAAAATATTTTAATAAAAAAATCAAAAAATAT
>OLRB01000670.1_pt1 | contig 19203 bp, 12 predicted proteins | sample 1672751 | NCBI WGS metagenome assembly OLRB01 (sample SAMEA3136720, study PRJEB25190) | human gut metagenome | biome: human gut; feature: human-associated habitat; material: faeces | place: Austria | collected 2013
TCCTTAGAACAGACCGGTGATGACGCCGTTGTCGTCGACGTCGATGTTCTCGGCCGCGGGAACCTTGGGAAGGCCCGGCATCGTGAGCACGTTGCCCGTGAGAGCGACGACAAAGTGGGCGCCAGCGCTCACCTTGAGCTCGCGCACGGTGATGCGAAAATTCTCGGGGGCGCCAAGCGCGCTCGCCTGATCGGAGAAGGAGTACTGGGTCTTGGCGACGCACACCGGCAGGTTACCGAAGCCGTTTGCGCGCAGCTCAGCGAGCTGGCGCTTGGCCGCAGGCGCGAAGTCGACGCCGTCGGCATGATAGACCTTGGTGGCAATCGCCTCGAGGGCGTCTGCCACATCCGTACCGTCCTCATAGGCGAACTTAAACTCGTGAGGCTCCTCGATAAGGCGCATGACCTCGTCGGCCAGCTCGAGTGCGCCCTCGCCACCCTTGGCCCAGACCTCGGAGAGACGAACGTTCACGCCAACCTTCTCGCACTCGGATGCGATGAGGTCGAGCTCGGCCTCGGTGTCGGTCGGGAATCGGTTGATCGCGACGACACAGGGCAGGCCGAAGACGCTCTGGATGTTCTCGACATGACGGAGCAGGTTGGGCATACCGGCCTTGAGGGCCTCGAGATTCTCGGTGTTGAGATCGGCCTTGGCCACACCGCCGTTGTACTTGAGGGCGCGGGCGGTAGCGACCACTACGACGGCGCTCGGGCGAATCCCGGTCATGCGGCACTTGATGTCGAGGAACTTCTCGGCTCCGAGGTCCGCGCCGAAGCCTGCCTCGGTAATGGCAACATCGCCGAAGCGCATGGCCATCCTCGTGGCCATGACGGAGTTGCAGCCATGCGCGATGTTGGCGAACGGACCGCCGTGCACGAACGCCGGCGTGTGTTCGAGCGTCTGCACGAGATTGGGCTTGAGCGCGTCCTTCAGCAGAGCCGCCATGGCGCCCTGGGCCTTGAGCTGGCTGGCGCGAACGGGCTCGCCGTCGTAGGTGTAGCCGACCACGATCTCCCCGAGGCGCTGCTTGAGGTCGGAGATGGAGGTCGACAGGCACAGGATCGCCATGACCTCAGACGCGACGGTGATGTCGAATCCATCCTCGCGCGGGACGCCCTGGGCCTTGCCGCCGATGCCGTCGATGACATGGCGAAGCTGACGGTCGTTCATGTCGACGACGCGCTTCCAAGTGATGCGCTTGACGTCGATGCCGAGCGCGTTGCCCTGCTGGATGTGGTTGTCCAGCATGGCAGCGAGCAGGTTGTTGGCAGCACCGATGGCATGGAAGTCGCCGGTGAAATGAAGGTTGATATCCTCCATGGGGATGACCTGCGCGTATCCGCCGCCGGCGGCACCGCCCTTGACACCGAAGACCGGGCCGAGCGAGGGCTCGCGCAACGCAACAGCGCTCTTGACGCCGCGGCGACGCAGAGCGTCGGCCAAACCGATGGTCGTCGTGGTCTTGCCCTCGCCCGCGGGCGTGGGGTTGATGGCCGTGACGAGGACAAGCTTGGCCTCGTGGTCGCTCGGCTCGTTGAGCAGTGAGTAATCCACCTTGGCCTTGTCGAAACCGTAAGGGATCAGGTGCTTGGGATCGACACCGGCTGCCTCAGCGACCTGCTGAATCGGCAACGGCGCAACAGAGTGGGCGATTTCGATATCAGTCGGCATGAAGGGTCCCTTCGTATTGAGGAATAACCTATCCAGCATAGCACGGGCGCGAATGGCGCCGACAGACCTCGCGAGAGGTCAACCAATTGTCCGCATGGGGACGTTCTGAACGCAACTCAGATTTTTGTCCGGACGAACCGTTAGCCTCTTGCCGTGAGCAGTGGGGTCGGAACGGAGTCCGTTTGGGCTACACTGGTACCCATGTATGCCGACGATCAACGATTGGGGTGCGCAGCGTGACCATCACCATGCAAGCGTTTGATACCTCGTTTCTGAGAACCCCCCCCCAGCACGCTTAACTAGCGCTGCGGCGGGCGCGGCCCTCCTCGCACGCAACGCATCCTGCGCCCGCGGCGCGGCATGCACGAGCGGGGGCCGCCCATGAGCGCCCCCACCACCTATCGCGGCTCCATCACGCGCGAGCAATGGCTCGTCGACGAGACCCGCACGGTCGCGCGTCTGCGCCTCGAAGACTCTACGCTCCTCGACACCCGTGCCCTCGCCGAGTACATCCTCGAAAACAACCTGTTCCAATATCCCACCGAGCGCGAGGTCGGCTCCATCGCGCGCGCCTGCGCGCGCAGACTCGACGCGCTCTCGAGCGACCCGGATCGGCGAAACCGCCTGACCGGCCTCATCGCGCGAGGCACCATCGAGCAGCTCAGGCAGGCGAATCTCTACGCCCTCATGTGCGACAACCGCCTGGTTTGGGACTTCATGACGTGCGTCGTGGCGGGCAAATTCTCCATGCTCGACACGCACCTGGGAAAAGCGGAGATCGCCGCGTTCCTCGAGGGCCTGCGCGCGCAGGATGAGCACGTGGCCACCTGGAGTCCCGCCACGCTCAACAAGATCCGCCAGGTGCTCTCGCATTGCCTCGAGCAATGCGGGATGTACGACCGCAAGACGGAACGGCTGAGCACGCTCCTGCTCGATTACGACCTGGAAAACCTCATGCGCGAAAACGGCGACACCGGCATCCTGCCCGCGTTCGGCCTCGCGCAATAGGGGGTCCGCATGAGCGCAACCAACTCCCCCGCCCTCACCCAGAGCTTCGAGGTCATCCGGTCCAAACTCCGCGACCCCGAGTTCCTCGCCTGCCGCGGGCTGGGCAACGAGGTCCCCTTCCACGTCTTCCCCTACGACGCCGCCGACGAGCCGGAGGTCCGCGCGCGCCTGCGCGACCTGTTGAGCGAGGGCACCGCGAACCTCGAGCCGGCACGCATCACCCACATCGACCTGTGGGAACTGATCTGCGATCTGTGCGAGCAGCGGCACCTCATGGAGAAGCTCCCCGCCTTCGAGCGCAAGCGCGGATCTGACGCCCTGCTCGCGCGCTTGCAGACCATCGCCTCGCCGGCAAGGCTCGTTGACCACATGCGCGATCGCTTCGAGACGGAATGCGGCGAGCCGCAGCCGGGTCGCGACGTGCTGCTCATCTCGGGCGTGGGACGCGCCTACCCCGTCACGCGGGCGCACCAGATCCTCGAGTGCGCGCAGCCCGTCTTCTCGCACATCCCCGTCGTCCTGTTCTATCCGGGCGTATACGACGGGCAGGCGCTCAGGCTCTTCGGCTCGATAAACGACGGCAACTATTACCGGGCGTTCAACATCTTGTGACCCCCTTTTCCATCCATCGATCCATCCAGCCACAGCCTTGCCGCACCGTCAGGTCCGGCACTTCCCAGAAAGGACATCCCATGCGCATCCAGGACATGTTCGAACGCGACATCGACCGCAACATCAACGGCGTCATCAAGATCGAGCAGAACGACGAGGAGGTCATCGAGCAGGAGCTCGCCGAATACGTGGTGACCAACGAGCTGCGCGGGCACTTCTCGACGTTCTTCGACGCCTACGAGCGCGCGCTCGACGCTCCTACCGACAAGATCGGCGTATGGATCTCGGGCTTCTTCGGCTCTGGTAAATCCCACTTCCTGAAGATGCTCTCGTACCTGCTCTCGGGACAGACGGCAAACGGGCGCGCGGCGATCGACATCATCGCGCCGCGCTTCGAGGACCCCATGATCGAGGTGAAGGCGCGCCGCGCCGTGGGCGTCCCCACCGAGACCATCCTGTTCAACATCGACTCCAAGGGCCCGTCCAATAAGGACAAGACTGCCATCCTGCGCATCTTCGCCCGCGTCTTCTTCGAGCACCTCGGGTTCTACGGCGAGGACCTCAAGCTCGCGCGCCTGGAGCGCGACATCGACCAGAAGGGCAAGACCGAGGCGTTCCGTACCGCGTACCGCCAGATCACGGATACCGAATGGCTCGATGATCGCGACGCCTACGACCTCAACAGCGATGCCGTGATCGACGCGCTCGTGCTCTCGGAGGCGAAGAGCCGCGAGGCCGCGGAGCGTTGGTTCGACAACACCGAGGAGTTCGAGTTCACCATCGATTGGCTCGTGCGCCAGATCAACCAATACGTGACCGAGCGCGCCGAGCAGGAAGGCGGCCAGTTCCGCCTGCTGTTCATGGTCGACGAGGTTGGCCAGTACATCGGCACCGACACGAGCCTCATGCTCAACCTCCAAACCATCGTGGAGGACCTGGGCGCGCAGTGCGCCGGCCGCGTGTGGGTGGTCGTGACGAGCCAAGAGGCCATCGACGAGATCACCACCGTGGCGGGGCAGGACTTCTCCAAGATCCAAGGGCGCTTCAACACCCGCCTGTCGCTTTCGAGCACCGGCGCGGGCGAGGTCATCCGCCGGCGCATCCTCTCCAAAAACGAGCATGCGCGCGACCTGCTCACCGTGGAGTACGGCAAGAACGCCACTGTGCTCAAAAACCTGTTCACCTTCAAAGGGGCTCGCAACGACCTTGGCGGCTATGACGGCGCGGAGAGCTTCGCGGACGCGTTTCCGTTCGTGGGGTACCAGTTCAAGCTCATGCAGGACGTCATCAACGGCCTGCGCAACCAGGGCAGCTCGGGCAAGCACCTGAGCGCCGAACGCTCCATGCTCTCGGGCTTCCAGGAGGTCGCCCAGGCGCTCGAGGACCGCGACGAGCACGCCCTGGCGCCCTTATGGATGTTCTACAACACCGTGCAGTCCTTCCTCGAGGGCTACCATCGCCGCGTGATCGACCGCGCCGCGGCCGCCGCCCGCGACGGCGCGGGCCTGGAGGAATACGACGTCGCCGTCCTCAAGCTTCTGTTCCTCATCAAGTGGGTGAGCCAGGAGATGCCGGGCAACGTTGACAACATCGCCACCCTCATGGCAGACGACCTGCGCGCCAACCGCGCCGAGGTGCGCGAGCAGGTGCAGGCCGCACTCGAACGCCTGGAGCGCGAGAACTACATCACGCGCAACGGCGAGTGCTACCTGTTCCTCACCGACGACGAGCAGGAAATCGCACGCCAAATCGCGCGCACGCAGGTGGATGCGGCCAAGCTCACCAAGAAGGCGGCCGAGATCGTGTTCGGCCAGATCTTCGAGACGCCCAAGATCACCGTGGGCAAGAACAACTTCCCCGTGGCGGAGTGGCTCGACGAGACCCGCGTGAACAACGCGGGCGGCCTCACCCTGCGCGTGCTCGCCCGCATGGACGGCGGCGACGCCCCCAGCCGCGACGAGCTCATCTTGCGCTCGAGCCGCGGCGAGGCGATCGTGCTGCTCTCCGGCGAGGTCGATTTCTACAGCTGCCTCATGGAGGCGGCGCGCATCCAGCAGTTCGCGAACGCGACCATCATCGCAAACCTGCCCGCCAACCAGCAGGACGTGATCCGCGCCAAGCAGCAGGAGCGCACCGCGCTCGAGACCAAGGCGCAAGCGCTCATAGAGGAGGCGGTGCGCCGCGGCGAATTCTACGCCGGCGGGTCCCAGGTCACCATCACGGGCACCAACTCCGCCAAGAAGCTCATCGAGCAGTGCACGGCGAAGCTCGTGGACGCCGTCTACACCAAGCTCGGCTACATCGACCGCAACTACGACGACGATGCCCAGATCAGGCAGATCCTGAACGGGGCCGCGCCCACACTCGAGGGCATCGAGCCCAACAAGCGCGCCATCGACGACGTGCGCACGTTCCTTGGCGCCCAGGCCATGCGCGCGGTGAGCGTGTCCATGGACGACCTGCAGAAACGCTACCAGGCGGCCCCTTATGGATGGCGCGAGCGCGACATCGCAGCCGTGGTGGCCGAGCTCATCGCCGCCGGCGAGGCGCGCGTGAGCTACGGCGGACAGGTTGTGGACGCGCGCGACGCCAAGATGACCGACTGCCTGCGCAAGCTGAGCATGACGCAGCGCGCCGTGGTGGAGATGCGCGTGCGCGCCTCGGCGGGGGACATGACCCGTGCTCGCCGCGCGATCGAGACGCTCTGCCGCGTTCACGACCTCCCCACCGAGGAGGAGCCGCTTGCCGCCGCGTGCCGCAGCGCCCTGGAGGAGCGCCTGGATGGCCTGAACGGCCTCATCACCGGGGCGTACAGCCGCAATCGCAACTACCCGGGCTTTGGCACGGTGGCAGACGCCGCGACCCTCATCAAGGACCTGCTCGCCATCCGCGGCGACTCCGGCGATTTGCTGCGCGCCATCGCCAAGGCGGAAAACGCCCTGTGCGACGCCGGCGAGGACCTGGAGGACGTCGACGGGTTCTTCCCCGACATGCAGCGCATCTACGACAACGCCACCAACCTGCTCAAGCGCCTCGACCAAGACCGCAGCTACCTCGCCGCCCACGAGGAGGCGACCAAGGCGATCGAAAACATCGAGCGCATTTTGAGCAGCAAGCAGCCCTACGACGAGATCACCGACCTCACCCCCGCCATGCAGACGATCGAGAACGCGCACGCAAAGCTGCTCGAGGGCAAGCGCGAGGAAGTCAAGGCGCAGGTCGAGGACATCTTCGCCAGCGTGAGGCAGCACGGCGAGGAGCTCGGCGTCACCCTGAGCAGCGTGGGTGAGCGCGAGCGCGCCCGCATCGGCGCGGTGCGCGATGCCGCCACGCTCACGCAGCTCGACGCTGTGAGCGCTCAGCTCACGGGCGATCAAGCGCGCCTGTTTGGTGACCTCGACCGTGAGCACGAACGCATCCACCGTCCCGCGCCGGCGAGCGCCGGGCAGGTCGTCACCACCAACCACGCCCCCGTCGCGCCCGAGCGCCCGCGCAAAGTACGCGAGATCCAGCGCTCCACTGCGTTTTTGCCCAAGACCTTGCACAGCGAGGCCGAAATCGACGCCTACCTCGCCGAGGCCCGCAAGCGCCTGGTGAGCGAGCTTTCCCACAACGACGCCATCAAGCTGAACTAGGAGACGCATCATGGACACCAAGGCACTTGAGAAGTTCTGCCCCTGGGCGCGCGTCGAGCTCATCGACGCCGTGCACCTGCGCTGCGTGCGCTACGCGCTGGACGACGCCGGGCGCGCCGCCCATCCCGCCGATGCGGACGTGGTCGCCGGCGCAGTGCTGACCCCCGCAGAGAAAACGCAGCGCGCCGCGCTGTTCGAGCGCATCGAGCACCTGGACGAGGAGCGCGACGGCAAGGGCTACGCCACCTTCTGCGAGCAGCAGGCGTACAGCTGGTTCAACCGCTTTGCCGCCATCCGCTACATGGAGCTGCACGGGTACCTGAGCAACAACGTGCGCATGCTCTCAGCGAGCAGTGGGGCGTTTGAGCCCGAGTGCCTGCGCATGGCGAGCGAGCTCGACCTGCCCGGGCTCGAACTCGCCGAGGTACTCGACCTCATCACCGCCGGCGACGACGAGGCGCTCTTCCGCCGCATCCTCGTGGCGCAGATGAACGAGCTGGCGGACTGCCTGCCCACCGTGTTCGGCCACGTGGACGACGCCGACGCCCTCACCCTGCCCGACAACCTCCTTGCCCACGGCGAACACGACGTGCTGTTCCACCTGGTGGAGGATATCCCCGAAGACGCCTGGGGCGATGTCGAGGTCCTGGGCTGGATGTACCAGTTCTACAACTCCGAACTCAAGGACGCGTTCTTCAAATCCAAACGTAAAGCCGCGGTGGAAGACCTGGCACCCGCCACGCAGCTGTTCACGCCCGATTGGATCGTGCGCTACATGGTGGAAAACTCGCTCGGGCGCCTGTGGATGCTGAACAACCCCGCAAGCCGCCTGCGCGAGGACATGGCGTACTACATCGAGCCCGATACCGAGCACGAGGATTTCATCCACATCGAGGGGCCCGAGGACATCACCTTCTGCGACCCGGCATGCGGAAGCGGCCACATCCTGGTATACGCCTTCGAACTGCTGTTCAAGATGTACGCCGAGCGCGGCTACCGCGAGCGTGACATCCCGCAGCCCATCCTCACGAAAAACCTCTCCGGCATGGAGATCGACGAGCGCGCCGCGCAGATCGCGAGCCTGGTGCTCGCCATGTGCGCCCGCGAACACGACCGCCGGTTCTTCACGCGCGGCGTGACGGCGGACATCAGCGTGCTGGGCAGCGTCGACATCAACGTCGACGCCCTCGACCCCGCGAGCGTGCTGCGTCAGCGTCCCAAGCTCATCGAGGCCCTCGCTCACATGGGCGAGATCGGCAGCCTGCTCAACCCCACACCCGAGGATCTGGGCGCCCTCAAGGGCGAGCTCATGCGTGGCCTCTCGGGCGACCTGTTCGTCTCCCACACGAAAGCTGGTATCGAGCGAGCCGCGTCGTACTGCGAGGCGCTCTCCCGCACCTTCGATGTGGTGGTGGCTAACCCGCCCTACATGGGCTCGAGTAGTTTCAACCCGTTCATGAGCAAGTGGATGAAGACGAACTACCCCGACAGTTGCAAGGACCTGTGCACCGCGTTCATCGAACGTCAGCTCTCATTGACTAAAAAAGGAGGCATGGCGTCTCTGGTCACTTCAGATACCTGCATGTATCTATCTTCATTTGAAGGCCTACGCAACAAGATCATAGACAACAACACCATTGTTTCCCTTATTGACACTCGTGGAAGCAATGCGCACCCCGATGTGTTTGATGCAAACACCGGGTGGGTTTTGCGCCACGGGCACTCGAATAGCTTCTCTGGAAGCTATTTCAAGCTCAACCAGAAAATTGGATCAAAGGGCGCAGCTCTCGCTGAGGCCATCCAAAACCCCGACTGCGGCTGGTTCTACCGCGCCGACGCCTCCACCTTCCACGACATCCCCGGCTCCCCCATCGCGTATTGGGCAAGCGATAGTTTCAGAAAATCATTTCAAATGGGAGACGTCCTTGGAAACGTATGCACAACACGCCAAGGCACAGCAACGCGAGACAACAACAAGTGGCTCCGCGATTGGTGGGAAATCTCCCACAGCGCGATGGCAGTTGATTGCAAAACGCCCGAAGATGCACAGAGAGCTGCTCAGAAATGGTTCCCGTACAACAAGGGCGGCCAGTTTCGAAAATGGTACGGCAATGCCCAATACGTCATCAATTGGTTCGATGACACACGACACCCGCAATCTGACTTCACCGTGAAGAAAAATGACCTCTATTTCAAGCAGACCATCACCTGGGGATTAATCTCAAGCTCAGTCATTTCATTCCGACATCAACCTGAAGGCTCCCTCTTTGACGTTGCCGGCATGAGCATGACATGCGAAGACGGTAATCAGATTTTGCAGGTGCTTGCTTTCTGTAACTCATCAATTTCCCAATCCGTTCTCCAAATGATTGCACCAACGCTTAACTACCAAATTGGCGACATCATGCGCCTGCCCATCATTAGCCCACAGGACAGTTCAGTCGTGCGCACTGTCAATGAGTGCGAAAAATTCTCCCGAGCCGACTGGGACACCCAGGAAACCTCTTGGGACTTCAAGCGAAACCCACTTGTCTAATCAAACGGAAGGAAAGCCAATGTCAAACAAAACCTGGTGGTCAATTCAAATCGAACACGCAGACCTTCAACAAGATCCAAACAACGAAAACGGCTTTGAGTTTCCGGTCTCTATCACGTTGGACCTCCCGATTGAAAACAGCCCCCTTTCCGATGCCCCCGCCAAACGCATTGAAATTGAAATGATCTGCCTCAAAACACGGGACACAGGAGAATGCGTCAGCGTGCACAGATTTAATAGAGATGCCACCGCTTGGACCGCACGCGACGAAAGAGCATGGCGAAGTTATAAGCACGTACTTACGATCCCCAAGCAGGATTGTTTTGGAGAGCTTGCCATTCAATCGCCGTTGAATGCCTTGTTGCTAGAAATCTATGACACTACTTCAGACGAAACTCCTTGGTCCTACAGCCTCGAGCAACTAAGCACCATACACGCGCAAAGCACCCGAATCCAGATTCATCAACCCAGCTTGATGAATGGGAAATCATAGAGGCCGTAGCGCATTGTTCTCGCTATGTGGCACCAGAAAGGACCGTCAAAGAAATGCTAGATACGATTGTTGGAGCAGCTGAACACGTCGCAGATTCGACTCTTCTCAGTAAGGCCAACTCCCAACACATCTACAGAACGGAGCGGAGTCGAGTCGAGGCTCAGATTGATGCGGAGAAGAGACGAGATCTTTACGACCGACTCGGCAACTATCTCCAAAAGCTCAACGAGAAACACAGCGCGTCAATGGAAAACGACGCCGTGACATCACTCAAATCAATGCGGGTCGATATTCACAGGTTCACCTCAGAGAAGACAATCGAGATATACGAGGAGCTCTTACAGCTTCTTGCAAACCGCCAAAAGAAGTACAGGGATTGCTGCTCCGAGGAAGAGCTGCTTCACTCAGACCTCGATCTCATTACGGACCGCGAGGGTAATGTCCTCAAAAAAGACTTCGGCATTCACTCCGAGGCCGCCGATCTGGACTATCGTGCCTCCTGTCAGCGAATAAAGAAAGATTGCCAGCTAACCAGTGAAGAGATAGCTGCATTCATAAACCGCTTATCAGAAGCCGAGAAAGATGACCACTAAGCAGTACGCACAACAGCAAGGCCTCGCCCCAACGGGCTGGCAGGCCCTTGCTGCCGGTTGCGCGGCACGGACGCATTGGGGATCCGATCAGCCTGTAAACAAAAAAGTCGGAGGAGACCCTTCGACTCTTGGAAGACCTTCTATCCAGAAAATCCGATTCGTCCGTGCCAGAATGTGCTCATCCCTACTGAAGCATTTTTCGACGAACTTTCCTGAGGTAATTCTTCTTGAAAGCGCGCCCGCTGCCAAAGAATTCAAGATCGGTCTTGGTCTGCTCGCCTCGATCAAACTTAATTCCCGTAAGCTCGATGCCGCATATGTAATCGGCGGCCTGAGACAACAAATAGTTCCTTGGCGATGCGTCTTTGAAAATAGTTGCCTTGCGTCCAATCGTGCGCTCGATGGCAGAGTGCATTGCCTGAGTGACAATACTCTGACCCCCGTCGTAGTAAATCTTTATCTCATCGAATCCCTGCAAGTACGCGAGATGGGATCGGAAGTACTCCATGACATCGCGCTCGATATGCTTTGCAAGCCCGCGTGGCGTGGATGCGACCCCTCGCTTTTCATAGCTGAAGCACGCATAGGAAATGGGCAGTTTGTTGAACATCATCGCAAACGTAACGAGCAACTTCAGGCGGCTGGCGACGTTTTTCCATTTGTAGCTATCGTTGCCGTTCAAAAGCGGACCGAAATGAAAGGGAATCTTATCCTGACCGAGTTCCCAGAGCATTCTGTTGTACCCGGCTATGGATTGATCGAGCTCAAAGCCCTGATCATGAAAGACCAAAACGACTATGTAGTACTTGGAAATACGGCCGGCATCTCCCGACTCGTCGATAAAAATGGAAAGATCCCTCACCGTCGATCCCCCTTAAAAGCAAAAACGCCGGGGGGCAACCCCCCGGCCTTAGGAGGACCCTCTATTCGAGGTATCCGTCCTTTTTATACCACGAACCGGAACGTCGATTCAATTCTACCCAAAGTAGAACATATGTTCTACATTATTGATACGAACATCTGTTCTCCATACAGAAAGGCGGCTTAGCATGGCAACCCTCATCAGCGACAAGTACGAGGCTCACAAAGCCGAGGTCAACGCGCGATTCGAACAGCTCCGCGCCAACGAGGAGGAGCTCAACCGCATCTTCGCCAAGATCTACAACATGGAGGGTGAGGTGCCCATCGAGGTCGAGGACAAGTACGTCTCGGTGGCGCGTATCTTCGACACCGCCGAGGAGATCCCCGAGAGCTACAAGGGCAACCGCTACGTGCGCACCAAGCGCGATGAGGTCGTCTCGCTTATCTCCTACGCCGTGGGCTGCATGTTCGGCCGCTACTCGCTCGACGTCGAGGGCCTGGTGCTGGCCGATGCGGGAGATACGGTGGACGATTATCTCGCCAAGATGCCCGATGCAACGCACGTGACCTTCATGCCCGACGTCGACAACGTGCTGCCCATCACCGACGACGAATATTTCCAAGATGACATCGTGGCACGCCTGGTGGACTTCGTCCGCACCGTCTATGGAGAGGAGACGCTCAGCGAGAACCTCATTTTCATCGCCGACGCCCTTTCCCCTGCCACCAAAGCGGCCCCACTCGCGGTGATCCGCGCGTACTTCCTCAAGGAGTTCTACGCCGACCACTGCTCCACCTACAAGAAGCGCCCCATCTACTGGCTGCTCGATGCCGGCAAGAAGAACAGCTTCAAGGCGCTCTTCTACATGCACCGCTACCGCCCCGACCTCATGGCCTGCATCCGCACCGACTACGTGCACCCGCAGCAGGAGCGCCTGCGCGGGCGCATCGCAGACGCCGAGGAGGAGCTCGTTCACTGCGAGCCGCGCCGCAAGGCCGCGCTCAACAAGAAGCTTAAGCTGCTGCGCGACCAGGAGGCCGAGCTCATCGCGTATGAGGAGAAGATCCACCGCTTCGCCGATCAGATGATCGCCATCGACCTGGACGACGGCGTGAAGACCAACTACGCCACCTTCCAAGACGTACTCGCAAAGGTCAAGTAGCCATGTTCTTTGGTCTGTTCCTCCTTGCCGCCTTCATCGTGTGCCTCATGGCCGCCATCGGCCTTGGGGCCATCGGCGTCGTGCTGTTTGCGATCATCCTTTACCAACCCTTTCGCCTGCTTGAGTTCGTCCCCCGCCGCCAAATGCGCTTCTGGCTCTCCATCGCACTTGCCGTCGTTTTGTGGGTGGCTTTCGCAACCATGTTTGGCGATGGAGGCCTCAAGGACTACATCGGATCCGCGGGCGTCGTAGGAATCTCCCTCGTATCGTTTTGGCTCATCGGCCTGGACCCTGAGCCCGAGGACGAACAGTCGAAAACCGGCGAGGGGGACACGGCGGACAACCCCGTGAGCCAGGACGAGGGCGGCGGCTCGCTCCCCGCGGTAGTCCAAAGCGACACGAGTTCAGAGGACACACGTGAAGCGGAAGGGATGGCGTCGGACAACGACTCCACCGACAGGTACGCACCCAAACCCCACGTGAGCGGACCGGACGTAGTCGGGCCAGGACTCTTTGTGGAACTCGAGTTTTTGGGAAACCGCATAGAAATATCCACCTGTGCGCGCCAGCTCATGGAGTTCCGCAACGGCGCGGCCTCCATCATCGAGCCGCTCGCCGAGCAGATAGCCGACCAAACGAAATGGCTCCGGGGCCCCGGGGGCGGTCATTGGATCGACCTGTGCCATGATAATCTCACGAGCTGTCCAGACGCATTGCGGCGCTCCCTCGACTTTTTCCAAGATTGCTGCGCGGCGCGCGGCGTCTTCGACATTGGGGATCGTGCCCTTGAAGATGGCGGACTCCCCAACCCCCGCGAACTCTCGACCATCGCGATGGAAGCCATAGGGCGCGCCCAATCGAGGACCGGATGTGCTCTTGTCCACTGGGACCCCGGACTCATCCGCATGTGCCGAGGTACCGGCGGCATCGCCAGCGCCTCAGGTGCGATCGAGGCGTCTGCAGAAAACTCCCCGCTCTTCGCAACCAGCATCGGCGAGCTCAAGGCTGCCGCGCGGGCCGCACGCGATGCCGATCTTGCATACAAGCAGGTGGTCAAACGGCTCGATGGGCAGGAATTCTGCGAGATGGATCGGACCATGCGCGAAATCGGCACGAGCGAGTATTACCTGCCGACGCTCGCCTTCCTCTCGCACTGGCAAGAGGGCCTCATAACCGCCTACATGCACGAGCTTGGGATCCGCGGGCAATTCGACCTCGAACCCTTGATGGATTTCAGCACGGACCGCTCCGATGCGATGCTTGCCAACCTCTCGCGAGCGACGGATGCGCGCGAGCTGCTCGTCCAGGCATTCGTTGCATGCCCGTACAACGAGGACGTGTACATCAAGGCAGACGAACTCGGCCTCCTGGACGGCGAGGGCTATCGCAGCGCACGCTACTTCGGCTTCGGACCGCTGCTGCCCAACGCGACGGAGGCTCAGTTCGCCACATTCCTCGATGAGCCTGTTCCGTATGGACGTGACGCGGGAGGCTCTCGAATCGAGAGACCGGCCTCTGACAATCAATACGCGGACGAAGCAAACTCCGCGCTCGAGCCCGAAGACGCGGATGGCGAGGAGGACGCAGAGGCGAAGGGCGAACTGGATGAAGTTGAACCCGCACCGCGCGGGGGCGCCCTCGACGAGGCGGAGGCGGTGCGCCGGGCGATATTCGAGGCGACGCAAGATTACGACATGACTTACGGCGATATGGATGAGTGAGACATGAAGCTATCCGATATACAGCAGGAGCTGATCAGGCTCTTTGACGAACAAGACGCATCGGCTGGCACCATCGTGGTGTGGCACGACCCGGATGGGGCCTTCGCCGACTCCCTCGGCGCGCTCGATCTGTCGGGCGTCGAGGTGATGTGCGAGGAGGAGCGCGAGCTGTTCTCGCTCAAGCGCACGCTGAACGGCGACCTCGCGGGCCGTCGCATCCTGCTCTACCGACCGCGCCCCCGCCGCCTGGAGGGCGATTGGCTCGCCGACATCGAGGCCCGCTCCACAAGCTTCACCGCCGACTACGCCTCCATGCAGCTGCGTGAACTCAACGCAGTCGACACCCACGAGATGCGCGAGGCGCTCGCCACCCATAAGGCACCGCTCGCCAAGAAGACCGTGCTGCGAAAGCTCGCGCGCTTGAGCCCCTCGTACGAGCAGCCGCAACAGCTCGCGTGCGGCCTCATGGCGATCGCCCTCGACGCGCCGTCCCCGGATGCGCAGGCCATCGTGCGTGCGTACCTCATTGCGGCGCTGGCATCGGATGGAGCCGAGGCGCTCTCCAAAGTCGAGAACATGGGCTGCGCGGACGAATTCCGCGCGGCGATGACCGCATGGGTGGGCTTCACGGGCGATGTGAGCGACTTCATCGCGCTCGGGCGGCACGTGCTCCTGCGTGCGCTTGCCGGCGCTTTACCCAACGACGCCGCCTCGGTGCTGCCCGCAGACATAACCTCGGGCAGTACTGCACTCTGTCAGGATATCGTACGCGGCTGGTGTCAGAGCGGCGAGCGGGACTCCCTGTTCGAGCTCGCACAACTTGTGGAGGAGGTCGCGCCCGTCGAGCAGATGCTCGCCCAGGTGTCGCTTGAAACCCTGGGCGGCATCGATGTGTTCCCCTGCGTCGATGCGCTCATCTTGCGCCGCCTATTCCATGACGTCGTGGTGTCGCCCGAAAGTGCACTCGCCGCACTTGCACTCGCCCAGATGCGCCATAACACGGCCTGGTATCGGGAATTCTCCATTTGTTATGACGGGCTTGAGGCGGCCGCGCACATGCAGCGATTCCGCAATGAGCACCCGGGCGGCATCGACGCTCTTTCTGCAGAGCGCGTCTGGGACCTCTATACCGGCGAGCTATACCGCGTCGATACGTGGTATCGCCAGATGCACCTCGCGCTCGGGCGCGCCCTCATCAGTGCACCATACGGGCTCGACGAGGACTTCCGCACATGCAGCGATCAGATCGAGAACCTCTACAAGAACTGGTTCCTCGCCGGTGTTTCGCGCCGATGGGAGGACGCCGCCGAAGACGGGTTGACACGCAACGGCTATGTTGACGGCATCCCGCGACAGCCCAACTTCTTCATGAGCTCCGTCGACCCGATCGTTCGTGCGGGCAAACGCGCCTGCGTCATCGTCTCCGATGCCTTGCGCTACGAAGTCGCCGCGGAGCTGGCGGAAACACTCGAGCAAAACACCAAGGGAACATGCGAGCTCGCTTCCATGCAGGCCACATTCCCCAGCATAACCTCGTGCGGCATGGCGTCCCTGCTGCCCTGCGGAAATCTCACCATGAACGAGGGTGAGCCCGGGCGACTGCGAGTGCTGCTCGACGGCTCGGAGGCGGATACGACCGCCGCGCGCCAAGAGCAACTACGCCGCAGCGACCCGCACGCCGTCGCCATCACCTACGACTCACTCGTCAACGAAATGAGCGCGAGCCAACGCAAGGACCTCGTCAAGGACGCGCAGGTCGTCTACGTCTACCACAACACCATCGATGCGATGGGCGACAAAGCGCCCACCGAGCGCAAGGTGTTCTCCGCCTGCGACGATACGGTGAAGGAGATCTTCGGCCTGGTTCAGCTCATCTGTCGCGAGCGAATCGCAAGCCAGGTCGTCGTCACCGCCGACCACGGGTTCCTTTACACCGACGATCCCCTCGACACCTCGGAGCACACCGTCGCAGCAGAGATCGACGGAGACCCCATCGTCGTCGGGCGCCGCTACGCCATCGCCGAGGGCAGTGCGCGCTCCGACGTCCTCATGCCCATCGCCCTGCCGTACGCGGAAAGCGGGCTCAAGGGCTTCGCGCCTCGACGCTGCGCGCGCATCGCCCGAGCAGGTGCAGGTGAGAACTACGTGCACGGAGGCATCTCCTTGCAGGAGCTCTGCGTGCCCGTGCTCACGTTCACCAACAAGCGGGCGGGCAGCAAGGGGTATGTGGAAAGCGAGCAGGCAGCGCTTTCGCTCATCACCACCGTCGACACGATATCGAACAGCATCTTCAAGCTGGACCTGTTGCAAGACAAGCCCGTGGGCGGCAAGGTTCTCCCCGCCTCATACGACGTGTTCGTGGGAAACACGGCGGGTGAGCCCGTGACGGACATCGCGCATGTCGCGGCCGACCGCACGCAAGGCTCCGCAGATGAACGCGTCATCCCCATCACGCTCAACATCAAGCCGGGCGCGACCATGAGCGAACAGGAGCCGTACTTCCTCTACGCGCGCAACTGCGACACCCGTGCCATGGACATCCTGCGCGAGCTGCGCATGTGCATCGCCTTTGCCCCTTCGTTTGATTTTGGATGGTAACCCATGGATTCGAATTACGACGCCTGCGGTCTGCCCGCGTATGAAAAGGACGACCTCGACCGCAAGATCATCGAGCACTTCCCCGGCAAGATCGTGCGCAAGGACCTAACCTCCCTCATGAAGCGCGGGGCGGGCATCCCCACCTACGTGCTGGAGTACCCGCTCGGCATGTACTGCGCCACCGATGATGAGGCAGCGATCGCCGACGGCATGGCGCGCATCCGAAAAATCCTCGCCGAGAACTACGTGCGCCCCGAGGAGAGCGAGAAGATCAAAAGCCGCATCCGCGAGCTGGGGCAGTACACCGTGATCGATAAGGTGAGTGCCCGCCTGGACGAATACCGCGACCTGTACGTCGCGCAATTCACCAATCTCAGCATCGAGCCGTTCGTCATGCCCGACGAGTACGTCCGTCAGCACACCAAGATCCTCACGGGCGGTATCTGGTGCATCATGCGCATCCAGTATTTGCGTCCCGAGGACATCGCGGAGGACCCGCTCGCCGACATCTTCGACGACGACCCCGCCGATCAGCGCGGGCGGGCACGCAAAGGGCGCACCTCGGGCAAGGGCAAGCGCGGACCCGAGGACTCCCCCTTCAAGATCGCGAGCCTCACCCCCATACAGATGCCCAGCCTCGACCTGTCCGAGCTCGTGAGCCATCGAGGGGACTTCACAACCGACGAGTGGATCGCACTGCTGCTGCGGTCGGCCGGCTACGAGCCCTCCGCCCTGACGCCGCGCGAGCGCCTGCACTTCCTCACGCGCATGGTGCCGCTCGTGGAGCTCAACTACAACCTGTGCGAGCTTGGACCTCGCGGGACGGGCAAGTCCCACATCTACACCGAGGTCTCGCCCTATTCCTACCTGCTCTCGGGCGGGCAGACCACCACAGCCAAGCTCTTCGCCAACAACGCGGCGCGCGCGGGGCAGCGCATCGGGCTGGTTGGGCACTGGGACTGCATCGCGTTCGACGAGGTCGCGGGCATGAACTTCCGCGACCAGAACGCCGTCCAAATCATGAAGGGCTACATGGCCAACGGCACGTTCGGACGCGGCACGGAATCGTTCAACGCCGAGGCGTCCATGGTGTTCGAGGGCAACATCAACGACTCCGTGGCCAACGTGCTCAAGACCACGCACCTATTCGACCCGTTCCCACCCGAGTTCAACAACGACAGCGCGTTCTTCGACCGCATCCACTGCTACCTGCCCGGCTGGGAGATTCCCAAGATGCGCTCGGATCTCATCTGCGAGCGCTACAGCCTCATCACCGACTGCCTGGGCGAATTCCTCCACGCCATGCGCAGACGCGACTTCACGCACCACATCGACCGGCACTTCCGCCTCAACAGCGATTTCAATCGCCGCGACGAGATCGGCGTGCGCAAGACCTTCAGCGGCCTCGCCAAGCTCATCTTCCCCGATGGCAAGATGGACCGCGAGGATGTGCGCATGCTGCTCGAGTACGCCATTGAGGGGCGCCGCCGCGTCAAGGAGCAGCTCAAGACCATGGCGGGCATCGAGTTCATCGACGTGAAGCTGGGATATGCGGATGTGGAGAACCCCGTGGAGGTGCATGTGGTCGGAGTGCTGGAGCAATCCGACGATTCGCTCATCCCCGACACCGCACCGCAGGCGGGCCACGTCTTTGGCGTGGGACGCTCGATTGCAGACGAGATGGCCGTGTACAGGCTCGAGAACAAGGCGGTGAGTGGCAACGCCGCGTTCAGGATGGAGGGTGTGGGATCGAACCGCGAGGTCCGCGATGCCCTCAACGCGGCATTCGAGCAATTCAAGAACTGCGCTCCCCGGCTGGCGGCTGGCATGCATGCGACGAGCAGGGACTACCTGCTCTTCTGCAACGACCTGCAGGCGAAGGGCCCCTCTGCGGAGGTGTCACTGGCCGAGTTCATCGGCTTATGCTCTGCCGCATCGGGCCGCCCCGTGATGGCAGGGCTGGTGATCCCCGGCATCCTAAGGCTCTCCGGATCGCTTGAGCCCGTCGGCAACCTGGAGGATGTCCTGCGGGTCGCGAAGAACGCGGGTGCCAAGCGCATCCTGCTGCCAATGAGCTCCATCGCGGACCTGCAAGGCGTCGCCCCCGAGTTGATCGGAGCCGTGAGCCCCGAGTTCTACGAGACCGGCGACGCCGTGGCGGCGGCGCGGCGTGCCCTTGGGCTGTAGGGCCTAACGCGCCTGCGGCTCCATCCCCAGATGCTCAAATGCCGCGGGCGTTGCCATGCGCCCCTGGGGCGTGCGGACGATCAGACCGCATTGCAGCAGATAGGGCTCGTAGACGTCCTCGAGCG
>OLRB01000695.1_pt1 | contig 18576 bp, 18 predicted proteins | sample 1672751 | NCBI WGS metagenome assembly OLRB01 (sample SAMEA3136720, study PRJEB25190) | human gut metagenome | biome: human gut; feature: human-associated habitat; material: faeces | place: Austria | collected 2013
AGCATCTTGTCGCAGATGTCCTTGGCGGGCACCACGTAGTCGCCCAGCAGGACCAGGAAGGGCTCGCCGGCGCAGGCGTCGGCGGCGGAGCGGATGGCGTGGCCCAGGCCCTTGGGCTCGTACTGGTAGCGGAAGTCCACGGGCATGTTGCCGGCGTGGGCGACGGCGTCGGCGTAGCCTGCCTTGCCGCGCTCGCGCAGCAGGGCCTCCAGCGAGCGGTCGGGCTGGAAGTAGCTCAGCAGCTCGGGCTTGCCGGGGCTCGTCACGATGATGGCGGCGTCGACCTCCTCGGGGTCGAGGGCCTCCTCCACCACGTACTGGATGACCGGCTTGTCGAGGACCGGCAGCATCTCCTTGGGGGTGCACTTGGTGGCGGGCAGGAAGCGGGTGCCGAGGCCGGCGGCGGGGATGATAGCCTTCATTTTGGAAATCCTTTCTGTGAAACAAATGAGCCAGTAAATCTGTCATGGCGCTCTCTAGGCGCGTGAACGCCATCCACCGATCTAAAGAAACGCCCTTCGCTACAGCCATTCCTAGTGCTGCGCAATACCAGATAACGACGAAGTCACCTGAATAGCATATTCTTTAAGAATTCACAGTATTCAATAATGCAAAGGACGAGCCGGTACGCCTCCGACAACCTGCTTGGAAGCAACATCCTTCGTAACGACAGCTCCAGCCCCAACGACAGCGCCATCGCCCACCGTGACATTACCAATGACAATAGATCCCGCTGATATAACTACATCGTTACCAAGCACCGGCGCGTCGTGACCCACGTAGCCCACAGTGACCTGTTGATTAATGTGGCAATTATCACCTATGGAACGCGCGGCGACAATAGTGGAGAAACCATGCTGAAAATACAGCCCACCACCTATATTTTCAGGGCTGGTATTGATATAGAGGCTATCTAAAGGCCTAAACAATGCTCTGGCCAGGGCAAATTTAAACGGATTTCGATGCAATCGATGAAGGACGACATTTCTGTACTCTTTACAAAAGACCATGTTATAGCCAAATGTTAGGACTCCAGAATTCAACTCACGAGAAAGGTTTTTTGCAGCCCAAACAGAATTATCCTTTATAAATCGATCTGAAAAGCGCCCGTGGCTCGCAAGATAATAAGCAATGAGAATACGGGGCATATTTAAACCAATTACCAGCAGTTTAGCCTTTGGGACGAAATCGACTACGGTATGTTTATGTCTACTCTGCACAATCAATGTCCAATGATTTTTAGTATCTTCTTCTTAACGGGAGACAACTTGCGACGAATCTTTTCGCCAGCTCCCATTGATCCGTATTTCTTCTGACAATAAGAGAAGCCCTTATTTTTCCAGTCCAAAACAAATTGATCGTAGTTTACAGGTTTAGGAGAAGGTGCCTGCAAATTTCTCTGCGTGCAGCCATCGAGAGTCGTTTCGAAATGGTCAAATCGGTCAAGAATAGAAGTCAGAAAGACCCTGCCTCTTTCTGTATTGCAAATCACCGAAGATACACCAAGCGAATCCTCAAACTCAGCGTTCACATTGGCAATGTTCCAAAAATCTCCTATAGTCAAATCGCCAGGTCTATTATCACTGGCAAAGGGGCAGGAATAACAAGAATCGCGAAGAAGATAGTTTCCTGTAAATAGCCTGTAAAACTCATCCTCCCAAATAGGGCTATGATATATTTTTCCATTAGAAAACTGAATCCATAGCTCCTGATGGCGCCAAGCATATTCCTTATTTCGATAAGTCATCTTCTCTATACGGGCACCGTATTTCTTCTCCATTCGTTCTAGATAGAGTCTGAACGTGTCCGCACTCGGAGTACCGTGGCAAATGATATCGATTGTTACTAAAGAGTCGTATGGTTTACACAGGTATCTTTTAAGACCCGCAACTTCACAAGGAGTGCCGGTGAACAATACCTCTCTTCCCGCAATCAAGTCGGCCTTAACACGCTTAAACACATCGCCTTTGCAGCTTTGCACATATTTAGAGCCCTGAAATGAACGAGCCTGCTCGAGCGTCTCAGCTCGATCATGCATTGCGCCAAGGGTACGGTCTTGTCGGACCCCGTACACAACGCCTCCATGCGCGAGCACCTCTTTTGCAGCCTCAATATATATACCGCCCGAACTACTGGTCAAGCGTTCGGCATCTGACTTATTTTTTAATCCGAATGCACTTTTCGATTCTGTATCATCGAGATTTAGAGAAGCCTTAAAGGGACAGACCTTTAGACATAGCCCGCACTCAATACACTTCGTGCTATCAATTTCCGGAAACAGATAACCCTTTGTATCGGCGAACATTGAGATGGCCTGCTTCGGACAGACGCTAAAACAGGCGCTACATCCACAACACTGCTCAGGACTGCCAAACAGATCAATCATCTTGAATTACTTCCTTCCCAAAACTGATTTACATCTATCGATAATGATATGAAAGCTCTCACGTTCAAATAAAAGGTGAAACAATAGCACTATCGCAAGCCCAAGAAGTAAGTTACAAAACGCATAAAACATCCATTGGGGCAGCGAGGAGGGCGAGAAAACGAAAAAATAATGTGAGGCGACAGCAATAGCGATGATCAAAATGATGGATTCAGCCATGCTTTTTAACGTGGGCACAATCGAAAGATGTGTAACTGTCTTCGGTATAAAGAAGAGGAGATCTATACACCTATAGAGATTTGAAAGACATGATGCGGCCATTACCCCAGCGAGACCAGACTGCGATCCGAGAACTATGCCACCAACCACCAGTATTCCCGCCTGAATGGTACTTTGCAATCTAGTCTCCTTATACAGGCCGGCAGCAATCACCAACATGCCCTGAGGAGTCTTAAGGTTAAAGAGAACACCATTGGACACAAATAGAAGAGCAAATAGGAGGCTCGTATATTCAACATCGTTTACGCCATGGGTATAGACACTTACGAACGGCAAAATCGTCGCAAGTGTTACACCATAAATCACACTGACCATAACATAATACAGATACTCAAAATCTCGATACGCCTTCGTGAATACTCGACGGTCGTCCTTCACAAGGAGCTCGCCAAATCCAGCAGATACTCCAGTTGAAAAAACAGACATAATTCCATTAATACCTGACATGACCATATTGTAAACAGAGTAAACACTGACCATCTTTAGGGTGGAGAATATAGTCGTAAGAACCGCGGGGGAAGCATTCTGGACGGTCTGAACGACCTGTAAATACAACGCACTCCAACGCTTATCCATCGCTGCATAATCAGGATCTGCATCATATCGAATAAACTTATAATGTAATTTGATGTAGACGTAGAGAATCATACTGCGCGCAAAGATCGAAAGAAGCGCCACGATACGCAAGGTCAGAATGTTGACTCTCATGAGAGACATGACTACAACAATTACAGTATTTAAAATAGTGTAGACAATGGACGCAATAGAAATTACGTAAGTCTTTTGATCAGCAGTGAGTAATGCTCGATATTTTGCCAAAGTAAAAAATTCAAGCGCACCATTTACACCAAGAACAAGCACCAACAGAAAGACGGTCTGATGGTCGAGCACCTCGGTATGCGAGATCCACGGGTAAACAATGGCTAGCAAAAACACCAGACTAATGAATATAAAACCCGACTTGATATAAAAATTTTTAGCTGCAGTTACTATTCGATTGATCCTCGAATGATCGCGCTCTGCAATTGGCTTGTAGAGGGAATAGACAGCAGCACTCGAGAGGCCGGCTTCTACAAGGTTGAAATATGTAATGAACTGATTGATGGAAGAAATCAGACCATTAACATCAGATCCGTATGCCATAAGCAAGAAACGAGGCGTAATCAGGCCCGCAAGCATAGTTACAATCTGCAGAATAGCCGTCGAAGCGGAATTTAATACGAACTTACTAGTTCTTCCCATGATCACTAACCCTTCAAGGCAACACCCGCCATCGAAGAAATAAAATATATTGCATCCTTCACCGAAACACCGCCGAGCTTTACAAGCTGACCAAAATAATTGCAAGCCCTTTTACGATCTCGATGAGAATGGGCAATCCTTAAATACAGCTCATTAAAGTGAACGCGAATCATACGAAGGTAAAGGGGCAGATCTTGATCATTGCAAAAATGCTCGACAAGCCTAGAAAGTAATCGTTCATGCTCCTGAAAGCGACCGAGTTGAACTTCCTCGGAATCTAGGTCGCTGTTCGAATGACTGCTGGGATGAAGGACGTATTTATACAAGACCTTATCAATGTATCCATAGTTATAGCGATAGGCCACAGGAAGAAGAAGCTGGTAGTTCTGACCCGCTCGGCTCTCATCGATTCTTAGATTTGGATAGCACTTCATAAATGCTGCGGTCTTCAGAATATAAATACCCGGACAGAATTGCACGTTGCGACTCAGAAGTAGATCAATAAATAGGTTGTCCGGGTTACTCGGCGCTCTCTTTAGTAGCTCAATATGATTGCCCTGTTCGTCAATATGCTCCGCCCACGATATTCCCAAGGCGACCTCCGGATGGGAAATCATATAAGTAACTTTCGCAGAGATATTGTCAGGGCACAAGATATCATCTGAATCGGGCCAAACGAAATATTCTCCCCGTATGTAAGGAAAACCGGCATTGAGGGCTTTCGCCTGGCCACCATTTTCCTGTTTTATGTAAACAAATCGCTTTCCGATTGCCTTGAAACGCTCGGCGTACTTCCGAATGATATCTTCACTCGAGTCCGTTGACCCGTCATTAACGACAATCAGCTCGTACTCGTTATACTCTTGCGCAAGGATTGACTGAAAAAAAGCGTCTAAATAAGGCTCGGAATTATAAACCGGCGTAAGAATGCTTACCAAAGGTTTCATCATGCTTCCCTCCGCCATGAACGTATTTTAAGAACACCATGCACACGATTGACAGAACAATAAACTGACATGCGTAATAAATGGTATTACCCGTAAGGCTGTACAAGGCTATAAGCACGATCCAATAAAGTGCCGTCATAGTATAAAGGCTTGGTCGATTTTTAACCTCGCGTACAAGACCAATGATCAAGATAGCAAACAGACAGGAAAGAATAGTGAACCCTACGATACCAAGCTCTGCAAGCACTTGAAGATATACATTATGTGCCTGAAATCTCCATGGCTCACCGTAATACAGGAATCCACGCTCAAAAGCGTACGAATTAAAGGACAGGAACCCTACCCCAAAGACGGGAGCAGACAAAAACATTTGAATGGCGTATCCCCAAAAGACCTCTCTACCACTTAGCGGATCGCCATTATCTGCAAAAAGACGATCAAATACGAGAGATACCTGAGGAATGAATGCATAGGCCACCAATACCAATATAATCACAACGAGTGTCACCGACAAAGCAGCCATCACTCTATGATTTCTGGTAAACAAGAGCGTGAAGCCAATTATTCCCACAAGCGGAATGATGAAGAGGGCGCGCTTTCCCGTCATCATAAGAGCAGCGGACACTATCAATATCTCAATGCAGGTTGAGATATTGATGCCCTTGGTAAATAATCGAGCGAGCAGAACACCGAGTCCTAAATTGCACAGAAATGCAGCATAGGCTTTCTCGAATGCCAAACCTGATACCGCAACGCCATCGACAGAACGAACAACGAGATTCTTTCCTAGGGATAAAAATGAAAACAGACGTTGAAATAAGCTAGGTGCTAAAAGCTCCAAATACATCGAAGCTATAAAAACCCAAAATACAATGGAAAAAAGCTTAAATATACAGGTGAAGAGGTCATCGTCAAATTGAAATAGGACGAGCGATGCGCCGGCTATTAGATAAGGAAGATAATCTAGCAACGACGCACGATCCGGCGTGTAAAAGACGCTGAAGGCCGCCAATGCGACGAACCCCATGAACAGATATTTGACAGCTGAAGGCTGACTTAACTTCCTTCTAGAAGCCATTGCAAAAAAAACAACAGCAAAAGAAATAAGATAGCTCAAAGGCTTCATAACGAGAATCAAACGGTTGTTTGTAGAGAAAACAAGCATCAATATCAAGATGGGAAGCACATAGCTCTCAATCGAAACCTTTGCAAGCCAGTTATCTGTCCTGATCATTTAGACAAATCCCATTCAAATATGCAAGCGCTCGTTCTCTCTCAGCTGCGAGCACAGTCCGCGCGTTAGTGAAATCAAGAGTAATATTCGGATCGCAATCGTCAACCGATTCAATCACCGCGTCCGTCAAGCCAGTGAGCTTAAGTAGGTTTTCTGCGCGGTCGTTCTTTTTGAAATCTTTTTGCTTGGTCTCAACAAAACACTTTCGTTCAAATATAACGGAGAATGCAGTCCCATGAAATGAGTTGGTCACAACATAGTCGGCATTCTTAAAGAGGCCAAGGAACTCTTGCACCGTCGTATCAAGTGATCCGTCAAAATCGCGATTCTTTAACTTATCAATAAAGTCCTGCCCGATATTGACAATCTTTTTACCAGTTAAATGTGCAAGTTTACGCGCAAAATCATTTATTACATTGGACTTATTGAGACGATAGATAAGGATGTAATTATCAAAATCCGGGTCCTTGGCCAATTCGGACCAATCCTCCGAATCAAGGAGAAAGACCGGGTCAACATGGAGGTCGCTATCTCTATCCGCTAGTTCGCCAACAAGCCTCCTGCCAGACTCTTCACGCACTGAGATATTGTTGAAGCGACTCAGAAGACGTCGGTAATCATTCTTGAATTGCTCAGGGATGTCGCTGATGCCGAAGGAAGCAGCATAGGAGTTAATCTTTGTCGGGTCATCCACAAAATCTAGGAAAAAGTTTTTATCGAAATCCGAGCATGCGTAATTGAAAACCTGATCGCTGCCGGTGATAAAGACATCATAGCGATCGTTGGCGTTTTTAATCGTATCGGCAGTATAGGCCTCAGGACTAAGCTTCATGTTTTCGGAGATCATGCTCCTAAAGCTTCGCATCTTATTGCGAGCTGGGAAATAGTTAATGAAGCTACGGATGTTCTGCTTGACACTCTTCGCAGAAAAGCCGCCAATCAAGCGATACAGCTCTTCCATATGCGCACAGCGATAGTCAATCACCTCAGAATCGAAACCAAGCGAAGTCAAAGCCCTTTGCAATGCATATGTCTGTAAAGCAGCTCCATAATTGATTGCACGATGGAACGTAATTACACCAATTCTCATAATCATCCCTTCAATTTCAAACATGACAAAAGAACATGACAGATCGTAGCGTTTCTGGTTTTCAAAGCCCAATAAAATACAGTGTTCAATAGGTTAGTCGGTACATAGCCGTCGAGATACTCAAACAACACGGAGTCCTGCACCAAAGAGGTCACGAATGCCCTCCTCGCATCGCCGTCAGGAACGCCTTTCAAGGCGTAGCGAAGAGAGATAAATAAACGATTTTTGTTCCTCTCGTCAAAACTAAAAGCTCTAAGTAACGATGAAAATTCATCAGAAAGAGTCTCGTACATAAACTTTAGACGGCCAATAACACTCGAATCGGTGTTCTTAGAAAAAGAACCGCTGTTTATATGGTACTCATAAAGGCACTGCGGAACAGAACAAATCCGCTGAGAGTGACTTAACGCCCTCAACTTAAAAACTAAATCTTCTGAATACACTCTTCTTTCAGATGGAAAGAAGACTTGATTATCTTCCAACAAAGAACGTCTATATATACCATCCCACACTGCTATGCAACCCGAGCCAGAATCACGGCCAAGCTCTGAGACAAGGTCGGCCATGTATCGCTGCTTCTGCTCTTTCTCAGTAAGCACAAACGATTCGACCGGATGAGAACAGACAACCGTATCGTCTAAGACATCCGTATAACCGCAGACAGTGATATCGGCTGAATTATTTATCGCAGACTCAAGAAGTAATTCATACATAGTTGAAGAACAAGAATCATCGGCATCAACGAAGGATATGTATTTCCCCTTAGCTAATTTAATTCCGTAATTTCTAGCAAGACCCTGGCCTTCGTTAAGTTTTGAGAACACTTTGACACGGGCATCCTTAGCAGCAAGCTCCTCGCAAAGACTGAGCGTATCATCCGTTGATCCATCATCAATCAGCAAAATTTCTATGTTTCTTTCTGTCTGCCCGACTAATGAACCGATACAACGTCGGATTGTTGAAGAAGCATTATACGCAGGCACAATAATCGACAAAATTGGAGAATTCACCACAGCTCCCTCTTCAAAAGTCGACCAAAGAATGTATCGCGCCCATCAAGACTCTCAGGGAAGTCCTGCTTCCAGGTTAACTTAAACAGTTGCGTATCTTCTTTCAGGCGCTCCCACTCGCTAGCATCAAATGATTCACCTAATACCTTAATCAACTCATCGCATTGAGGATTGTTGGAAGGGATATTTTCGAACCCCATGGCAACACTGTTGCAGTACTTCTGGGCAAGAACGATTAAATAGTCAACCAGAAGATAATCCACCAGGGTATCGCTCCTGCGCCAATACTCCAAAAAGAAATCTCGAGCAACAACAAATGGACGCCTATTTGCAGGATCACATGCAAGTGAATAGCCAGCAAACATACCACAAGCAACAGACGCATGTAAGTAATCGGGACGCTTTATAGACCATATCGGAACACTCATGTATTCATCAAGCGGTCCCGAACAGAAAAAGGTAGCATCGAGCCACATGCCACCATGCTCAGCGAGCAACGAAAGCCTTAACAAGTCAGATAGATTGGTCCTCGACATAACGCCTGAGTGAACCTTCTCAAGAACCCAATCGGGCACATAAACATAATCAGAAAGGTTCTCATCTGTAATGACTATAACCTCGTGATCGCCCGCGTTGCGCCGTACGGAATTAATACAAGCCTTCACAATCTCGGGAGCGTTAGTCTCTCCCTGCCACCAGCACATCCATATCTTCCCTTCAAGAGAAGCGTCGGAGGCCGGTAGCGGAGCATCATAATCGTAAGACGCATAGAAATCACCAAAACGGTTCTCCAAATATTTGAGAACCGTCTCGTGCTTGCGAAGCAGTCGCGCCTTAACTTCAATGGGCTCTTTGTACCCATTGCGGCTCATTACTTGTATATCAAGTTTCGCTCTAAAGGTGTTAATTGCTTCGGGCCACGAGGTTACACCAGCAATTCGAACAGTTGCTCCGACTTCCTCGCACGCACGATGAGCGATTCGTTTTAAACTATTGTGACCATTAGCCATTTGCGATCTCCTCATATAGCGTTACGAGCTGACTCATGAATTTCTCACGCGAGCAATTCTCGCGAACATAAGAACGACAATTCCCCTGCAACCCAGCATATGAAGTGGGGACAGAGAACGCTTCAACAGCGCGCACAATGGCTCTAGCCATGGATGACACATCGCCCGGCTCGCACACGAAGCCGGTAACGCCCTCGGCAACCAGCTCAGGAATGCCACCAATACGAGTGCCCACTACCGGCGTTCCCGCCGCAAATGCCTCAACAATCGAATACGGCATATTCTCTCGCCATTGCGAGCTCGCGATGGCAAAGGATGCTCTCTCGACATACTCTTGTAGCACATTTCCAGACTGGTAGCCTGCGAACTCTATACGTGAAGCGCAATCCAAAGAAGCCGCAAGGTTTTTACACTCAACCGCATCGGGACCGTCCCCGACAACAACCAGCCGCATATGCTGCGGAAGAGAGGACGCTGCAAGATCGAAAGCCCTCAGCAACGTGTCAACACCCTTCTCCGCTGAAAGGCGACCAAAGAAGAGGAGGTAGGGGCTCTCCCTATCGGTCACGTCGTCCGCCACCCCCGAGGCGCGGGCGAGGATGGCGTCGTCCGCGAAGTTCTGAAGCGCCTCGACCTTGCCCTCTGGCCAGCCGCCCTCGATGAGCTTCGAGCGCATGAACCTCGAGGGGGCGATGACGCGGTCGATCCGCTCGTTGGAGTGGTGCGAGCTGTTGAAGGACGCCTCGAGCGCCGCAAGCGCGCTCTTGGCACGCGATCCCTTGACGCAGCGGTTCTCGATGCAATGGCGGTACTTGCCGTCTTCGAGGCAAGCGTCGCACACACGGCCTTCGCCGTCGAGCATGAGATAGCCCGGGCAGACGGTCACGTAGTCGTGCGCCGTGTAGAAGACGGGCACATGATGCTCCTTTAAATAGGGGGCATCTAGAATGGACAGGGTAATCTGCCTGTGAACGTTATTGAGATGCACAACATCGGGACGAAATTCCTCACATAGGGCCTGGAAATTTCTCTTGGCCTCAGGCGAATAGATGAGGGCAATACCATCGCGGACCGCAGAGAGAGGATTCTTAACATCGTTGTACTCGCGCTGAGTAACAAAGTACTTGTCCCATTTGCATGGCAGGTTGTTCGGGTGCTTCATGGAGAAATAAGCGACCTCGTGCCCCATGCGCTCGAGCTCGGACCCTACGGTGAGGTAGTAGGTCTCGGCCCCGCCTTTTCGGTAATGGAACTTGTTCACCAAAAGAATCTTCATCGGGCTTCCCCCTCGTAGACGGCAAGGGTCCGCGAAACAACGGAGTCCCATGTGTATGCCTTCTCGACTTGCGCCCTCACCGCGGCGCCAAGCTGGCTGGCGCGCCCAGTGTCTACCAGCAGGGCACGCAGAGCGGTTCTCAGCGACTCGGCGCTCCCCTTCTCAAACGTAACACCATTGCCGGCGAGTACGTCCGCGCATTCAGGAATATCGCTCGTCACGCAGCAGCAACCATAAGCCATCGCTTCAAGTAGACTCATTGGCATGCCCTCGACGTCGGAGGGCAGCACATAGGCAAAGCAATTTGAATATAGTTCCTCAAGCGGCACGCCGTCAACAAAGCCAGTAAACACGATGCGCTCATCGCCCACAGCAAGTTCATGCAATTGCGATTCATACTCAGAGGTATCGGAGCCACCGCCAGCGATCACCAGCTTTTTGTCCGTATCGAGCCCCTTGAACGCCTCAATAAGCAGCTCGGGACGCTTCTCCGGAACCAACCGACCCAGAAACAGGATGTAAGAACCAGTGGAGAGGCCCCATTCCGAAGAAATATAGTCGGCCGGACGCGAAATCTTACTATCTATACCGTTGGGAATCACAGTCGCATCGCGACCGTATTCATCCTTGAAGTAAGATTCCGCTGCCTTAGAAAGAACAATGAGACCGTCCGCTTTGTTTGCGGCGGTCTTCTCCCCCATCTTGATATACGCACTGGCAAGCTTACCCCACTTGGCACGTTGCCAGTCAAGGCCATGGATGGTGGCCACAGTGTGAATGCCGGCCCAACGCGCAAGGGACAGCGGTACGCACGGCCCTTCCGCATGGTAGTGAATCACATCGGGATGCTGGCGAATCGCGGCAAGCGTAGCAAAAAAGGAGGAGCTAAGCGCAGCAAGCCCCTTTTTGTCGATAGTTCTCACGGGCACCACGCGAACGCCGTCAACCATCCGCTCGCAAGCAACGGTTTGATCGCCAGTCATAACATCAACACCGGACCGATCATAGCAAGTGACATCATGCCCAAGCGCAGCCATACGACGGGCCAACTCCGTCACGACAACCTCAACGCCACCCTCGCGAGTGCCATAGCGCTTGTGTCCGATCATTGCAATCTTAAGTGGACGCCTCACTAGTAAGCCCCCTCGCCGGTGAAGACGACCTTGATGGTCTGAAGTATAGTGCGAAAATTCACCCAAAGGCTACGTTCGTGGATGTACTTAAGATCCAGTTCAACCATATCCTCGAAGTCAACGTCAGAGCGACCCCCAACCTGCCAGTAGCCTGTAAGCCCCGGCTTCACCGCAAGGCGCTGCATGGCCCATGCGTCGTACTCCGCGACCTCGTTGGGCAGCGGCGGGCGCGGACCGACCACAGTCATCTGTCCAAGAAAAACGTTGAGGAACTGCGGGAACTCATCGATAGAATGCTTGCGCAGGAACTTGCCCACCTTGGTAACGCGCGGATCGTCCTTCATCTTGAACATGGCGCCGTCAACCTCGTTGCAGCGCTGCAGCTCCTGAAGGCGCTGGTCCGCATCCTTGTACATGCTGCGGAACTTATACATGGTGAACTCATGCATGCGCCCGTCGCGGTGCGTACGCGAGATGCGTTTCTGCGCGTAGATGGGGCAGCCCGGGCTCTCCAGGCAGATCGCCGCGCAGATGATGGCACCCGGAATTAGCCCAAGGGCAATGACGGCACCACTGAACGCGATGTCGAACACGCGGCGACCGGCACGATAGAGCCACTTGCCCCGATTTGCGTCGCGAAGATCCTGCATGGCCTGGTAACGGTCATATTTTCCGACTTTTGCAACATATTCGGCCCTTTCCCGCGAAACGGGAATGCCATTGCCCGAAGGATAGTCAGTTGCCCCCGAATAACTAACTTGATTCACTTCTTATCCATTCCGAAATTGAACTAACCAGCCGTCTTATCACTTGAATTGATAATTTAGGTGCCTATGTGTGGGCCACGCCGTCAGCAGTGATCAACGCTAGTCCCATCCGAGCAGACACGATGCGACCGCACAAATTGAACTCGATAAGAGCCGTGCTTTTCCGCCTATTAATACGTTTTATCCTTGCCTGCTGACCAACAAGAGGTCCCTGATCAATTGAGACTGAACCCCCAACCTTGAACCCCCTGCTCATGGGAATAACGCGGTTGCCGGGCTGCGTGCAAGAATCGATAATCTTGATGTCGCCCTGATCAAGCGGCAAAAGAACCCTGCCCTGAGAAACGATGCGCGCAAATAGGCTGAGCTTGCGCAATTCCCTATCAAGCCCGTAAGGATCATCAGTCACGGCAATCAAATATCCCGGAAACATGGGTTTATCAATAGCGACCCATTGACCCTTTATCTTGATTTCCGTGGTGTACTGAGGAAAGAAGCACTCCTGTAGAACCTCATGCGGAACTACATCGAGAATGCTCTCGACCGTCTTTTGTTCTTTCCCCGTTATCACCTGTATGACGTACCACACATCGAACCCCATAGCTGTAAATCTCGAGGCTCAAATGTGCGGAAGGGGCATAGCTTCGCCACATCGGAAGACCGATTGGACCTGCTATACATCCCCCACCCAATCAAAACACGCTCGTGGCGCTGCCTCGCAAGAAGGTTCTTGTAACGCCGACCCCTCCATGAAGAATCGGACTGCTCAAGACTAGCACATTCAACTTGATGGGTGTGTAAAGTGTTAGCTCTGAAACAATAATTACAGCTAATGGTACTGATTTAAGATACCGGTGAATAAAACACGTCGAGGACCGTCTGCATTACGCTGTCCTGATCCAAATACAAAACAGCATGACCATTTTGGGATGAAAACTCACCTTCGGGCGTCCTAATCTCAAAATCTGATGCACCGTGCTTGGCCATGATGCTCGCCATATACGAGAACTCCTCCATCCCCAAATTCGTCCAGGTATATTGCAGCGCCGTTTGATAGAGGGAGATCAGCTTTGCGGGATCACCCGATGCGGCAGTAAGCACCTGATTAGCAAAAGCTTTGATAAAAGAAAGCTGACGCTCCTGTCTCTCCAGGGTAGAAATGTCAACGTGATAATCACGGTATTGGACATACTCTTGAGCACGGCGCCCGTTGAGTACGGTCTCCTCACCCTCAAAAATGTCGTATTTTTCAACCGACTTAACAGGGGTGACCTTTACTCCGCCGATGGCGTCGGCAAGAGGCCCAACACCCTTCACGTTAAGAGTGAAGTAATGGTCGATGGGGATTCCCGAAAGTACGCGACTGGCACATTGAGCGACAAGTTGCGAACTCTCCTCGTTGGAACTGCCGTAGGTGTATTGCAAGCATATCTGCATCTTTTGCTGACCGCTGTAGCTGCCGGCAATATAGGTATCTACATCAACCCAACTATCGCGCGGAATGAGAATGCAGGTAGACTTACCGGTGTCTGCATTGAGAGCAAGGACCATAATCGTGTCGGACTGGCCCGTGGTCGGATCACCAGAAGTAATATTCGTGACATTGCCATCGAACCCGATAAAGGCAACGGTGACCATGTTCTCGTTAAGCCTATAAGTAACGCCATCATGCTCGATGGTGCTGCCGCTCTGGTCAATCATGTGCTGAATCGAATCTTCGAACTTACGCCTACCCTGGGCAATGGAGTGATTGACAAAGAGAGCAATGCCTGCAGCGATCATAGCGATGATGAACAACACCACAAGAACGGTGATGCCAACGACGCGCTTGCGCGAGGGTTTAGGGTCTCCCTGGTCGAGAACTTCGGAAGCCTGTTCAGCAGTCTCTGCCTGGCAATCGACGTCTTCCAAGGACTCGGCACACTCTGAAGAAACGCAGGAAGACTCGCAATCGGGCCGATCAGCCTCTTGGACCTGTTCAACAGGCGCTGAGACTGGCTCAGGGCCATGAGGATCTTCGATACAATCATCTTCGTATCGTGGTGCAAAATGCCGGCCGTACGGACGCTCGTCGGTCATTATTTGGTCTCCTGATCATCCACAAGCACACCGGTAACAAGGTAGCGCACCGTTGGGGAGTGCGGATGCGTAAAGGTGCAGGTGCTCAGCTGAACGATCTTGCTATCAGAATCGAGCTCCACACCCTCACGGACGTTGCGCACCACGGAATTGGGGTTGAGCACCGATTCGAAGTACTCCTCGCGCACCGAGGTACGGTCAAAGTCAAAGGAATTGAGGATGTGACGGCCATCGTACTCGTAGGCAGAGACCACCTCGTACGTGAGAATGTGCCCAGGCGTGTACACGTAGAACGTATCGTTCTGCTTGAAGAATTCGGCATCTTCAAAGTAGTGCAGCGTAGCAAAGATGCCATCCACATTGTGGCCGTAAATCACCGTGACCGGATCTGAAAAGTCCTGAGAGTTAGCGATCTGCGTGAACGCACAGCCAACGGGGCTGTAATTACCATCCTGGTCGTGCTTGAGATAGAAGGAGTCATCGAGCGCACTCTGCTGAATGGGCGCGTTTATCTCCGCACCGGGGATATAGAGCCATGCGTACGATTCAACGTTCTTGCCCCACAAGGCAGAGAAGTCAATTGGGTTATCGGGGAGCTCCTTCTCTTCGACCGCCACGGGATTCTTGGGCACCTCGGCACCCTGCATGCGCTGTAAGGACTTATATTCGTGGTACTGCTCCCACACCACGTACCCGCAGCCGCAAATGCCTATCACCAAAAGGACCGTCGCAGCCACACGCAATAATGCATTGCGACGAGAACCTGTACGCTTCTCATTGGAGCTCTGGCTATTCTGATTGTCTTGATTGCTGGATGCGGGCATGGCTCCCCCGAATGATTCTCGTTGATAGAAGAAGGGACCTGTCCTAAAGACAGGTCCCCCATTCGCTTAATTACAAGCAGAAGTAATCGCTACTCGGAAACCTTCTTGCGAAGCACGAAAGCAGAACCAAGGGCAACGGCGGACACGCCGGCAACGGCCATGACAGGGAGGCCGGTCTGCGGAGACTGGGCACCGGTATCGGTGGCAGGCTTGGTGGCAGACTGCTTGGCCACGATGGTGTGGATGGACAGGGCGTCCGTGGTGAAGGTCACGGTACCGTCGGAGCTGGCGGTCTTGTTGATGACCTCGTTCTCAACACCCTCGGTCTCGTGATCGACGTAGATGGTCACCTCGGCGTTGGCGTAAGCAGCACCCAGGTTGTAGGCAAACTGATACGGAGCCTCAACCTTGCCGGTGCAGGTAACCTTGAAGGAGCCAATCTCGGTAAAGCCCTCAGGGGTCTGGGCGTTGGAAGCCTTAACGTCCTCCGCGGCCTCCTCGATCTTGAGCGTACCGGTACCGTTGCAGGCAGCGGCGGCACGCACGTTCACGCCAGACTCGGTGGTGACGGTGATGGTCTCGGCCTTAACGGCGCCGGACGGGCTCTCCCAAGCATGGGCAGCCACGGGGGCGGCGAGGGCAATGAGAGCAGCGCTCATGAAAGCGACGATCTGCTTCTTCATGTCATACTCCTTTACAAGCGAAACAGTACGTTAGAGGTAACACTAACCTTGGGCCATTCTAGCACCATAAATTAGCAACAGCGGCGGCAATATGGCAAAAGTCACACAGCGGCACAAGTCTTTACAAACACCCGGAGCGGTCGGGCAGTAATCAGAGCCTACCATGCGACCCGCGCTGCGGGTACTTGCGCAAGGCGCGCTTGAGATACCCGTAATGCTCAGGGCAATGCGCGTCGCTGGCAATATAGCGGTAGAGGCCGCGTTTGAGCATGCGTTTGGCGGGCTTTTTCTCCGCGCCAAAACGCCCACCCGCCATAAAGTCGCTCGATGCCTGCAGCAGGCATCCCATATCGACCAGGCGCTCCGCAAGATCGATATTCTCTTGAATGGCTCGATATCGCTCCGGATGGGCGATAATCACGCTCATCCCCATGCCCTGCAACTGCACAATCGCACGATCGTAATCGATAAAGTCACGCTCAGTGCAGCGGGGATCAAGCTCCAAGAGGAACTCGTTGGAACCTTCAAAGCACAGCCTACGTGCCCACTGCTCAATACCAAGCTCCATGAGTTTGGGATAGGCAACCTCAAACCCCATAGTGAGCGGAAAGCCGCCCGCATGCTCGCGCAGCAGGGCAAACGAGGCGCGCATGCGCTCGTAATCGAAATACGGGTCGCGGCAATGCGGCGTGCACACAATCCGTGTGACGCCGGCGGAGCGGGCGGCCCTGAGCATCTCCAAGCTCATCGTAAGATCCCGGGCACCGTCATCAACGCCGGGCAAGATATGGCAATGGATATCCCTCAACTTCCCACTCCCCTCTCAAACAGAAAAACAGCCGCCAGGTCGTCCCGGCGGCTGCGATTAAGATACTAATGCTACTTGCCCTGACGCTGCGCAGCGTCGGCACCGTAGCGACCGATCATGAACTGAGCAGTCGAATCGGGGGAAATGTTCCCCCTGGCAGGGCTCTGCGGGGACACAGGGCGAACGGGCTGGACGGGCTGCACCGGCTGAACGGGAACCGTGCCTCGCGCAGCGCCGCCGGCCTGCGGAGCGACAGAAGCGGAGCGGGCACTGGCCGCCGGGCGGACCTCGTCGCGCTGAGCGAGCGGCTCGTCAGGCAAATTACCGCCGCGCTGGATGGCCTCGTCAGACTCCTCGTAATAACGGGAAACGTAGTTGGCATCCGTTCCGGAGCACATGTTGGACACCGCACCGAGGACGTTCGCGCCAGCCTTTTGGAGCTGAGCGTAGGCCTCCACGAGCTCGTCACGGCGAGCGATGTTCTCCCCTACCACGAGCAGCGTACCGTCAACGACCGTGGAAAGCACAGCGGCATCGACGAACGCCGTGAGCGGCGGCGTGTCAAAGATCACATATCGATACGAAGCGGCGGCACGCTCGCAGAAAGCTGCGAAGCGCTTAGAGTTGAGCACGGCCTCCGGGTTGGGGATGTGGGGCTCAACATCGAGGAAGTGCAGCCCACGCGTGGACGTAGTGGCAACGGCCTCCTCGAGGTCCATCTGGCCGCACACAACGGAGTACAGGCCCCCGCGCGAATGCGCGCCCAGGACGTTGGCCAGGGAGCGACGGCGCATGTCGCACTCGACGAGCAGCACGCGCTCACCCAGCGAAGCCATGGCCTGAGCCAAAGCGATGGCGACCGTAGTCTTACCCTCGTTGGGGACAGAGGAGGTCACAACAAGGGAGCGGACCTGATTGTCGATGGAGGCAAAACGAATGTTGGCAACGAGCGACTTGGCGGCGTTCTGAATGCGCACCTGCTCGGTGTTGACCCTCTTCTTCTTGGCCATGTTTAACGCCCTCCCTTCACGGCGGGTATGCGGCCGATGACGGGGATGCCCAGAAGCTCCTCGACCTCATCTGCGGAGCGGACCTTGGTATTGAGCATGTCAGCGACCACGATGATCGCAACGGCCATGAACAGGCCGGCGAGGAACGCGACAGCGATATACAGCACGCGCGAGGGACCGCTGGGGGCCGTGGGGGCGTCTGCGCGGTCGATGACGTTGACGGCCTCGATCTGCATGACGTCCTGAGCGATGCCGGAAACGTTCTGAGCCAGGGAGTTGGCAAGCTCGGCAACCTGCTTGGGATCGTCGCCCGTGACCGTGACGCTCAGCACGCGCGAGGTGGTCTCGCTCGTGACGGAAATATCAAAGCCGGCAAGGCTCTTGACCCCGAGGTCGCGCGCGGCAAGATCGCGCACACGATCGGACTTGAGCAGCGTTGCCACGTCGTTGGCGACCATCTGGGAAGCAGAGAGGTTGGTATTGAGGTTATCGCCAATCTCATCCTGCTTTGCCAGCACGTACATGCTCGCGGTCGCGGTGTATTCGTCCTCCATGCCCATAAAGGCATACGCACCCATACCGATGGCGCACACCAAAGGAAGAATCACCACGAGCTTAAGGTTCTTTTTCAAGAGCCCCAACAACTCCAGGAGCGTCATTCCAGACCTTCCTAACCTTCTTGTTTGCGTATTGCTGTCCCATTTTGCCAAACAGCGCGAACCACGGACAGTCTCCTCAATTTGCAAATGATACCAAATCGCCCAGTTTTATAAGACTACGCGCAAAATGGGTACAACT
>OLRB01000697.1_pt1 | contig 18491 bp, 20 predicted proteins | sample 1672751 | NCBI WGS metagenome assembly OLRB01 (sample SAMEA3136720, study PRJEB25190) | human gut metagenome | biome: human gut; feature: human-associated habitat; material: faeces | place: Austria | collected 2013
CTCCGGGCAGCCGTTCGCGAGCCACGAGTAGAAGCCCGAGCGGCTCACGCCGAGCACGCGGGCCATCAGCTTCACGGGGAATTCGGCCTTCTCCGCCAGCATGAGGCGGTAGCGCGCGGCTACGCCTGGTCTTTGGCGAAGAAGGCCGCGACTTTTTTTCAAAAACGTGTTCTCCATCTCGAGCTCGCGGATGCGCCTTCTGGCCTCGCGAAGCTCGCGGTCCTCGGCCTTGGGGTCGGGCTCGCCGGAGAGCTCGCGCCGGCGCCTTATCACCCATTGGTTGACCATCTTGGAGTTGAGGCCCAGTTCCCTGCAGCATTCCGATATGGGCCTTCCCGTCGATGTGACGTAGTCGGCGGTCTCGCGCCTGAACTCGTCGGTGTACTTGGCGACCGGGTTCGACATGGCATCGTTCTTTCGTCGTCGTTGCGTTGCATTCTAGATGATTCCTCCCTCTAGCATGCGTGTCCGAAACGACGATACAGGTCACTTCTTTTCTGGACGCATTCAGCTTTCAAAGTGCGCAAAGAATTTTACGTTACCTCAGCCCAAGCCGAACCGTTGAAGACTTTCGCCACCGCACTGCCGAAGGAATCGGTCACGCCCGAGACCACCGGCTGCCCGTTATGCTCGATTAGCTTTGCCCCATCGATTGCGCCAAGCGACTCGGGGCGCAGACCCCATGTTGATCCCGCGCTTGAAATCAGCTTGACCGTGTTCGAGAAATCGCACGCAAGGCCCCACAGCGTATCACCAGCCGTTGCAAGCGAAACCCCCTGCATGCTCCCCATCGAAAACGAACTGGACCCATCGGAGCCCTTCACGACACTCCACGGCGACTGGTCGGAATAGTCGGGGATGGTCACCTTCACCTTAGCGCCACCGCTGCCTGCCGACTCGACCGCAACCACAATGCGCGAGTTCGTCCCATCGGTATAGCACAGCGCGTTTTGCGGGATGCCGTCGGAGACCGCCGCGCTGCCGAGGGAGCCTCCGGCCTTTACGCTGGCGTTTTGTACGTGTCGGTTTTCCCGTCGCCGCCGCGGCTTTGCTCGTCGGTGTCACCAGGGCGGAACACGTACAGATAATCCTCCGCACCGTTGGTTTTGTCTTGGACCGCCGTGTTCACGCGCGAGATAACCACGCCGTCGTATGCGCCGCTGTTGTCGTAACTAAGCTTGCCTTCCATGTACATGTCAGACTTGTAGCCGTTGACGCCGGGCAGGTTGCCCTGACGGTACTCCAACACGAAGTACTCGGAACCGTTCAGAGGTGACTTCACAATGACGGCATGGGGCTTCGCAGGGTCGTCAGACATGTAGGTTCCCAGCTCAAATTCGTAGGTTCCCGTGGAGCTTGCCACCGTTTCCAGATCAAGGAAACCCATGTCGGATGCCGTTTGCGCGAGCGGGAGCAGAGAGCGACGCGCCGTTGCCATCATGTCCCAGCCGTCGCACAGCTCGCCGCCGACACCCGTGCCTCCGTTGCGGTAGAGGTCCTTCGCTCCCAAACGATGCAGATACTCGTGGGCGGGCACCGCATCAATGGCCCCGCCAGTGTTCGCGCCGGCGCGCGTGGCGTGGATGACCTCCACGTCCTGCATGGGAAGGTTGCCGAACGTATAGCCCTCGGCCAGACGATTCATGTTCGACCGCAGGCCGTAGTGACATCAAGGTCGGTGTCCACCAAAATCATGATGTTATCGATGAACGCCGGTTTGTCGTCGAGGTTGACCTGCGACGCATCCCAGTTCGGATACTTTTTGTTGAACGCCCTGGAAGCAGCCGAGGCTATCACGCCATCGCGAAGGTACAGGTCGTTGTCAAGGCTGGTGAAGTACGTTGACGATATGTCCAGGTCAAGGTACTCGAGAACGCCGTTGTTGTCCTGCGGGAACACGCTTTGCACGTTCAGCTTGCCGCGCGAGACGGTGCCTACGTAATCCTTGAAATCGCTGTTGAAGGCCGACATGGTCGACTGCCAAGAGGATGTTTGACCGATAACGACGGAGTTGTACGTGTCGCGGTCGGTCTGATCGCTAAACCGCACAACAAGAACGAGGTTCCCCTCGTTAGGTTGATCGGACATCGGGATGTCCGCGTACGTCGACGAAACAGGACGCACGCACGGGATGCATGAAGCAACCATTACCAGCACAAGGAGCCAAACCAACGTGGATTTAGCGAAGCGAAAGCGAGTGGCCATACGGCCCCCTTACCGGAATGTCAATTGACGCAATTCTACCAGGGAATTTGGTGATTACGGTTGGCATTAGGGCGAGGAATCGGGAGCGAGCCCTTTTCCCTTCTTGCAGAAAATGCCCGCGAAAGGCGCAGGTGTTACCAATGCGCCGGCAGTGATACGCCCTCAAACGCCCATTCCATGCGCCTGCCTACCTCTATTTCAAAGACTTCAGGGCCTCGGGCACCACGCCGCCTAAGTGCAAGACGCATAGTTCCCGAAGATCTGTGCACGTCTTCTCGGAAGCCTTGGAAACATCCAAACCGTTAATCGCGTTGCATATATCCTCACGCTCCATTGCAAAATAGTCTGCGCTTTTAAGCATTGCTCGGAGAAAGCAGGCCTTCTCTTCATCCGCAATTTCCGCACAAGCAACAATTTCATCAAGCGGAATATCCCAAAATAGTCTTGAGCCGCATTCCCTTTCACAGTATTTCGCAATTATTCGTATCGCATCGCGAGCAGGCAGCCCTTCCGCTTTCAATAGCCTGCGCAACCCGGTCGCAGCTTCCTTATAGCAATCTTCGTTTTCGAGCAACTGGGAAATCGCGGCTAAAATCCACTGCCCCCATTCTTGCGACTTGCAATCCCCCCCTAAGTGCAAGGCCCAATCAACAAGCACCCGAATGGCTATAGAGCACAATTTCGGATAGGCGCGGCATGATGCAACAATGCGGCTCCTCTCCGGGGGAGCATCATAAAAAACGGAGCATCTAACGTACAGCGCGCAAACACCCGCAATCCCCTGATTCGAGCACATTGAATCAAAGACGGAAAGGATAGTTTGCCAACGCCCTCGAATCAGCATCCAAGCTTTTTCGGAAACTAAATTCAGGTATCCAAGTCCGCAAAGCGCACCATCAAATCCCAAAGATCCCACTTCAAGAAAGGGAAGACAGCAAGCTTTTGCACATTCCATATTCGCGTTTGTCCAATAGCTCACTTCGGAAAGCAAGCTTGCCGCAAGGCAATTTGACTTGAATGCATCGTTTTCAACCAAGCGTACCAACTTTTGCACCCGCGCATGTGTCACTTCCCCTTTTGCATCATCGGAACCAGCGCATACGCCAGAACGCTTTACGATATCGCAAACAAGGCCAACGGGTGCGTTGATTGAGGTAGTCAACCAATCGGTGCGTTCGCATGATTTCGTGTTGCAATTCCAACGAGAGATGCCATCAATGGCCGTCTCGAGCAATTCGTCGAATCCTTCTTGGATTAGAAACCCCTCTTGCAAAGCAAGCTCATGCAGCCCGAATAGCGCTTGTTGATATGTCTTATCGTCAACAAGACATCTCGACAGCAAAGCGAATGCCTCTTTCCATGCAGAAGAGGGAACGTCTTTCCACGTAATCTGGCTAAGAGAAGCTGCCGCTAACCGCTTGCCATCTTCGCCGGATTCAAGCAAATCGAGACAAACTGCAATCGCTCTTGCCGGATAAGCCTTCATTGGCTGCTCGACAACTTCATAGGGAAGAATTGGGTGCCCCTCTTTTCGCACCGCATCCAACCGTTTTAGCAAAGCCTCCGCGTTAAACGCTTGCTCGCGCATAGGAGGAAGCGAGTCGTCCTCAAAATGGCATGACGAGGTGCTCCAACTCAAGTCCGGATATTCCCTTTCCTTAAAGTTGGGGTATCGTTGCTTTATTTCGCTCAGCTCTCCTTTCAAAAGAGAGTCTTCGGGGCTGTCTCGCAGCAGCCAGCGAAAAATGTTAAATCTCCCGTACGCGTCAAAATTGCTAGCCAAGTCGGGGTATTTCCCATGGACGTAATCCATGAGCTTGCGTCTACCTGACTCGGATAAACGAGGATACGCAAACCGAACCAGCATGAACACCTCGTGCTTAGCACTTAAATTTTCCTTGCATTCGGCAGCGAGAAGAACATCAAGCGTGCGGTCGGCGTCAAGGTCTATATAACGGAGGAAAAACAAGCCTAGGCGCATCACGAAACACGAACGAGATACGCAAAGCCGCTCTACGGCACCGACATCTAAAAGCCCGTGGTTAATTAGCTCCAAGCCTAAAGCAAGCGACACTAAAACGTGAATTGTTCCTTTGAGATAGGCATCTTGCTCGTGTTCTTCGATGGCCGACCGCGAGAAGCTATCAGAGTCAAACGGCAAAGACGCAGTACCGAAAGCAGATTCAATCTCCGCCCTTTCTTCCAGCTTCTCAACGAGATAGGAGAACAACTCTTTACCTATTTCACCAGAATGAGCAAGCGCCGCTTGTATCATCCTCTTTGTTTCGGCATCGGAATCAAAACAAAACTGGACAGCAAAGCCCTCTTGCTCTCCAGATTGAGGAGCTTTATATGTTGTCGAAAATGAAAAAGCCAGCTTAAGCACGCGCAGCACCACTCTGGGATTAGCGGTTTTCTCGACAATGCCGACCAAGGCGTACCAACTTCCATCTCGTGAGATATACTGCGGCTCAAAATATGCCAGCCAAGCCGCAAGACAATCCTCCGAGGCGCCTCCACTATGCAGCACCCACAAAACCGTAGAGCAAAACCCTTTTGAAAGATGTCTGTCCGCTTTTGCAGCCTCCAGCAACACCGCGCGATAATCGCTCAACGCCACATCGCGGACAACCCATCGAAACAATGGTTCTTGCTCTGACGGAAATTCATCATCGTATAAAAAGGAGGTCACTCCGATAGCAACAAGTAAACGAAACGAACTTGCGCCATTCGCCGACTGGGCGAACGACTCGACTAGCGCCGCACGCTCCTCGGGCGGATACATCGAGTCGCTCAATAGGCGGCGAAGCTCTGTGCGTAGCCCTTCATCAAGCTCCTCACCTTTTGCAGCAGCAGAACTGACGACGTTGGCGCGCTCGTACAACGACAGCCTTGTCCTTCTGCCCCATTCCTCAAACAGCACAGGAAGCTGATTAAATTCGCTAAACTGAACAGGTGAAATGCCTCTATAGCGCCACTTATCAGACTCTTCGTCACTTCTTACAAGCGCAAATACTTTTCCTTTCATCTCTGCCGAAATCGACCTCGCGAGGTAATGAACGAGCATGTCACTACAGCTATAGCCAACGAATAGGACGGTATAGCGAGAAAACATCTTCACCAGAAATCGGGCAGCCCACCCGTCAGAAACGTAAGCTTTACCGAAATCCGAATCCGTCAACACCATCTCATGCGGATAGCGAATGCCGCCGTGAAGGTGCACGATTCCCGTGAAATCATCGCCTTTAGGCAACGCAGGGCCATTATATATGCGAGGGGCAATGTCGAGCTCTTTTGCAGCGCATTCAAACCGATAATCGAAGTTTGTTGTTACAACACGAGCGGAGAGCTGATTGTCCAATGTCAGGATATGCTTATGCAGCTCGGAGCACGTTTCTTCTTCCAGCAAAGAGGCGCAATACGCGTGCACATCTCCTTTTTGGGAAAGAAGGCCAAGCGCCGCTTCTAGGTTAACGTCCTCTCCTTGATCAAGGGCGCGACGAATCCCGAGGTTGTCAAGCGGATCAAATTGTTCCGATGCGCTTTTGACCAGCTCGGCAAAGGAAGCTAGCGGCTTGGGACGCTGCATCGACACCCCGGCACCCGCAAATATCACCAAGCTGCCATCAGCAAGTGCCCGGTTAAGCTCATCGGGAAGATGGACTCCCAAAATGTTCATAGGCCTCCTAATGCGGTTGGTTATTTAGCAAAGCAGGCTTCTAATCGTCCGAGCATTTGAAGGAACACTCGTTATTGCGATACCTTCCTCATGGACTTTACTAAGGCGTACGGGTCTATCGTAGGAAACGTTTGCCTGCCCACAGGACTTTCGGAGGTAATGCTTTCGATAACAGCGCGAATTTTCCCGTAAGCAATTGACACGGAATTTGCCAGTATAAAATCCTTCCGATCTTCTTCCGGAATAGATTCGAGTGCCGCCTCGGGAATAGCGACGGTTATGCCCAGCTTGCAGGAGGCCGTAAACGCTGGATCGGCATCCGCATTTGCGCTTTGGAGCCAATTTCCTGTTGCTTCCAGAACGCATTTGCTCGTCAGCGCCCCATCATGCACCTCGGGAAGTCCTAAGTTAGAGTTCATGGTCAGAAAAAAATGCGTCTCACCACCAGCAAAGCCCTCTTCTATGTTGAGGCTAAGACCAAGAACCTTAGTGTCAAGGAGTTGAACCGGGGATAGCCAATTTGTCTGCGTCATGCCACCATCCTCCTGAGCGAAATGGTACCCATTTGCTTCAAAGTTTCATCTGCTTTGATTGGTTGAGTTTGCGTGCCTTTGCTCGGAGCATAAGAAGAAAACGACTGCGCAGGGGTGGATGGCAACGATATCGGGGCGGATACTTCCGCCTCATCTTCCAGCTTGGCATAACTTATTTCCGAAGTTTGATTCAGAGTTATGGGCGAAACCGTACACCCCATAGCTACAGCAATCTTTGCAATAGTTTTAAAAGTAAGATTCGAGGTGTTCGACAGCAGCTTGGAAACCGCCGGCGGGGTTACGCCCATTAGCTTTGCCAGGTCCTTTTGCCTAATGCCAAGCTTTTTCATGTGTAAGAATACTTCCGATTCAAAATCTAACGCCATTTTTGCGGCAACAGTTTCAAAAGACGGCTTAGGGGCTTCATCGACTCCAAGAAACTCTTCGAGGGAAACCTTCATAGCCATGTTACTCACCCTCTTCTAGTAAGCGCATTGCGTGTTCTGCTAATGGTTTTATTTGTTCTATCTTCTTTTCCATACTTATATGTTTGTGAGCCTCAAACGCATCAAGCATAACGAGCTTTTGCCTCTTTTTACTCAGATAGGTAATTACACGCCACGTTTTGTCAAAGCGCCGAATCTCAATCAGGCTAAGCGAAGTGCCTTTAATCGTGTCGAAGCGCTTAGAGGCAAAAGCGAACTCAACACCATTTGTATATCCCATTTCATCAATCTTCTCGATAAGATTAAATAGGGATTCGTGAGCGGCTTTGTCTTTCTTGAATCTCTTTTGCAGAATGTCCTTTCCTGATTCATCGTCATTGTCAACGAGCAAATAGAAGAAATCAGCTATCTGTTTTAATTGCCATCTATCGCTCGTCATTCACACTCCTAACGAAGTTTGCCCTGAAATAGTTTACCTATAAGTTAATTGCTTGTGAAGCAGATAAGTGCTCTATTTTTGCATCCATGAAAATCCCAGGCTACACCTAGAGAACCGATTAACCATGAAAGGGAGATGCAGGCGAAGATTAGAGGGCATACTCCAGAGCATGCCCAGCTCGGCACCTTCGCCCATGAGCTCGCGGAACACCGGCAGGTCCCGCGGCGTCGAGATAACGAGCGCCTTCACTTCGGATTTTTTTTGGAACCTATCTGAGCGAGTCCCGATTAAGCAAAACTCTTCCTGCCCTTAACGTCGTAACGCCGCGCTTCCTCGATAAGGAATGACTCTTCCAAATGCCCTATATACGAAGAAATCGTATTCGTGCTTATCTTTGACTTCAAAACAGACTTGAACGTCACCTCAATCTTGGGAGGATTCGTAAGCGGCATTCCTCCGTATGCAACGTACTCGGCCCAGCCTTCGTATTTATCGCCTTCGAAACCCTGCATGAATTCAGAAAACGACAACGGCCGCACCCTTACCTCGTCACCGCGACCGCGGAACTGTGTCATCACATCGGATGACAACAACCTGGAATTGCTACCTGCAACGTAAACATCGACGTTGCGCATGCGCAGCAAGCCGTTGAGCGCTCCGTATAATCGCGGTGGCATTGCCTTTGAGCTCTTCGTCCGAAATGGCATACTGCACCTCATCAAGCAAAACATAATAGGGAGATTTTTGTCGGCAATCCTGAATCCAAGGAAGTCGTTCAAAACAGACGAATCACGGAGACGCGCATTTCCTTCGTCATCTAGCGCAACCTCAACAATATGCCCATCGTCAACGCCAACCTCGTTCCTAAGATAGCTCTCAAAAAAGATCAGCAATGGGTGCGCCTCACCACAACGCCTAATGCTCGCGATGACTTTAATCGTTCCATTACGCATACAATCTATGAGTCCGTTGGGGTACATGTCTCCGCGAATCTCCACCGCTCCCTCCTTGCTTTTTCATTGAGCGTTTAGCATATGTTGCAATTCCACTCAATGAACGGAGGAATCGGCAGATCAGCCCCATTACGCGCTTTTATTGTTGACGTTGTTTTTAACATCAACCTCATTCCGGTAGCCGGAAAAATAATGAGCAATAGCGCATCTTTAGTTTTTGCTAGCTGCTAGAGCCCCGCAAGATTGCACCACCGCAAAAGTCAAAGAGCCGCAACTCCAATGACCACATAGACCGCCGAATAAACCACGATGTGCTCATATCGAAAAGCATCCGGGACCGAAACCACAGACGCTTTTGCTCAGTGGGTGGAATGACACCCATGTCGCGCAGATCCCTATTTCAACGATATACTAAAGTCGTTCCCGCCCAGAGAAACCGAGTGCAATCATGAAAAAGCAAAAATCATTCCAGATACACCTCGATCCTGATTTGATTGAAGAGTTCCATGCCTCGCTTAATGCCCACGAACATATTTCGGAGCAAATTTCTTTTATGGAGAAAGCCTTCAAAAAGAAAAGCTACCGAGGTGTTCCCGCTTGGGACTGTATCTGCGCATGCGAACACCGCATTCGTGATACCGTGGGATACCTGAACGATCAGGTACTTGGCAAGATGGAACACGGTAGCGCATTCGATTTCATTAACTTCATCAACAACGCCTCAGTAGTGCTCGACAGCATAGATATGCTTGCTAAAATTCTTGGCGTCGATTTGAGCCAAGAAGATGCGCGGACCGATGCGTTCAATATGGTTGGCCTAAATGGAGAGGGTACCGATAAAAAATACTTTGAATTTCTGCGTTCTCTGTGCGCCGTGCACCCCGTCGAAACGAATCGTTACAAGAACGTGTTCCATACAGCCGATATAGTTACTTGTCCCTATTTAGTTTGGGTGAACAAAAACTTTCTGGGATCGTTTTGGAACTGCGATCTACATGGACACGCTTTCATCAACGAGGCAAACAGCTGGGGCAAGGATATTTGCATCCACATCGACCAGGTTTTTGCGCATATCAAATACCGTTATAGCCTTCTTAACAAAATAGGATGTACATTGGAGAGATTCCAAGAAAGCAGGATTGAGGAATTTCGCACCATTCCCGTTCCCGCACGCGCTGAAAATGAATCAGAGCCTTCCTACGTCGAACGCCTCAAAAATGCCGAAATCGAACGATTCGGTGCAAACAATGCCTATGTATACGACTTCGCAAAAAGAGCGTTGCTATTCAACCCGTCTAACCCTGCGAACAAAATCGCTGCCGAAAGATACAAAAACGCTTGGCGCTTCGCCATCGAATCGCAGCGCAACGTCCTGCAAAACATGTCCCGATTAGACGCCAACCATACAGAAATCGAGAGTGGCAACACGGATTGGGCTTTACATCTTGAATACTGCTACTGCGACTGCCACGAACTGGCAGAATTTAGCTACAACCTCGAGACAATCAACTACCTCGACGGGGCATCAGGAAAAAGCAATGCCATCTGGGGAAGAGCTAAGCTTGAAGAGATGGATAGAGTTCTCGGAAAGCACATCGTGTTCGACTACGACAACGATTCCGATGAGGAGCTGTATATGCTCTCCCGGATCGCACTTTACGAAATTGCCTTTAAACATAATTGCGAAATCAATGAGACAATACCCCATGGTGAACGCTATCGCCCGTAATAACAGTGATGCGCAACGGCCTCAAAAGCAGCGTTTTCGACACACCCGTCGTGCATACGGCAAATCACTCGAGCAGCTCCGCGCGAAGGTAGAGTCGGCCGATTCGGCGGCAACCACGGCATCGAACCTGTCGCGACCCACCTCATGCCGTTCAGATCGCGTCGGGAAAGCTGGTGCAAGCAAGCGGTTTGAGGAGATTTCCATAGGGCGACGGCCTTCACCCTAGAATCTGAAATTGCGACATAACGGATTCTTGGAAAGGACGAAGACCGCAATGGAGAGTCTAGCAGAAAGCATGTCCTCGCAAGCCCCGGTGCCGAGGTTCGAGGACGAGTTGATCAAGCCGAGGGAGCTCATAAGGCATCTCGCCGAGAACGTCGTGAGCGCCATCATACACGCTGAAACAGACCAGCCGTGCACCGGCGGCACCAACAGCCGCAACGGCTACCGCGAGCACAACCTGGTCACATGCGTGGGCGACATCACAATGCGCATACCGAAGCTGCGGTCCGGCAGCTTCTTCCCCGAGGACATCATCGGGCGCCACTGGCACATCGAAGGACCAGGTCATTCTCAAAAACCGATTGGAAAAGTCCGGGAGTTTTCTCGTTCCTGCGCTGTCGTTTTGACGTTTACATCGCAATTAGCCCAACAGGTATCTTCCAGACACCATCGAATTGATTAAAGCGAGAATCCACAAAACAGCAACTCAATCACTCCTCTTACATAATTCAAATCTTAGTGATTTCAATAGCTTCGCTGTAGTTTCACTTGATTTTGCCGCCTTGGCATCTCCGCCAGAATCACGATATTCTTTAAAAGCAAATGCCGCTGCCGAACGGACGTCCTTTTCGATAATGTCATCGATAGACAGATTTTCGAGCAATGAATTAGTTATTTCGATTGTCCCGACTTTCATAGCAACCGTCACCAATAGCGCATAAAAACGAATATCGCTAATTTGCGACTGGCTGTACTCATCTTGAAAGGATGACAGAATTCCAAATACTTTTTTACCAATGCATGCTACGTTAAAAAAAGCTTGTAAATTCCCATTACGAGGAAACAGCTTATTGTACTTTGCGTCATCTGATAATAGAGTAGATGGTCGCGCCCTCGCCTGGTCCGGTTGCTTAAGCAATAAAGTCATCAGACACTGGCCAAGAAAATCAATGCTTACGATATCCTCTCGCTTTTTCCCTAGGTTTTTGTAATAGTTTTTTCGTCTATCGTAATAGAGGCCTCTTGGCTTGAAATATTGTTCAATCTGCAATTGAATCGAATCCGTTGCACGTAGGGACGTTTTCTTTATAGTGGTCTGGCTATTCGTCGCCATGATGACCCTATCCCTAGTTTCGTCACTTTCGGGCACGATTATTCGAACAAGTATATTTCGACAATCCGCTGGGTTTTCGTGCTCTGTCATATAACAATTTACTTCATAGGTGGTTTGGAGACCGTTAACAATCCTCGGGTCCTCCATTCTGATTTCGCCGCCTGTTACCTGCCATGCCCTGTTCGCCAAAATCGTAACACCATTGTTCAGCCACCAAAAATCATCTGTCTTATTGTTTTCGAGGGTCCTTTTGATTTCCCTATTAACCTGAACGCTTCCTTGATAGTCACGAATATTCGCTTCAAATAAAAAGTTCCTCAACTTTCCGTTTTCGCCAATCAGGAACTCCTGATATGAAGCTAAAGAAACCAATCCAACATAGTCTGTCCGTCCTGGAACCGCGATAAGCGACCCTGGAGGAAAGCGCAAGCTCAGTTCTCGTAAAGCAGGTGGATTCCAAATCTCAACCAGTTCCTTGGCCCCAAAAAACTCGACACTCACATTTAGACTTTGTATTGGCAAAAAATTTTTAACCAGCGCAACGAGGCTTTCCTTTTGCAATTCGACATTCGGATGCACTTCCGAAGCAAAAGAAACATCATAAAAAGACACTTCAATCCGAGCCGACTTACGTGCTGCAATAGTGATCGCCGTCTTAATCTGTTCAAATTTTGCTAAGACGCCTTCATCATATTTTGCAGAATAATCTTCCGTTCTATGCGCAAATTGCAAGAGGTCGGTACAAATGTCTTTCCATTTAAGAAAGACATCCTCCTTAAATGATGTCGTAGTTTTAGATTGGATAATGTAAATTTGAATCGAAGATTCACCATTTATCGTTTTCAGAACAGTTTCTTCATCTTCCCTGACAATTTCTCCATTTAAGAAAACATAAATACCATCACACCCACCGTCTCTCGACCTGCCAACAAGACCGCTTTCAATTTCTTCAGCAGTCAGATCATAGTGCGCGAGAACTTTATCGACTGAGATGTATTCAAAAAAAGAGCCCTCGCTCCCATAGGAGCTCTGCTCTTCATAATCGCCCTTGAAGAATTGCTTTACGAGCACTTGCTCGTTAGTCAAATTAGACATCTAATCTCCAATCGGACAAAATCACCAATCTCATCAAATATTTATCAGTCAATTAGCTTAGCCGCTCGGACCTCTAACTTTTTCGTCAACAAATAATTTACAGGCAGAAACAGTAAGACCCGCGAATCATGGGCCTTACTGTTTCTGCATGAGTTTGCTTTACTGCCCCTGCGCCTCGTAGCGAGCCTCGGTGGCAGCCTTGGCCGGGCGCCACCAGGATTCGTTATCCCGATACCACTCGATGGTCTGGCGCAGGCCCTCGGCGAAGTCGTTGTGCCGGGGCTTCCAGCCGAACTCGCGCCGCAGCTTGGTCGAGTCGATGGCGTAGCGGCGGTCGTGGCCGGGGCGGTCCTTGACCCAATCGAAATCGTCGGGGTCCTTACCCATCATCTCGAGGATCATCCTGAGCACCGTAATGTTGTCCTTCTCCCCGTCTGCGCCGATGAGGTAGGTCTCGCCCGCGCGGCCTTTGGTGAGTATCGTCCACACGGCCGAGCTGTGATCCTCGGTGTGGATCCAGTCGCGCACGTTCTCGCCCGTGCCGTAGAGCTTGGGGCGCACGCCGTCGATGATGTTCGTTATCTGGCGCGGGATGAACTTCTCCACGTGCTGGTAGGGGCCGTAGTTGTTGCTGCAGTTGCTGATGGTGGTACGCAAGCCGTAGATCCTCGTCCACAGATCCAAATCGACCCACTCGTCGAAGGTTATGGAGTCGCGGTTGCGGCGGGTTTGCCAGTAGCAGGTCATGCCGGGCTTCACAAGCAGCCTTTGGCGCTGGTAGTCGTTGTAGGTTGCAACCTCGTTCGGCAGCGCGGGGCGCGGGCCCACGACGCTCATCCCTTTTGTCAAGACGAAAAACAAGATTACCTGCAGAAATGCTCTGACTAGATAGCTGAACTATCTGTTTCCTGGAGTTTGAATCTCCAGACTTTTGCAACTCATTCCAACCGCCATCGGCGATGAACCAACTTCGAAAAGCTGTCTTCAAACCGAATAGCAAATCGTCTCATTGGGACAGATTCCCAATGAGACGATTCTTCGCATCGACGTCGACACATACACAAACCCAGCGATTTGGCGAAACGGCAAATCTGAGTGAATCGCGCGGCGAGATTTTCAATAAGGCCGGAATCAACGCGGCGTTGCCCCCTTCGATTGGCCTGCTTCAATCGCATAGTCGGCGTGTGACACTTCGATGTTGCAAATGTCTGAAATTTTCGTACAATCGCAACATGAAGTATGCGAACAACATAGCAGCCATCGACGAGCTCTCGGCATCGGAGGGCGTCTTCACCACTGCCCAGGCACAGCGCCTCGGCATCAGCAGGAACGCCCTCTCCCACGCCTGCAAGGTCGGGCGCCTCGAGCGCGTCGCCCACGGCGCGTATCGCCTCTCCGGTGCGCCGAGCTCGGAGACCGACGAGCTGGCCGCGATCTGGAAGCTCACGGCATCGACAGCGTTCTCATGGGAGCGGCAAGCTAAGTGGGACGGCGTGGCCGTCGGCGGCTCTACGGCTGCATGGCTCCTGGGAATCGGGGACTTCCACCTCTCCCCCTACCGCATCTACGCGCCCGAGCGCATCAACTCAAAAATCGAGTCGGCGCGTTTTGGGGTGAGAAACGTCGACGAAGGCGACATGGCCTGGATGGGCGGCCTGCCTGTCACCCGCGCCGAGAGAACGCTTGCCGACCTGTGCCTCGACTGCGAGGACCCGTCGCTTGTCGAAGGCGCCTTCCGCGACGCCGCGGCCCAAGGTCTCATCGACTCTGCGAAGCTTGGCAGCCTGCTCGACGAGCTCGGCGAAAACAAACGGCGAGCGGCCCTGCTCGAGCCCCTCGCAAGAGCCCTCTCCGCATCCGATCAGAAAGGCCGATCATGAGATACAAGACGCCCGCGGCGCACGGGATGGCCGTCAAAGAGGCGGCCAAGAAATCGCCGCTAGACGCCAACCGCGCCATCGCCGGCTTCTACCTCCACCGGCTGCTGTGCCGCGTCTTCAGCGACCCGGATTCGCCCTTTGTCCTGAAGGGCGGTCAGAGCGTGCTTGCCCGAAATCTGCCCGAGCGCTTCCAAATTCCCGATGCCTGGCCCGCAGTGTACGGGAAACCCTACGCGAAGATGGCAAGGCAGGCGAAGGTCGACGACGTGGCGCCCGACATGGTAAGTGCGGAAGAGCTGGCGGCGAAGCTCTATGAGCCGGCGCTGGGCACGCACTGGAAGCATGGAGCTTCAACATGGAGCCCTTCGTCGCTCGTCTGGGCTGCAGCAGAAGGAAACGACGCCTTGGAGCCAGACGACAACATTTCCCATAGCACCAAGACACAAGGCCGCTGAAGCGAGCCAAGCCCATGCAAAGAGGCTTTTCCTGATCAAGCAGATGCACCACTAATCGGACAGGAGGCCGCTATGGCCGACAAATACGAGGAGATGGCCCGGCAGATGAGGGCCGACGGCGTAAGCGAGGAGATGATCGCCAGGTTCGTCGCCGAGGAGATGGAGGAAGACGGGTTCAGCCGCGGCAAGGGCGTCACCGAGATCGAGGCGTTGCGGGAGTGGAGGAAGATCCCCGAGCGCATCCGCAAGCTGCTGCTCGTCAACGCGTTTTGCCATAACTGCGGCACGACGGAGTTCGCGCCCGGATACACGCTGCGCATGCGCCACGGCTGCGTGCTCATCGAGGGTTGCTGCGCGAAATGCGGAGCTGAGGTCGCCAGGCTGTGCGATTAGCCGTCCACGGAATCCTGCCGGGGATAGGCGGCTGCCGGATGAGCGGCGCTCCCGGGAACCGAGACGCCCCCAACCGTTGGGCCAATCCCTCTAACGAGAAAGTCCGTCATTATCGCAACTTGCCAATCCCTCCTACCTGAACAGCTCGTCGTGACCGCCAGTGCGCTCGAAGAAGGCGACCTCGTCGTTGGCCGACCATATCACCAGCCAATCGCCGGAGTTCGCCACGTGGCACTCGTTCCTCCCGGCCCAACTACCGCTCAGGCGGTGCATGTTGTGGCGGCGCTTGAGAGTCTCCAGCGACTCGGGGGTATTCTCCAGCACCAGGTCGATGAGCTTCTGCAGCTCAGCTAAATCCCAATTGCGCCGCTTCGCCTTCTTTTTGAGGTCGCGAGAGAATGCAGCGGAGAAATCCGCCGTGAGCCTGCTCATTAGGCCATCGCTGCCGCGATGAGATCGGCTGCGTTGTCAAAGCGGCCTTTCTCGCCAGAGGACAGGAAGGCGTCGCCCTCGCGGATAGCCTCGAGGCTCTCGATGCTGGGCTCGTCGGGGGCGAAGGTCAGGGGGATGCGGCGCGTGTTCACCATCTGCTTGTAAAACGCGCGCGTAACCGATGAGAGGTCAAGGCCGTAGTAATCCGCCACCTCGGAAGCGCCGCGCTTCAAGTCATCGTCAATGCGTATGGTCAAAGTAGAGCTAGACATGATACTCCTATCGACGTATGTGCAGATATATTATACTGCACATACGTTAGCTCCTCAAGCAGGCCGACCAAAAGACAGCGTAAAGTCGATGATGGGAATCCCTGCCTTTTGATTACCCAATCCACGCGGCCCAAAAGTCGACGCCAACGAAATCGCTGTAGATTCAGGAGGCAAAACGGAAGTTGTCGACAGCACAAAAACCGAAATGACGGAGCGCATGACCACGAGAAGTCCCTACGAAGCGCCCCTCAATCACGCAAGCGAGCCCCGGCCACCCCCTCGATTCAGTTCGATTCTAACCATTCTAACCACCATGGTTAATAAAATGGTTAGAATATGGGTAGAATAGAATCGGAAGGCGGGCAGCATGAAATTCCAGGAAACAGAGACAGTCGAGCTGAAGGCCGTTGCGCAGGACGGCATCAAGAAGGAGATTGTCGCCTTTGCGAACAGCAACGGCGGAACGGTCTACGTGGGCGTCGGCGACGACGGCACCGTACTGGGCGTCGAAGACGCCGACGGGTGCGCCCTGCAGGTCTCCAACATGGTGCGAGACGCCGTGAGACCGGATGTCACCATGTTAGTCAGCTACGAAACGCTCAACTGCGACGGGAAGGCGGTCGTGGCCGTCAAGGTCCAGCGCGGCACGAACCGCCCCTACTACATGGCGAAGAAGGGCCTGCGCCCCGAGGGCGTCTACGTTCGGCAGGGGTACTCCTCCGTCCCGGCGACCGATGCGGCCATCCGGCAGATGATCAAGGAGACCGACGGCGACAGCTTCGAGGACATGCGCTCCCTCGACCAAGGGCTCACCTTTGAGTCGACGAAAGGGGAATTCGAAGCCCGAAATATCCCCTTCGGCTCGCCGCAGATGCAGACCCTGAAGATAACCTCATCGGACGGCCTCTACACGAACCTCGGCCTGCTCCTGTCCGACCAGTGCCCGCACACCATCAAGGCGGCCGTTTTCGAGGGGACGGACCAGAGCGTGTTCAAGGACCGCCGGGAGTTCTCCGGGTCCCTTATGCGGCAGCTCGGCGAGGCCTACGACTACATCGACCTCCACAACCAGACCCATGCCACTTTCCAAAAGCTGCTGCGCGTCGACACCCGGGACTACCCGGAGGTCGCCGTGCGCGAGGCCTTGCTGAATTCGCTCGTACACAGGGACTACTCCTTCCACGCCAGCACGCTGATCAGCATCTACGACGACAGGATCGAGTTCGTGTCCGTCGGCGGCCTTTTGCCCGGCTTGGAGCTGGAAGACCTGATGATGGGCGTCTCCGCCTGCCGGAACCCGCATCTCGCCAACGTCTTCTACCGCCTGCAGCTCATCGAGGCATACGGCACGGGAATGAGGAAAATCATGGGAGCTTACGCGGGCGCGGCCACTCAGCCGCAAATCATAGCCACGAATAACGCATTCAAAATCGTCCTGCCCAACGTGAACTTCACGGCAACGAAAGCAAAAGAGCCTGCGGCAAATAGCACAGAGGCGCCCTCTGCTTCCCATTCCCGAGAGGATGAGATTCTGCGGTTCTTGGCAGAGCACCCCTCAATCACCCGAAAAGAGGCGCAGGCGCTGCTGGAGGTCAGCCAATCCACGGCCGGCCGCATATTGAAAGAGATGGTGGACAAGGGGCAAATCGCAACGCTCGGCACAGGCCGCGCCTTGCGATACGAATTGGTATAGCGTTGCGCCTCTGGGGCAATTGCCCACTATGCCTTCCGTCCAGGCAGGCATAACGAAAGCAAGCCACGATGGCCCATTGCAGTCCGAAATAGGCCATCGATAAATTTCGATGGCCTATTTCGGACTGCAATGGGCGGCTTTGATGAAGGGGGCATATTCGGATAGGCCCTATCGATACGGAAAGCCCCGAACGACGTTGCTTGCCGCTCGGGACCATTGGTAGTATTCGAAAACCTGCAGGCATCCGATTGGAGGAACGCTGACGACAATTTGCAACGATTACGGATGCAGCTTCAGCCCGCACCCGTTGCTCAAGAGCTGCGAATCTGTTCGGATGCTCGTCAGCTCGAAACTCGAGAGAACCTTTTCCTGCGACTCGGGCGACCAATAGATGCGCAGGCTCTCCCTTGCACGGGTGATAGCAGTTGGATTTGCTACACTTTGTTAGACAGTTGGGGATGCGGACGTTTCTTTGGACCGGCTATGCGGCCAGCCCTGGAGTGGGCATGATGAATTAGACACCAGGTCAAGAGCGAAAGGTGTTCAAGATGACCCAAAGAAGAAAGCGATACGACAGGCAGTTCAAGGTCTCAGCGGCAAAGGTGGTCCTGTCCGGGGAAATGACGGTCAAAGACCTATCGGAGGAGCTCGGTATAAAGGACTGGACGCTGAGAAGATGGGCCCGCGAATACGAGGAGATGGGAGACGACGCGTTCCCCGGAAACGGCTCTCCGAAGATCAACAAGGACTACGAGATCGTGAAGCTCAGGAAGAAGGTCGAGGAGCCCGGGCGCGAGAACGGGATACTAAAAAATCTCCGGGCCTTCTTGAGTCAAGACCATGCGCGAGGCGCGGGTTCCTCGAAGAGCATAGGGGCGAAATCGGCCCCATCAAGAAGGCATGCGGGCTGATGAAGGTCTCGAAATCCGGTTTCTACGAGTATCTCGGCCG
>OLRB01000703.1_pt1 | contig 18428 bp, 10 predicted proteins | sample 1672751 | NCBI WGS metagenome assembly OLRB01 (sample SAMEA3136720, study PRJEB25190) | human gut metagenome | biome: human gut; feature: human-associated habitat; material: faeces | place: Austria | collected 2013
TGATGTCGGCGCCGGCCTCCACGGCCTCGCGCACCATGTCCAGGTTCTCGCACTCGATCTCGACCGTCGTGGTAAACGATGCATGGGCGCGCGCCATCTCGATCGCACGCGTCACGCCACCGGCGGCATCGATGTGGTTGTCCTTGAGCATGACGGCCGTCGACAGGTTGTAACGGTGGTTGCTGCCGCCGCCGATCTCGACCGCGGCCTTCTCGAAGACGCGCATGCCCGGCGTGGTCTTGCGCGTATCGACAAGCACGGTCTTGGTGCCCACGAGCGCAGCCGCCATCCGATGCGTGTAAGTAGCGATGCCGCTCATGCGCTGCAGGTAGTTGAGCGCCACACGCTCGCCCGAAAGCAGCACGCGCGCGTCTCCGCGCACCTGGCCCACGTGATCGCCAGCGTGCACCTCGTCGCCGTCCGCGACATCAAACAACACGGAGCTCTGCGGATCCAGCAGCTCAAAGGTGCGAGCGAACACATCCAAGCCCGCGATGATGCCATCGGCCTTAGCGATGAGCTCCACCGTGGCGGGACGCGCCGTGGGACACACACTCGCCGTGCTCACGTCCTCAAACGTAATGTCCTCGCGCAGAGCCTGCAGAATCAGATCATCGACGACGAGCTTCATGGTAATGGGATTCATGGTCTACTCCTCCACGGCCTGCGTGCCGGCGGCACGGGCCAGATCATCGATTGCAAGGATATCGGAACTCAGGGCGCGATGGCGTCCATCGAGCGCGGGCTCGCCCGCCTGCTCCACGGCAAGCGACTCGCCGGTGCGCATACGCCAAGCAGCGCGGCGACCCCAGACTAGGGACTCGAGCAGGCTGTTAGAAGCCAGGCGGTTCTTGCCGTGAACGCCGTTGCAAGCCGTCTCGCCCGCGGCGTAGAGCTCGGGCATCGAGGTGCGACCGTCCTTGTCGACCCACACGCCGCCCATAAAGTAGTGCTGCGTGGGCGTAACGGGAATGGGCTCGTCCAAAATATCGCGACCGTCCTCCAGGCAGCGCGCGCGGATGTTGGTAAAGTGCCCGGTCACCACATCGCGCTCGACGGGGGCAAAGCTCAGCCATTCGTGCTCGGTGCCGTCCTGCTTCATCTGCTCGCGAATAGCAGCGGCGACCACATCGCGCGGCTGCAACTCGTCGGTAAAGCGCTCGCCGGCGGCGTTGAGCAAAATCGCGCCCTCGCCGCGGCAGCTCTCGCTGATCAGGAAGGTGCGGCCCGGCTGCGGCGAGAACAGACCCGTGGGGTGAATCTGCACGTAGTCCAGGTGCTCCATCTTAATGCCATGCTCCTGAGCAATGTAGCAGGCATCGCCCGTGAGCTGCGGGTAGTTAGTCGAATGGTCGTATACGCCGCCGATACCGCCCGTAGCCCACAGCGTGTGGCGGGCATGGATCTTAAAAGGCTCGCCGGCATGCACGCCCTCAGCGGCATTTGCCAGCTCGTCGGCGGGGCGAGCCGAATCGCCCTCATCCACGGCAACGGCGACAACGCCGGTGCACACCGTGGCGTCATCGCACTCGGCGGTCAGGATGTCGGTCATGGCAACGTGTTCGAGAATCTGCACGTTGTCCAGCTTGCGGACAGCCTGGAGCAGCTTGGTCGTAATCTCCTTGCCTGTAATATCGGCATGGAAGGCGATGCGCGGGCGGCTGTGCGCACCCTCGCGGGTAAAGTCGAGGCTGCCGTCGGCCTTGCGCTCAAAGTCCACGCCCATGGCCAGCAGGTCGTTGATGACCGAACGACTCGAGCGAATCATGATGTCAACACTCTCGCGGCGGTTCTCGTAATGGCCGGCGTGCATGGTGTCCTCAAAGAAGGCATCGTAGTCCGAGCCTTCGGGCAGCACGCAGATTCCGCCCTGCGCGAGCATCGAATCGCACTCATCGACGGCACCCTTGGAGAGCATGATTACGCGCGTGCTCGTCGGCAGATTGAGAGCCGCATACAGGCCCGCCACGCCGCAACCGGCAATGACGACGTCGCACTCCATATCGGGGTATTGTTTGGTTTCCATAGGAATCCTCTCCCTTGTAATGTGGCATAAGGGATGGTCCCTCATGTCACATTGGCTTAGCGCGCCGCGTACTCGAGCATGCGGTCGAGCGTGAGCTTGGCCTGATCGGCGGCCTCTTCCGACACGCCAATCTGCACCTCGCCCTCGCCCGTCTCCAGGCAGTGCACGAGTTTTTCGAGCGTGATGAGATCCATGTTGACGCAAGTGGGCTGCACCGCAGGGAAGTAGAACTTCTTGCCGGTGCCCTGGCAGCGGCGCTCGAGTTCGTAGAGCACGCCGCGGACCGTCACGATGATGAACTCGCTCGCGTCCGACTCCTCGGCATACTTGATGATGCCGGCAGTGGAGCCGATGTAGTCAGCCTCGGCAAGGACGTCGGCCTTACATTCGGGGTGCGCCAGTACGAGCGCGTCGGGGTGCGCCTCCTGCGCGTCGACGATCTGCTCTACGGTGATGATGTGATGACGCGGGCAGTAGCCATTGTTGAGGATGACGTGCTTTTGGGGCACCTGCTCGGCCACAAAGCGGCCCAGGTTTTGGTCGGGAATGAACAGGACATGCTGCTGCGGCAGCTCGGACACGATCTTGACGGCGTTGGAGCTGGTGACACACACATCACTCCAGCTCTTGATCTCGACCGTCGAGTTGACGTAGCACACCACGGCCAGGTCGTCGCCATACTTGGCGCGTGCCGCGTCGACCGTCTCGCGCTTGACCATGTGCGCCATGGGGCAGTCCGCGCCCGGCTCGGGCAGCAGCACGGTCTTAGTGGGATTGAGCAGCTTGGCGCTCTCGCCCATAAACTCCACGCCGCACAGCACGATAGTCTGCTGCGGCAGGCTCTTGGCGAGCTTTGCAAGGTAGAAGCTGTCGCCGACGTAATCGGCAACGGCTTGGACCTCGGGCGCCACATAATAGTGCGCCAGGATCACTGCGTCACGTTGGGTTTTTAGCTGATGAATGGCCTCGACGAGCTCTGCGGGTACCAGCGCCGCGCGCTCCGTTGCCGTCGTTGCCGATGCCAGGCCGGCCGCGATATCGCGTGCAAGCTCCGATGCATCCATGTTCGCGCTCTGTGCCATCAAGGCCCCTCTCTTTTGGCGAATCTTGGGGCTTTAGTATGACACCTGGCTTTACAGCTGACAAGACAGCTGTAAAGCCAGGTGTAAAGTTGAAATAAAGATTCAATCATGCGGCGGGTCCATTTTCGAACTGGCAAGCTGAGGATAGTTGAAAATGGACCCGCCCCATGATTCAAGCAGCCGTTTTGTCCTGGACCAAGGGGCAGTGGTCAAAAAAGGCCAAATATGAGTACTGTCACCAAATTAGTAGCAGCGATTTTCCAGTCCAGAGCAGCAAAATCGCCTTGTTTGGAGCCCGATCGCGACTCTGAAGGACGAAAATCGATGCACTTTTGGCCGCTGGCACCGATTTTTGAGGCCATTTGGCTGCCACCAAACTGGTAACAGTACTCATATTTGGCCTTTTTTGACCACCGGGTTTCTGGAAGACCCCGAAAGCGGGTCCGGATCGCTCGATCCGGACCCGCCGGGGACTGGCATGCGGTTAAGCGCCGCGTGTCATGGCCCACGCCAGCAGCAGAGCCACCACGCCGGCAGCGAGCACGGCACCAGCCATGGCGTACTCGCTGTCGCCGGACTCAGGCAACGTCTCCTTGCCAGCCTTCTTCTTAGGCTTGGAAGTCGTAGTCGTGGTCGTAGTCGTCGTGATGGTCTGACCAGGAGCGGGCTTGGCAGCCTCGGCAACGGTAAAGGTCGTCTCGGCAGTGCCCGTAGCCGAAACCACACTCAGCTTGTGCTCGCCCACGCCGAGCGTCTTTAGGAAGCTTGCCTTGAGCGTCACGATCGTAGAGCCCTCGGTGAGCTCGTAGTTCTCGGCCGCGACCTCCTTGTCGTCGACCAGCACCTTCTGGAAGAACCTGAGCGGCGCGTTCGAGCGGAAGCTCAGGTCCTTGACGGCGTCGACCACCATCGTCTGGCCCTTGCCGTCGATGATCTCGGGCGTCAGAATCGCGATCTCCTCGGACTTGCCCTTCTCGCGGCAGACCGTGCACTCCTGGTGCTTCACGCCCTTGGCCTCGAGCGTCGCCGGCTTATCAACGACCCACTCAAAGGTGTGTTCAGCCTTGTCGATGACCTCGCCGCAGCGGCAGACATGCCAGTGGTTCTTGGCGTCGTGTGCCCAGCCAGAGCCGTCGGGTTCGTGCTTGAGGACACCCTCGACCGTCACATTCACGTCGCCCTCGACATCCTTGAGCTCATAGGTGCCCTTGGCGGAAAGCTTAACGGACGCGCCGTTGACCTTGACGGCGTAGTCCTTACCCGCAAAATACGCGCTGTCGATGCTCATGGTGAGCGTTGCAGTCCCGTGCCAATCGAGCTCGGTTGCCGTCGAGGTGAGCGCGTAGCCCACCTGATTGCTCGGCAGCGTCACGACCAGCTTGGGACCGGCCGCCACGGTAACCTCGGTGGCGGAAGAGGCGTCGTAGTTAGTCTTAGCCTGGTAGCGCACCTCATACGCACCGGCGGCAAGACCCGTAAGCTCGGCCGTGCCCTCGCCCACCGCCTGATACTCGGCGGCACCCTTGGCGCGCCACTCCATCGTCGCGTCGACGCCCGTGACCTTGCCGTCACGCTTGCCGCTCACGGTCTCGGCCGCAGCCTGGACCACCGGCGCGCCCTGCGCGGCGCTCTTGATGGAGAAGTCGCACGTCAGGCCCTCAGTCGGAAGCGCGTAGTTGCCAGCGGCCCTGCCCGTCAGTGCGGTGAGGTTCGCCTGGTACGAATCACCGGCCTCGACCTGGGAGCCCTCGACGGTCGCGCCAAGGTCATCCTTGCCGATTACGTTGCCGAGCGTGGCCACAGGGCAGTGCTCCTTGCCGTCATAGGTGAACTCGGTGGTGCCCCATGTCACAGTGAGCAGACGCTGGTTGATGGTGAACGTGCCGTCGACGAACGTGATGTTGTAGTTGGGGTTTGCACCCTCGGGTTGCGTCAGCTGCAGGGCATAGCCGCCCTCGCGCACGTTGTCGTCATCTTCGCGCTCGATCTCAATACCCTGGAGGCTCTCGCCCTCGACAAGCTCGCCGGATGTGATCGCCCACGTAAACACGGGGTCGGCCTCACCGTACGTCTTGGAGGAGGTATCGGCTGCGACCGTAATCGCGCGCGGCTTGATCTCGAGAGTCACCTTACCCTCGGCCTTCACGCCGTCGATCGTTACCTCATAGGACACGGTCAGCGTGCCGACGTCCTTAATCTTGGGGCCTCGGGGGACCAGTTCTTGCCGTCAGTGCTGTACTTTGCCGTTGCACCCTTGGGCAGACTCGTCGCATCGACCGTGTGATACGCACCGTCGTACTCATCGGAATAGCCAACGATAGCTGCAGCCGGAATTTCGACCTCGGCAAGCTTGTAACCGCAGACCTTGCACTTCTGTTGCTTGGAGCCCTTCTCGGTTGCTGTGGGGGCCTTGACGACGACCCACTCAAAGGTGTGCGCACTCTCGTCGATCTTGTCACCACAGGCGCACTTATGCCAATGCGCACTGTCGTCGGAGAGCCACTCATCGTTCACGGCCTCGTGCTTGCGCACGCCCTCGACGGTGACGACGAGGTCGCTCTCGGCGTTCTGAACGGTAAACTCACCACGCGCGTCGGGCGCCACAACGGCATTGTTGACCTTGACGGCGTAAGAGTCGTTGTCAGTAAAGTAGCCGCTCTCGATACTGACAGTGAGGGTGGTTGAACCGTGCCAGTCAAGCTCGTCCGGGCTCGCCATAATCGTATAGCCGACCTGCTTGGCAGGCAGCGTCACGACGAGCTTGCCGCCGGCATTAACGGTAACCTCGGTGGCGGAGGAGGCATCATGGTCGCTATCGGCGCGGTAGCGCACCTCGTACGTGCCGACAGCGCAATCCGTAATCTCAGTCACGCCATCGGGCACGCCCTGATACTCGCCAGATCCCTTGGCTCGCCACTCCATCTTAGCGTCGACGCCCGTGATCTTACCGTCGGACTTGCCGCTCACAGTCTCGGCCGTGGCCTGGACCTTCGGCGCACCCTGGGGTGCCTTCTTGATGGAGAACTCACACGTCAGGCCTTCGGCGGGAAGCTTGTAGTTACCTGCGTCGTCGCCCGTCAGTTCGGTAATTATCGCCGTGTAGGTGCCGGCTTTGACCTTGGCGCCTTCGACGTACGCGAAGATATTGTCATCGCCGACGACGTTGTGGAGCTTCGCCTGGGGGCAGTGCTCTTCGCCGTCGTAGGTGAACTCAGTAGTGGTGTCCCACGTTACGGCGAGCTCGCGCTTGCCGATCGTAAAGGTGCCATCCTTGAACGTAATCTTGTAGTTGGAGTTGGCGCCCTCAGGCTGCGTCAGGCGCAGAGCATAGCCGCCGTCGCGCACGCTGTCGTCATCATCGCGCTCAATCTCAATACCCTGAAGGCTCTCGCCCTCAACGAGCTCGCCAGAAGTGACGTCATACGTAAACTTGGGATCGTCCTCACCATAGGTCTTGGAGGCGTCCTGCGCCGCGACCGTTATCGCACGCGGTTTGACCTCAAGCGTCACCTTGCCGTCGACCGCCGTGCCGTCGATCGTGACGCGATAGTCGACCGTCACACTGCCGGAATCCTTGATGCTGGGCGCAACGCTCGTCCAGCCGCCGTCAGCAGCCTTATATTCAACGACGGAACCTTCGGGCAGCGCCGAGGCGTCGACAGAGTGGTCCTTGCCGTCATATTTGCCCGAATAGCCCTTAACAGCCAGGGCCGGAATCTCTACCGCGCCCGACTCATGGCCGCACACGGAGCACGTACCATGTTTGGAGCCGGTCTCGGTAACCGTCGGCTGCTTGTCGATCGTCCATTTATACGCATGCTCAGCGTACATCTTGATTTTGCGGGTCTCCGCATTGCCGGCGGCATCCGTAGCCACGATTACGTGCTCGGCGCCAGCATCGCCCTCGGCGGCCTTGACCGTATACCTACCGTCCTTGCCAGCCTTGAGCTCCTTGCCGTTGTCAGTGACCGTCACCGTCTCGTCACGGTCATCGATCACGTCAAACGAAACGCTCTCGCAATAGGCGTTATCCTCCCAAAGGTCATAAATGGTGGGCGCATAGGTGTCCTTGTAGGTATAAGACTCTTTCTCATACCACTCGTAGCCGCAAACCCTACAGACCTTTTGACGGACGCCATCGACCTCAGGAGTTGCAGGCGTGATAATCTTGTAATTCCACCTGCAGCTCTGCCATACCTGAGCCCGATCGCAATACTTGCAGGCCTTATAGTGGCTGCCATCGCCCGGTTGCCAAGCAGCATTGTCGGCAACAGCATGAGGGCCCTGCTCGATCTTGACCTCGACATCGGGCGACGCATTGTGGTTGTTATCCTCGGCATAGCGGACGTAGTACGTTCCCGACTTCGCAAGACCGGTCAGTTTACCGTCAGACGTTATCTTCTGGTAGCTCCCGCTCGACCCGCGACGATATTCCATCGCCTTGGTCACGCCCGAGATGGAGCCGTCCTTGCTGCTGCACGTAGTCCAATTATTGCCCACGAGCCCAGCCGGCGCTTCCTGGTCTGCCTTGGAAATCTTCACGGTCGCTTGGCCCGTAACGGTCAGGTAGTCGGAAGCCGTCACACGGTAACGGGTCGTGTACTCGGCAGCATTGCGATAGGTCGGCTTGTCCGTCGTCCAATCACCGCCGTCTTCGCGATACTCGATTTTCATATCCGCCGGAACGGGGTCATTCTTAACGTTGACCGCAATGCCGTGCTCTTTGCCATCATAGGTGCCATCGAAGTCAGCGACCTCGAGGTCAAAGCGCGAAACGTCAACGATCTCCCATTTGAGCGTCAAAACACTTGTGGTGCCGCCATCGGTCGTGAAGTTGCCCTTACCGATGACAATGCACGCGTATTGCCCCGGCTCGGTCTGCTTCAGTCCGGATTCACTTCGAGCGTCGAGCACGTAATCCTTGCCCTCAACGAGATCGACCCACTCGCCGGCACCGTTCTTGAACTTTGCACTTTCAACGACAGGCTGATGCTCCTTGCCGTCATGGGCATACTTGCCTGCACCCTTACCGCCGTCTTTAAGGATGAACTTGTAGGATTGATTCTTGACCAAGCGACGCTGCGAAATCTCAAAAGACTTCTTGCCCTCGAGCGTCTGACCAGAGGCAGCCTTAAAGCTCGTAACGACATAGTAGTAGCCGGCGTCCGTCGGGGCGCCCTTGAGCTTGGTGCCGTTTTTATATGCCTCGGCGTCCGCCTGGGACTTGCACTGATACCACGTGAATTCATCGCTGGCCGTCACGCCCATCTGCTCTAGATTCCACGCGCCGTCCTTATTCAAAGCAATCTTGACCGGGCAGCCGTCATAGACAAGCTCAGTGCTCTGAGAGCTCGTTGCCTTGGACATGGAAAGCTTGTACGTGGCCGTCAGGTACTTTTTGGGCTCGCCGTTCTCGTCCTTGCCATATTCGCACTCGCTGTTGCGGAACGGGCCCACGCACGATGCGCGAACGCCCAAACCGTCAGCTTCAACGTTCCACTTGTGCTGGTGAATGGTCTCGCGGAAGGTGAGGTCGCCGTTAAGGTTCACGATCTCGTACTTGTCGGAGTTGTCGTCGTTCTCGGACGAGCCGTCTGGCACAACGCCTTCGATCTTGTTGGATTCGCAGGCGCCAAGGACACGCGACTTTACGCCATTACTGTCCGCAGTCTCCTCAATCGAGATCCAAACATTGTCTCCAAAGCCTCCGCGTACGGAGAAGTCAGACGCGATATTCAGCGCCGGGACGTTGGCATCGACACTCTTTTTCTTCGGGACATACAGGCTCTTGGCGGTTCCCGTAGCTTTATCAGCTTCAGTGTACTTGTCGCCATAATTAGTATCGCCGGCGTGACTGTTCTTCCAGTAGCTCGCGATTTCCGGCGATCCGTTGAGGGTAAGGGTTCCGGCGGCGTATACCACGCACGTATTGCCGCGTGCGCCATAGCGTTCAATCGTGCCACCGTTTATGTTGCAGCGAGCGCTTCGTGCAACATTAAGGGCATCAACTGTCAAAGTGTTGTCAGCCGAGCTCGAACGCGTGCTGTGGAAGCTGCTCATCGTGCAGCTGTTGAGGTTGACCGTAGCGTTGGTGACGCCCATCACGCCTGCAACGGCGCACTTTCCAGTCTCCTGAACCTGTGCGAACTCAGTGGTCTCTTCGACCGTCGGATATTTATTATTGGTCTGCCAAATGCCGCTGTCGGCATCGGAACCAAACCGGCAGTTCTCGAACGTCGCAGTCAGCCTCGAAGCGACGTCCGAATTCACGCCACCACGGGGATTGCCCACAATTGAAACCGCACCGTTGTAGTCGCCAGACGTATTCCAGAACGCACAGTCAGTAAACGTAGCGTTGAGCTTATTAATATTCCCCTTGCCGTCATCGGAGAAGCTGCTGCGGAACAGGCGGACCGGCACAGCATATTCAAGAATACTGTATGGGGAAACCTCGCCCAAAGAGTTGTGCGACTTGCCAGCATAGTCCCTAATCATCAGCTTACTGAAATTTGCAGACAGCTTTCCCTTGGTATTGCCCAGGGAAATCGCAGGTACCTTTTGCTCGTACTTGCTGCCATACGAGAGAATGAAATTCTGCGAGCCGTCGCCAACCCCCAGGCCAACCGAGATGTCGCCCGATGCCTTTTTGTAGCCACCGCTGTAATAGCGGTCGGTCAAAAAGCCGCTTACGGACTCAAATTGCTTTTGGTTTCTATGGAAGCTGACGCACGGATTGTTGACACCGATGAACTCGATATTGCTACCCTGTTTGATGTTGAACAGCCATCGAGTTTGCTCAACCCGCCAGTTAGTCTTATCGTTCACGTAGACCGTACCATCGATGTAGATCCTCACAGGATTAATCCGAGACGCATCCGGCGCGTCGATGGTGTAACCCGAAGATGGCGTGACCTCACCCTCAGCCGTCTTAAGTACGTAACTGCCCGGCTCGGTGATTTGGACGGGTTCGTTGTTGGCCTGCTTAAGCGACAGCACCTCCGCCCTCACCCCGTCGGGCATAACCTGCGTCTCGGCGTTTGCCACGGCCGGCGTCGCCACGAGCGCGCATGCCACGGTTGCGATACCCAGCAGACGCATCAACGCAGCGCGCATCCCCATCTTCTTCTCCTTCATCGTTCAGCTCACCTTGCCCCTATGCTTTCGCGATGTCCGATATCGCTTGGCGCGGCCGGCATGGTTCTTCGCCAGCCGCCAGCTCAAATTGACATATATATCCACCTGGTATTGTGCAACCGCATGTTTTGACACCCTGCCGCTCGGCGCGAGTTGCGTACCGTGGGGCGCAAACGGAACGCACCCCCGCGGGTGGCGCGTGCACGATGTGGCAAAATCGAGGTACTAAGGGGGGCCAATATGCTCAAAATCATCGCCTGCGACGACGACGTCGCCTTTCTAGATAACCTGCACCGCATGATCAACCGCTGGTCGGCCGAGACGGGTACGGCGGTCGATGTTGCACTCGTTACGCGCGGCGAGGACCTGCTGGCACGCCATGCCACATCGCGCGCCGACATTATCATGCTCGACATGATCATGCCGCTCGTCAACGGCATGGACACCGCCCGCGAGCTGCGCCAATCCGATACCGCCGTGCACTTGGTGTTTCTGACCTCATCGCCCGAGTTCGCGCTTGAGTCCTACGAGGTCCGCGCCTTCGACTACCTGCTCAAACCCGTGACCTACGAGCGCGTGGCGCAACTGCTCGACGAGCTGTCGAGCCTGCGTCCGGCAGCGACCGACGAACTCGTCATCAAGACGTCCTTTGGCTACCATGCCCTGCGCCTATCCGATATCGAATATGCCGAGGCCCGCAACAAGCACGTGGTCTTCCACCTGCGCGATGGCCGCGATATCGAGGCGCTCGAGCCGTTCCGCAGCATCGAGGACCGACTGGCCCAAAACGCGACCTTCTTTAAGTGCCACCGCAGCTACCAGGTCAATCTGCGCAACATCGACCACTTTAACCGCACGGAAATCGTCATGCGCTCGGGCGCGTGCATACCGCTCGCGCGCAGCTGCAAGCAGGGATTCCAAGACGCCTACTTTGCGGTACGGTTCGAGGGCGGGAGACGCTGATGCTTTCCTCGGCAGAACTGGTACTTTGGGCAATCCACCATGCGACGACGTTGCTCTTTGGCGTCTTTGCCTCGGCGGCGCTGTGCGGTGTCGAGATCAACCGCCGCCATTCGCTCGAGCTGGTGGGGGTCGGCGCCGTAACCGGCACCGCTTTTGCGATTGCCAACCTCGTCGGTGGTGAGCTGCTTGCCCGGCAGGCCTATCCACTCGTCGTGCATCTGCCGCTTGTCGTCTACTTGTGCATACGCTATCGCCTGAGTCCGCTGCTCGCCATCCTGGGCGTTACCAGTGCCTACCTGAGCTGCCAGTTTAGCAACTGGGTGGGTATCGCCGCATTCGCCGCCACCGATTCGCAGGTCGCGTACTACGTGGCGCGCATCATTACCACGCTCGGCGTCTTTGCCGTCTTGTTGCATTGGGCAAGCGAGATTGGCCCCCGTCTGGCGATCAAAAGCCCCACCGAGCTGGAGATTCTGCTCATCCTGCCGCTTGTCTACTACATCTTCGACTACGCCACCAACGTCTATACCACGCTCTTCCACTCGGGCTCGGTGGTAACCGTTGAGTTTTTGGCGTTCGCCCTCTGCGCCTTCTACCTCATGTTTCTTGCCGTCTACCTTCGCGAATACGAGGCAAAGGAAATCGCCGAGCGCGAGCGCTGGATGCTCGCGACCCGCGACAGCGCGGCCATCAAAGAGCTCGAAGCCTGGCGCCAGTCCGGACGCGAGCTCTCGGTTCTCCGTCACGACATGCGCCACTACCTGCGCGGTCTAGCGGCCCTGATCGAAGAGGGTCACACCGATGAGGCGCTCGAGCGCATCGACGCGCTCTGCGAGGCCAACGACCGCACCGCCGTGCGCCGCTACTGCGCCAACGAAACGGTCAACATTGCGCTCTCGTCGCTTTCCGCGGACATCAACGCGCACGGCATCACCGCCGACCTGCGCGCCGCCGTGCCCGAAACCGTCCACGTGAGCGATGTCGATCTGTTCAGTGTGGTATCGAACGCCCTGGACAATGCCATCGCCGCAGCGAGCGCCGCCCCCGAAGGCAAGCGGTTTGTCGACCTGGACCTTCGCTACGAAGACGGTCAGCTTCTATTGCTGGTTTCCAACACGTTTGGCCGTGCGCCGCACATGGTCGACGGCATGCCCGTGGCTCAGCACGCTGGACACGGCTTTGGCACCAAGAGCATTAAGCTTGCCGTCGAGCGTATGAACGGCAACTGCCAGTTCCGCATTAACGGCGACCGGTTTGAGCTGCGCGCCGTGATGTAGGGGCTGCCGCCAGCCTCGCTACAGCGGTGCAGCCGCCGGGGTCAGCTGCTTAATGTAGGCCCACATGCGCTGCTTGGCGGCCTTGTCGGTGAGCGCCGCCTCAAAACCGTCGAGCGCCAGCACGCGGCGCCCCTGCACATGGGCGACCAGGCCGGGCTTGAGCATGGCGGTGTCAAAGTCATCAATTGCCACAAGCATATCAGCATAGGTCTCGCGCATGACATCGGCCGCGCTGTTGTCCAGCAGCAGCACCGCCTCGGGGTCCAAGGTCTCCAGCGCCTCGCGGAACAGGTCGCTCGTCAGGGCCTCGCCCTCCGCGACCGCTCCGTCGCCCGCGCCGGAGACGCTTGCCAGCACGCAAAAATCCTCGGGGGCATATCCGATAGCGCCGAGCGCCTTGCGCAACGCGGCGCCATCCGCGCCGGCAGCCAGCTCACCGCCCGAGCACTCGGCTTCATCCAAATCGCCTTTGACCAGCACAATCGGCGAGCACGCGTTGCCCGAGATACGTACACCGCGGTCTGCAAGCGACGCGAGCTCCTGCTCGGTCGCCTGAGCGATGGCTTCTTTTTTCTGGCTTTGTGACGTGGGCATGCGCTCTCCAATCGTTTGCGTGCCCACCATTATATAAAAGAGCCGCCCGCGAGTGGTTGCTTTGCGGGCGGCTGGGTATAAGCACGGTCGTACTGAGTTTTACGCGGCCGAGCCGCGTCGCATTATGGAGGTCACCATGGCTGACATTAAGCAGATTACCCCCGAGAACTTCGACGCTGTCGTCAACGATAGCCTGCCCGTACTGGTTGATTTTTGGGCCCCGTGGTGCGGCCCCTGCCGCTCGCTCTCGCCCATCGTAGACGAGGTTGCCGACGAACTGGCCGGCAAGCTGGCCGTGGCCAAGTGCAACGTCGACGACAACCAGGACCTGGCCATGAAGTTTGGCGTCATGAGCATCCCCACGCTGATCGTCTTTAAGAACGGCGAGGAGATCGACCGCTCGGTCGGCGCCTTACCCAAGGCAAGACTTCAGGCACTGCTGGAGAAGCATCTGTAATACGCTTGTTACTTGTCTGCCGTCCATGAGCGGTTTCGCACCGCTCGCCGGAGTGCCAAACGCAAGGCATGCGACCACGGATAGTATGGTAGACACAAACAGCCCCCAGTGAACGGGTGCGAGTCAGACGGACTCGCACCCGTTTTCTTATGCGGCGGCGCCCAAGGCGGGCGTAGTAGAATCTGAACCACCATATCGCCCCGCACAAAAGGAGATTCCCATGCATGACGTCGGAATGAACATGAGCCAGCTTGCCATGAGCGTCAAGCAGGTCGACGACACCATTGAGCTCGCTCACGAGTGGAGCCATCAGCTGCTGCATGCGACCGAGAACTTTGACATGGAGCGCATTGGCGCCAAGCTCGAGGCCGCCATGTCTGCGCTGCACGAGGCGCACGATGCGCTCGAGGGCTACGAGGAGGCCATCGAGGCAGATCATAACTCCGTCGGCTCTGTGAAACTGGTGTAACGTGGCCGAGCACGAGCACGCGCACGCGCACGCTTACGGTGCGGACGACGATGCGAGCTGCCGTTGCAGCGGCTCCAGCTCCGAGCTGGTCCGCTTTTCGGTCACCGCGCCCGACGACCTGCTGCGCCGCTTTGACGAGCAGATCGCGCGCCGCGGTGACGTGGCCAACCGTTCCGAGGCCGTACGCGATCTGATTCGCGCCTCGATCGCCAAGGAGCAGATGCGCACGCCCGACGAGCAGGTCATCGGTTCGCTCACCATGATCTATGACCACCATACCGGCGATCTGACGCGCCGTCTGGACGAGGTGCAGCACGACTACACCGACGAGATTGTCTCGACCATGCACGTGCATCTGGACCACCACAACTGCCTGGAGATTCTGGCCCTCAAGGGTCGCGGCAAACGCGTCTACGAGCTGGCGGACCGGTTGCTGGGGCTGCGCGGCGTTAAGCACGGCGAGCTCACCTGCGCCGCCACCAAGCAGAGCTTGGGGCTGTAACGGGATTTCCCGCAGCGCACCTGCCATAAAGGGACAGGTTTCGATGAAGGAGGGTCGCATGCGGCATGTGCATATTCATGTGACGGGCATTGTGCAGGGCGTTGGCATGCGGCCGTTTGTGTATCGCGAGGCTATGGCGCATGGCATTTGCGGCTGGGTGCTCAACGCGGGCGATGGCGTGCACATCGAGGCGCATGCTTCGGTCGAGGCACTCGACGGCTTTGTCGCCGCGCTGTCGGAGCACGCGCCTGCCGCGGCCCGCGTTGAGCATGTCGCTGTTGCAGACCTGGAGCCCGACGCTTGGGATGCCGACGATGAGCAGGTCTTTCGTATCGTAGCGTCGCAGGATCAGACCATGCACACGACGCTCATCTCCCCCGATATCGCCACCTGTGACGACTGTCTGCGCGAACTGTTCGACCCCGCCGACCGACGCTATCACTACCCCTTTATCAACTGCACCAACTGCGGGCCGCGCTTTACCATCATCCGGTCGCTGCCTTATGACCGAGCGGCCACGTCGATGGATTGCTTTCCCATGTGCCCCGAGTGCGCCGCAGAGTATGGCGACCCGCTTGACCGGCGCTTTCATGCGCAGCCCGATGCCTGCTTTGACTGCGGGCCACATATTACCTGGCGCGAGGCGGCGGGCGACATGGAGCTCGAGGGCCTGGGGGCGACGCCAACCGTCGGCAGCACGCGCGAAACCAGCGATGCCATTATTGACCGCTGTGTCGAGCTGCTGGCCAGCGGCGGTATTGTCGCCATCAAGGGCCTGGGCGGATTCCATCTGGCCTGCAACGCCGCCAACGAGCAGGCGGTAGCCGAGCTTCGCCGTCGCAAGCGCCGCAGCAACAAGCCGCTTGCCGTTATGGTGCGCAGCCTTGCCGATACTGAATGCCTGTGCCACGTCGATGATGCCGAGCGCGGCTTGCTAACCGGTAGCATCCGCCCCATCGTGCTGTTGCGCCGGTGTGCTGTTGGCGAGGGAGATTCCCCCGACGCCCTTACACTCGCGCCATCCGTCGCGCACGATCTACCCGAGCTCGGCGTCATGCTCCCCTATACACCGCTTCAGCATCTGCTGCTTGCAGCTGCCGCGTCGCATGACATGCACGCGCTGGTCATGACCAGCGGAAACCTGAGCGAGGAACCTATCGAAACTGATGATGGCCTTGCCTGGGAACACCTCGTTGCTGCCGGCATCGCCGACGCGCTGCTCGGCAACGACCGCGCGATCCTCTCGCGCTACGACGATTCCGTGGTGCGCGCGGTCGGTGGGGTCGTTATGCCCGTGCGCCGCGCTCGCGGATATGCGCCTCGGCCGTTGCCGCTGCCGGCACTCGACGGCGCTCCGTCCTGCGTGCTCGCCTGCGGCCCACAGCAAAAGGCAACGATCGCATTCACACGCGAGGATGCGAACGGCGAGGCGGCCTGTTTTGTGTCGCAGCATATTGGCGATGTCGAAAACGGCGAGACCTTCGATGCCTGGAACGCCGCGCGCACGCGCTTGGAAGATCTCTTTGACTTGATACCCGCCGCGCTGGCCTGCGACTTGCACCCCAGCTACCTATCGAGTCAGTGGGCGCGCGAGCAGGCGCGAAAATGCAATCTGCCGCTCGTCGAGGTGCGGCACCATCATGCGCATATCGCGAGCGTAATGGCCGAGGCTATCGCCGCGGGCCAGCTTACAACCGACGCGCGCGTGCTCGGCATTGCCTTTGATGGTACGGGGGCGGGCACCGACGGAACCATTTGGGGCGGCGAGTTCCTTGTCGCCGGCCTTGCCGATTTTGAACGCGCCGCGCACCTGCGCACCTGGGCGCTGCCAGGCGGTGCCGCATCCGTGCGCGATGCCCGGCGCAACGCCTTTGCTCTGCTGAGCGAGCTCGGCCTGCTCGAGCACCCGGGTGCCGCGGGGCTATTGGGCACCCTCGACGAGCAAACGCGCAGCATCACGGCTACGATGATCGAGCGCGGCATCAACAGCCCGCGCACCAGCAGCATGGGTCGCTTGTTTGATGCCGCAGCCGCGATCCTCGGCATTTGCGGGCAGGCAACCTACGAAGGCGAGCCCGCCATCGAACTCGAAGCCGCCGCCTGGCGCGCGCTCGGCGGTAAGCCCGTTCGTCTCGACGGCAATCACACAGGCGTATTCATGCCTGCCGACAACTCCCCCATCTTGGACCCCCAACCGATCATCGAAGCTCTTCTGAATGGAATCGAGGCAGGCGCGCCGGCCGACAGGCTCGCGCTCGACTTCCATATCGCCATCGCACGCTCTTCGGCACGAATCGCACGCAAAATCTGTGCGCGCGAAGGCCTCGATACCGTCGCGCTCTCGGGCGGTGTGTTCATGAACCGGCTTTTGTTCCAGCTCCTTACCCACGAACTCAAAGACGCCGGTCTTGCCGTCTTGGTCCCCCATGCCGTGCCCGTCAACGACGGCTGCATCGCCTACGGTCAGGCCGCCATCGCTCGCGCTCGCCTCGCGCAGACGGCGTTGCGATAGGCTGTTTTGCCAGCCTGCGCGCCGCCGTCTCACAGGTGTAACGCGTTTGCTCGTGACTCCCGCGAGCGTTACCATCAACTGATGGGTAATTAGGCGCCTATCCAGCGCAAAACGTATAAAAGGGAAACATTATGTGCCTTGCCGTTCCCGGTAAAGTGGTCAAACGCGACGACGACCTTAAGGCGACCGTCGACATGATGGGCATCGAGCGCCCCGTTTCGCTGCGCCTCGTGCCGACGGCGCAGGTCGGCGACTATATTCTTGTGCACGCCGGCTTTGGCATTCAGATTGTCGACGAGCAGGAAGCCCAAGAGACACTCGAGCTCGTCAACACCATGACCGAGCTGGCCGAAGAGGACCAGCTCGCCACCAACCCGGCCGAGGCATACTAGTGGCGGCGGCGCAGCCGGTTCGCTCCGGTATCGACTTTTCGGCATTTCGCGACCCCAAGCTGGCTCGCGAGCTCATCGATCGTATTCATGGGCTTGTCGGCAACCGCAGCATCAACCTTATGGAAGTCTGCGGCACGCATACCGTGAGCATTGGCCGCTATGGCTTTCGCTCCATTATGCCGACGGGACTCAAACTGCTAAGCGGCCCGGGGTGCCCCGTTTGCGTCACCGCCAACCGCGACATCGATCACGCAATCGCACTTTCCAACATGGACGGCGCCATCATCACCACCTTTGGCGACATGATGCGCGTGCCCGGATCGTCCACCTCGCTTGCCGCGCAAAAGGCGGCGGGGCGCGACATCCGCATCGTCTACTCTCCGCTCGACGCACTCGACATTGCCGAGCAAAATCCCGAACGCCCGGTCATCTTTATGGGCGTCGGCTTTGAGACCACAACGCCCACCATTGCCGCCGCTATCCTGGAGGCCGACGCGCGCAGGCTCCAGAACTTCTCGGTCTACTGTGCTCACAAGACCACGCCGCCGGCTCTGCGTGCGATCTCTAACGACCCCGAGACGACCATCGACGGCTTTATCCTGCCTGGTCACGTCGCTACCATCACGGGCCTGGCACCCTTTGGGTTTTTGGTCGATGAGTTCGATACCCCCGGCGTAGTCACCGGTTTTGAGCCGGTCGATATCTTGCAGGGCATCTGCATGCTGGTCCAGATGGTTGTCGAGGACAGCCCCGCGATTGGCAACGCCTACCGCCGTGGCGTCAATGCAGACGGCAACCCCGTAGCGCGCCAGCTGGTCGAGCAGGTATTTGAGCCGTGCGACACCACGTGGCGCGGACTGGGACCGATTGCCAGCTCGGGTCTTTCCATCCGACCTGAGTTCTCGCGCTTTGATGCGCGCGCCCGCTTTGATGTGCCCGTTGAGGCGACGGTCGAGCCGCGCGGGTGCCGCTGCGGCGACGTGCTGCGCGGGGCCATCACGCCGAGCGACTGCCCGCTCT
>OLRB01000704.1_pt1 | contig 18426 bp, 20 predicted proteins | sample 1672751 | NCBI WGS metagenome assembly OLRB01 (sample SAMEA3136720, study PRJEB25190) | human gut metagenome | biome: human gut; feature: human-associated habitat; material: faeces | place: Austria | collected 2013
GCGTCTTCGGGTGCGGCGCCCTCGTGTTACTGTCCGGGGCTCGATCGGTATTCGGTCCGGAGAGGACGGTGCGGCGACGGGGTCAGTCCGGAGCAGAGGCATGGCGTGGCCGCCGCGAAGCGGCGGTGCAGGATAAGGCTCCACTACGTTTCGCCCGTTGGGTCACGGCGCAACCCGGCGAGCCGGGTTCGAATGCCCAGGTAGATGCCTGTGCCATAAACGGAAAGCGCCCGCATCCGCGTGTAGCGCGCGGATGCGGGCGCGTAGTTGATGGAGGCGTCTCCGCTGGATATGGGCGATTACGCGCCTCTAGAAGCCCTCGGGAACGTAACCTGCGACCGTTTTCGCCCTCGCCGGCTCTGCCGCCGTGGCGTCTGGGGCTGCCGGGCCGTTCCAGACCCTCGGTAGTGTCTGGTTCCTGGTCTCGCGGCGGGCAACCGATTGCTCCATGAGCGTCCGCTCGGCATCGGGCGACGTCATTCCGAGCATGGGCCCCACGAAGGTCTCGGTGACGTCTCTGCTGGGAAAGGCCATCGGCACGCCGTCGTGAATCACGAGGGCCCCCGTCTCGCGGCCGGTCCAGCGCTGGAGCTCGTCGGGCGTGATGAGCGGCCTGCGTACGAGCCCCTCGCTCGTCCCCGTCGATCCAGTATTGGCCCCCTTTGTTCGACTCGTGGACTGCGCGACCGCCGTGTAGGAGCCCATCGACTCCGAGAGCTTGCGGGCCGTGTCGAGGTTGGAGCAGGAGAGGACGACCTTGTCCTTGAGGAGGTCGAGTATCGTCTCGGCCTCCTCTCGACTGTAACCGGAGACGGATTGGAGCTGGAGGAGCGACTGGCAGAACCACAGGACGCGGATGCCTTCCGAGCGCATCTCCCCGAGGTCCTGGACGATCCTCTCGTTGCGGCCGAGGGAGGCTGCCTCATCGAGGAGGAGGACGGTCTCGACGGGGCAGCGCCCGGCATGGCCCGCGGCGCAGGAGCGCAGCGCCGAGAGGGCTTGGGAGACGAACGTCTGGACGAGTCGCTTGTAGTTGCCCGTTGCCGAGGACGACGAGATGAAGACCACCGTGGGCTCCTCCCCGATGCCGCCGAGGCCGCACTCGTCATCGTGAAGCATCCGGGCCACGTTGCCGTCGACGTATTCGGCGAGGCAGTTGCTCAGGGTCGAGACGATGCCGGGCCCGCCCCCGTGCTCACCGTTGAGCCCGCCGAGGAAGGGAAGGGCGGGGTCTCCTGCGGGCAGGGACGCAGCCAGGGCGGCGATGCGGTCAAGCGGGCCCTGGTCGCCCGATGGCGAGATCGCGGCCGCGACGGACATGATGGTCTTCTCGTCTTCCGGGATGGATGCGCCCTCGATGAGGGCGAGGGAGATGCCGACGAAGAGGTTCCGAGCGCCGTCGTAGAAGAACGGCTGGCCTTTCGACGGCGCGGGCACGATGCAGCGCGCGAGCTCGCGCAATTCCCTCGCGCAGCCGCCGGCACCCTCCGTCCGAAAAGACTCCTTCGCCCTTTCGAGCGGATCGAATCGAATTGAGGACGCGGGAGCGTCGAACATCACGTCGACGATGCGGTGCGTGCCCGTCTTCTCGAACATCGGCTCAAGGAAGGCCCTGAGCTCGCCCTTGATGTCGTTGATCAGTAGCGAGCGCCCCTGCTCGAAGTTGGCCATGGCTGACAGGATCGCGACGCGGCGGCTCTTGCCCTCGCCGCTCTCGGCGAGGATGCAGGCGTGGATCGAGTCGATGAGCCTGACGCCCTTCCCGATCTCTCCCACGACCAACGTGCCGCCCGAGGGCCTCTTGCCTTCCTGCCACGACTCGCTCCTGCGCTTGAGCTCGCCGTGCGCCGAGATGAGCCTCGCGTCGCCGTGGATGGGCGCGCCCGGCGCGCGGCGCCCGCCGACCCAGGTCCCGTCGTGGAGCCAGCGAGACCAGTCGAGATGGCTCCAGATGCCGGCGGCCATTGAGACGGCGAGGGTTGCCGCGCATCCCGCGAGGAAGGCGTCGTCCCCGATCAGCTCCGGTAGGGCTTCGAGCGGGTTTTGGAACACGGCCTCGGGGAGTTCGGGGGCCGCGGCTGCCCCGAAGCTTGTGAGCGTTACGACGATGTCGACGATCCATGCTTCCAACCAGCGCCATACCGCTGGCAGCAGCAAGAGCATGGTGAAGACCCCGATGGTCGCGCCGGTGGCGACGCAACGTTTGAGATGCGCGCCCTCGTCGACGTTGAAGCTCTTTTGCCTGCTCACAGAATCATTCCCTTCACTATGGTTTTTGTCGGCGCCAGCACGATGCCGGCGGCATCGCCCCTGATCGCGGCAGATACGGCGGCTGCGAGCGCCCTCGCGAGTGCGCGCTCGGCTTTCTGGCCGATCTCGTCCGACAGGTCCCTTCTGCCGTTCTGGGATTCCGTCGCGGATGCGAGCGCCTTGGCGACGGTCCTCCCCACGGCAACCGGCGCTTTCGCCATGGAAAGCGCGTAGGACGGGCACGACCGGAGGCACCTCTCCGGGATATGCCCGCGCTCGCGGACGGCCTCCCGCGCCCCCTTCAGGTCCTCGTCGGTGACACAGGCGCGGATTTCGCCGACGAACGGCTTCATGCGCTTTCGCTCCGCCGCGGGCCCGTCACTCGGTTTCGCGGATCTTTTCGGTTTCTCCTCGGGGGCCGCCGTCCGGTCAGGCGCGATGGTCCTCAGCAGGGCGTTGCCCTGGCGTGCGCGCAGCTCGCACACGGCGTCGTCCACGTATCGGTCTCGTGCGAAGCCCTCGAGGCCCTTGAGGTCGGCGCAGCGCTTCACGGACTCAAGGTAGGCGGTGCCCGCTTCCTTGATTTCAGGGTGTTTCGACTCGGCTTTCGCGATCGCGGCGTCTACCGCCTTGGCGACATCCGGGTGCCAGCGGCGGAGGTGCGCGTAGGATATGCGGCCGTCCGGCGGCAGCTCGATGCTTATCTCCTCGTCGGGGACCTGGCGAACGACGTCGACTGCCCGCGACCTCGCGAGGTCGCGGGTCTCATGTTCGGCCGCAAGCGCCGGGGCCAGGGCGGCGTCGGTGAGCGTTCTTCTCGCCCGATCGAGCCTGTTGCGGGTCATGAGCGAGTCGAACGAGCCGTCGGACGACCACGCTATTACATGCACGTGCTTGGAATTCGGGTGGTTCTCGTGCTCGGCGGCCACCCAGCGGACGCTTGACTCGGGGACGCCCATAGCCTCGGCGAGCGCCGGCGTGAGGTTCCGGCGGCAGAAGCGCTGCCAGTCCTCCTTGCAGGTGAGGTCGAGCTCTCCCGCCTCGTCTCTTCGCACGCTGAGTACGACGGTGGCGATCGCGCCGTCTGCTTTTTCGAGCTCTCTGCGAGCCATGCGTAGCGGGACGGCCCCATCCTGGTCGAAGAGCGCGGTCGACCCGGGCCTCTCGGCGCAGTAGCCGACGAGACCCATCCTCTCGGCGAGGTCCGAGCGTCTGAGATCGTCGACGGTGGCGGACCTGTCGGCTCCCTCGCGCGTGGCGATGTACTCGACGTTGTTGGTGATGACGGTGGAGCGCCCGCGCGACCCGGAGAGGTGCACGCGGGCGTTCACGACGAGGCTGCTACGACTTGCCATCTGACAGGCGCTCCCTTGCCTCGGAGAGCGTCATGCCGCGCTGCATGAGGCCCGCCTGCTTGTCATAGGCGGCGTAGATGTCCGAGGCGCTCACGCCGTCCAGGCCCTCGAACGTGCCCTTCTCGATCTCGACCGACGCGATGGCCGCGACGATCGAGGCGCGGGTCGCACGGTGGACGACGCGCGCGATGCGGTCCTCCTGCTCGGCGTTGCGCTCCTCGAGCGTGCGGTCGAGCTGGTCGAGGAGCGGCTGCATCACGTGGCGCAGGTAGGCGCCGAGCTCGGTGGAGTAGAGCGCGAGGCCGTCGGCGGCGAGGCCGCCCGCGATGAGCTCGCGGGCGGCGGCGCTGTCGGTGAGGTCCTTTGAGACTCCGTACGCGTGCAGGCGGCGGTAGGTTTTCGCGTCCAGGCGCAGACTCATGACCTTGGCCTTCTCCCCGCCGGCCATGCTATTTGCCCTCGTGGGGGAGGAGCACCCCGGCGGCCTCGAGGGCCTGGAGGTTCTGCGGCGTGCGCTCGTAGGTCTTCGGCCAGGCGGTCGCGCCGATCATGGTGAGCTCGGAGCGGGGGACGCCGCAGGCGAAGAGGTATGCGCGGACGGCCTCGCGGTAGGCGTCCTCATCGACGCCGAAGCCCTCGGTGAAGAACACGCCCGTGGGGTCGTCGTCGGCGCCCTTGACGAAGTAGAGGCCCTGGCCGTCCGTCGAGTGGGGGTTGAGGATCGTGTAAGACTTCTTGACGTAGTAGACGATGCCGTGGCGGTTGATGCGGGCGAAGCCCTTCCCGTCGTCGCGCACGCGCTTCGCCGGCGCGAAGCGCAGGGAGGGGTCTCCGGCGCGCAGCTCAGCGATCGTGTCGGCGATGAAGGGGTCGACGCCGCGGGCCCCGGTCGTGGGGGTCTTGAACGAGTTGAAGAGTTTGCTGATCGAGTTCATGGTTAATTCCTTTCCGTCGGTGCCACGTGGGTGCCGACAATTCGTTTGGGCTCCTATGTAGATGACGCTTCTAGCTGCGAGGAAATGGTGCGGTGCCGAAGGTGCCGAAGTGCGTTGAAGAGTTTCCGAATCAATGGCACCTTCGGCACCGCTGGCGGGTCTTGCAGGTGAGGGGCGGAGGGCGGGGTGCCGTTCCGGTCTGATGCGGCACCCCGTCGGATCTAATCCGACCCCCGGTACACCCAGCAACGCTGCTTACCGTATGGAGGGCAGAGACGCTTGTTGCCCGGGACCCATCCAGGGCACTGCGATGACAGGATGCGGCTGACCATCTTGCAGTTGGCCTTGGTCTTCTCAAGGTGGAGGACCTTATCGAGGATCTCGAACGTGCACATGGGACGGTCGGTGTTGCCGGGGAGATACGCGAGGACCTTCTGCACGCAGGGGTCCTCCTCGACGAAGCGGCTACGCTGCGTGGCCGCCTCGGTCTCCATCTCGGGCGTGAGGACGGTCGAGAAGCGAGCGTCGCCCGTCTTCATCCACGTGCGGGCTTCTGCCCATGCCTGGCTGACGGCGGCGGGGAAGCCCTCGTCGAAGACGGACCTCTCCGTGTTCTCGATACCGCAGAGCACTGGGAGGAAACGCCTTGCGCCGCTCGTTCGCTCACGGATGAAGTCAGCCTCGTTCGTGGTGCCGATGAAGACCACACGTCGTGGGAACGCCTCCGTCCGTCGGCAGTAGGCCCCGCGGAACTCATCGACCTGGCGGGTGATCCCGGCCTTGACGCTCTCAATGGAGCGCTCGGACATGCCGTTGAGCTCGGGGACCTCGACAATCCACTTGCCCCGGTTCTGCTCGCCCGTGAGCTTGACGTCGCCGAGGTTAAGCACCGAGTCGGTGAAGTACTCGTCGCGGATGGCGAGGCCCCTTGCGAAGGACGACTTGCCGATGCCTCCGGCACCGCACAGGATGGGCATATAGTCGGCCTTGCAGCCCGGGTGGTAGACGCGGGCGATGCCCTCGCAGAACAGGATGCGCTCGACCTCCGAGACGTACGCGCTCATCTCCGCACCGAGATAGGTGTTGAGGAGCGTCCCTACGCGTGGGGTGCCGTCCCAGGTGAGGGTGTCGAGCATGGCGACGAGTGGGTCATAGGCGTTGTCCTCGCCGACAATGGTCAGAGCGAGCAACATGTGCTTCTCCTTCTGGAGGGAGAGGGATTGCTGAAGGAGGGCGAAGAGCCGGGCGTCGTCGCTGTCGCGCCACCGGCGTTCCCTCGCATCCGCGTCCCAGGGGAGGGGCCCGGTCTTGAAGAGCTCGTTCGCGAGTCGGTTGTAGCCGACGTTCAAGGGGAGGGACTTGAGCTTTTCGACGATCTCGTTGACCGTCGGCGGGGTGCGGCGCTCCGGGGGCTGCGGCTCGGGGACGTCGTCGTGCTTCTGCGTACCCATCAGGCCACCCCACGAGACTGGGGGCGTCGAGGGCCATTGACGGGGTAGTTCTTGCCGGAGACAAGCGCTTCGAGCCGGCTGAGGCGAAGCTCCACGTCGACCAGACGCTCGACCAGCTCTTCCTCCGACAGGGGGTGGTCGAGGCCATAGTCGCACAGGACGGCGCGGCGTCGGGCGGAGTTCATCATGCTAAGATTCATCGATAGGGCTCTCCTTACGTGTGGGCTCAAGGCTTTGGGCGGCGGCCGATCTTTGGTAGAGGAGGTCGTCGTCCATTCCAAGGTTTTTAATGAGGGCGTCCGCGAGTTCCACGGGGGAGCGTTCCGGTACGAACGACCCGGCGAAGGCCGCGAGCACCTCAAGCGACTCGACGAGCTCGTCGTCCATGTCCCCGGCGCGTCGGATGCGCTGGAGCTCGGCGACGATGGGCCCCATGCGCTCCCTGACCGCCTTTCGCATGCGAGTGGTGGCGACCACCGTGAAGGTGCCCTCCAGCAGGCACTTCGTGATGAAGTCCTGCTTGGAGATGCCGCTCAGGGACACGCGGAGGTCGAGTTGAGCGGCCTCGGCGGGCGACATGCGGAAAGCGATGGTCTTGCAGCGGCGACGACCCTTCGCGTCTACGATCGGGTTAGACATCCGACATCACCCCATCAAGGGCCTCCACGAGGTCGTGTTGCGTTGACGGGAAGAGATGCGAGTACATCTCCGTGACTTCGGCGGTCTCATGTCCCATTCGATCAGCGATGGCTGTGGGCGAGTAGCCGCTGTTAACGAGGGCGCTGACATGGGAATGGCGGATATCGTGGATGCGGATGCGCTTGACTCCCGAGAGCCCACAGCCTCTCCTCATTTCATGGGACAATGCGTGCTTCGAGATGGGGAAGAGCCGGTCATCTGGAGCGATCTCGGGGTGTGTCGACAGGTAATCGCGCAGCTCCTCTCGAAGGAGGCTCGGCATGACGATGTCTCGCTTCGAGGCACGTGTCTTGGGTGGTCCGATAACGTCCTCGCCCTTGATGCGGGCATAAGAACGGCGAATTCGGATGATGTTGAGCCCGAAGTCGATGTCCTCGGGTCGGAGGGCGAGGAGCTCGCCCTCTCGGCAGCCCGAAAGATAGAGCGTGAGAAACGCCAGATGGAACAACGGCTTGTCCTCGATGGCCTGGGAGAAGCGCTTGAACTCTCCGGGGGTCCAATAGAGCATCTCTTTCTCGGGACGCTTGGAGCCAATCTTTCCTGCGGCAAGCATGGGGTTCTGGGGCAAGCGATAGAAACGCACCGCGTGGTTGAAGATGGCCGAAAACTGGTTGCAGATCGTGTGGAGGTAGCTCTGGGAGAGGCCTTGCTCCAGAAGCCAATTCTCCCAGCGCACGACGTCCGTAGTTTTTACGTCACAAAGGCGCTGCTTGCCGAAGTACGGAAGGATGTACTTGTCAATGATAGCGTCCTTGGTGAGCTTGGTCCCAATGCGCAGGCGGGGGTAGACATCACGGGTGTACATCGTCTTGACAAAGGTGTCGACGGTGACCTCGACGCGTTCGTTGCAAGAAGCCAAGAATTCGCGCTCCCAGGCAACTGCATCCTTTTTGGACGAGAACCCGCGCTTCGTCTTTTTATGGCGCTCTCCCATGGAGTTGCGGTACCAGGCCTCGACGGTCCAGGTTCCTCGCTTCTTGTCGCGGCTAACCGACACGGGTCATCGCCGCCTTCTGCTTTGCGGGGGTGGAGAGAAGGCGCGCCTCGAAATACGAGCGCTGGACCTTCCCGGGAATGGTCATGATTCCCTGGGCAGCAAGCTCTGCGTTCAAAGTCTTGATGAGTTTGAACGCATAGGACTTGCTCATTCCCGTGATCTCGGCAACCTCCTCCGCACCGATGAGCTGACGTGTCATATGAAGACTCCTTTCTCGTAAGGGGCACCAGTTGCCCCCTCGATTTGATTATGTACAAGAAAGGTAACACCTACTACGAAAACTGTATTTTTGCTTATTAAGTCACATCTCCTACATTTTCTGTATACACAAGTTTTCACGTGTAGACTTGAGAGCAGTTTTTCATTGGAGGTGCATCTGAATGACTGCCGTCGACTACGTCGGTGCTATCTCGGAGACCCTGTCGTCGTTTGCAGCTGATAGGGAGTGGGAGCAAACGAGCAAGCGATGGGGGAGGCATCACTTGTCGCAGAAGCTGCTTCAACTCCGTTCGACGCGAAAATGGACCCGAAAGGTCGCTGCCCAGGCGGCGGGGATCCCGGAGTCGGCTTTAAGAAATTACGAGTTGATGAAGTCCGCCCCAAAAGAGGAGCATTTGGAGGGGCTTGCGAACGCATATGGCATACGGGTCGAGGCACTCCGTTACTATGATTTCAGCGATGCGGATCTAATTGCTCAGGCTTTCTTCCAATTTGCGGCGACGTATGGGTTCGAGCCCATTGCAAGCGAGCGGTACTCTGCGCTCAGGCCTACCTCGACATTCATGAAGTCTTTTCTAAAGAAATGGGCCGCTCAGTACGCTCAGCTTGAGAATGACTCCGATCGAGACGACTATGAAAGATGGAAGGATAACTTCGTATCTGACTTTGAGCCATCTCAGTTCCCTCTGCGATACGAATACGATCCTCGAGAGTCCTGGACACTGATTGCGCCTTGGCAAAATAGAATGCAGGCGAAGAAGCTTGCCGAGCTAAGGGCACGCTGCTCTCCCGTGAAGACACAGTCTGATTTAGCGGAGGAGGCGGGCATCTCCCTTGCGACGCTGCGCTCGTATGAGCAGGGTGCCAGGGTGCCGAAATATGCGGCTCTCAAGAAGCTGTCCGCCGCTCTAGGGGTAAGGAGGGGGGCTCTTGTATTTACCGATTTCGGTAGCCCTGTCCAGGCTGCCCACGCCTTATTTCAGCTTTCGGCTTCATATGCGTTGATTCCCGTGCAGCTAGAAGAAGGACCTGTGCTTCTTGCGAGGGCTCCTGCTCCGGATTCCTTTTTCTTCGAGTGGGCTAAGAGGTACGAGACGAGAGTGGAGTGTGCTGACGAATATGATGAGTGGCTGGATCAATGCAACTATTTTGAACATGAGAAGTCGGCCGACTATGTGAAAAAGTTCCATAGGCATACGCAACGTCAGCTGGACGGTTCTTTGCTCATCGATGGCTTTGTTTGTAGCGAGTTCTGTCCCTTCGATGATCGCTTCAAGAGTGGTTACGCCCTTGCGTAGAAACTAGCTTTTGGGGCGTGAGGACCAAATGAGTATCAAACGGCAATGAGAAAACGCCTGATAGAAAGGGTTGGGGTAAGCCGACCGTCTCGTATAGCTGCGTTTTCTGTTATCGAATGGGAATAACGGGAACTGGCTTCTGAACTCGCGTTTTGGTGCTGCGAGCACCGCCTGATACTGTTTCGGCATCGCCACAGGACAAAGTTGCTGGCGAAATAGTGGGAACAACAACCCCCGAACCCTCTGGTTCGGGGGTTTCCTTTTGCATCTCTACCTGGGAAAACGGCTCAATTATTCCTGTCTATCCCTACTGGGCGGCACGGCGGAGTACTCGGCGGTACGGGAATAATAGGGCCCTGCGGGAATAATTCACAATTCGGGTCCCCCGAGGGCCGATTTCGAGCGGGTGAAACTAAGTTGAAACTGCAGGCTCAATTCAAGCCCTCATCGATTTCATTTGCCCATGTCAACAAACGAGAATAATAAAACGCGGAAATCGGTTTCGCCAGCGGCGCCTACGCCGGTGGCCTAACGTGGTCACGATAATTGAGCAGTTCGACCACGAGAGTCGTGTCCCTGGACACGGCGAGATGATATTCGGTCAATGAAGGCCGCCGAGCGCCCGACTGCCTCGGTCGCCTTGCGGCCCCGCTCCTCCGTGCAACTCGGACTTCGCGGACAGCCTCCAGGTTTCAGACGGCAGCTACTTCAGGTGCTGCGTCGGGCTTAAACCCATTCACCGGTTATTTGCGACCGTTCGCGGCGCTGCAAACAGAAATGTCCTCTTTGTCTTGCAATTGTTATATCAGGTCATATAATGTGTAATGACATTATTACAGCGGATAACAAAGTTAGGAGTCCCGATATGCAGGTAGTTCTGGCATCGCACGGTCGTCTTGCTGAGGGAATGAAAGATACCCTTGGCATCATTTTTGGGGAGTTGCCGGACCTGACGACGCTCTGCGCATACGTTGACCCGGACGTCACCTTAGCCCAGCAGGTCAAAGACGTGCTGGCGCGTAAAGTTCCCGGCGAGGAGATGCTCGTCGTTACCGATCTCTTTGGTGGCAGCGTAAACAACGAGTTCATGGCCGCTCTTGCCGAGAATGACTTTACGCTCATCTGCGGCATGAACATGCCCCTGCTCGTCGAGATTCTCTCTGACGCAAATCCCGGCCCCGCGGCCGTAAGGGCGGCGGTCGACTCTTGCAAGGACACCATCATGATCTGCAACGACCTGCTCGATGACGGCCAGGACTGTGGCGAGGATTTCTGACGTGGATGTCCAGTCCCTTTACCCGATGAACATCTCGTTCAGGTATTTCGGCCTCGAGAAGTTCTTTGAGTCTTGCGCCAAAACAGGTCTGCATAATGCAGAGATCTGGCTTTGTCCCCAGCACTTTCTTATCAACGGGCAGTTCTCGGAGGACCCTTCAAAGCTCAAGGCTCTCATGCGTGAGTACGGAGTTCAGATCAAGTGCCTCTGTGGCGAGCAGAACAATCCAAAGCCCAACAACATGGCGGCTCGCGGCGAACTCCTCGTTGGCAATACGCGCTCCTACTTCCGTAGGGTGATTGATCTTGCTGAGGCCATTGGCTGCCCGAAGGTTCTTGTGACCCCCGGCTGGAATTACTTTGACGAGAAGGTCGATGAAGCGCGCGTACGAAGCATCGATATGCTGAGAGAGCTCTCGGTCTACGCACATGCTCGGGGGGTCACTCTCGTGCTTGAGAGCATCTGGAGTAAATCCTCCCAGATCGCGCCAACGATAGCGCAGATTGCCAACATCAAGGATGCGGTGAATAGCGACAGCCTGAAGCTCACGCTTGACCTTGGCGCCATGAGCGACGCGGGCGAGACTGTCGACGATTGGTTTAGCGCGTTCGGCAGCGACATCGCGCACTGCCATTTCGTTGACGGTACTCCTACGGGACATATGCCTTGGGGCCACGGCAACCTGGCCATGCGAGGCATTCTCGCTTCGTTCAAGAAAGCCGGTTACAAAGGGGGTTTCTCGCTTGAGTACGTGCACCCAATGAGCTTCCAAGATCCGACAGGGTATCTAGCCGAGACAAAAGCCCTGTTCGAGAAGTGCCTTCAAACGATTTAGTCATGTGTGCATCAACCAAGGAAAGGAAAAAAGATGATCAAGCTATGCAGGGTGGACCACAGGTTGCTCCACGGCCAGGTCGCATTCTCCTGGAGCCATGCCCTGGGAGCCGATGCCATTCTTATCGCCTCTGACGAAGCGGCATCCAACGAGGTCCGCATGAAGACGATGCGACTGGCAAAGCCGGTGGGCATAAAACTGGTTATCAAGAGCATCGACGATTCCATCAAGGCAATCAAAAGCGGCGTAACCGACAAGTATCGCCTGCTCATCGTTACCGGCAGCATTGCGGATGCCGAGAGACTGGTCCGCGAGTGTGGCATTCCCTCGCTGAATCTGGGCGGCACCGTAAAGAGCCCCGAGACGACTCGGAGCTTCGGCAGCGCAGTCCATCTAACCGATGAAGAGGTAGAAGTCGTCCGCGGCCTCGTCCGCGATGGTGTGGAAGTCGAGGTGAGGCAGGTAGCAAAGGATAAGAAGGTCGTTCTTTCCGAGAAGGACCTCTGATTGTGACGGTTGGTAAGTTGAAGGAGGAGCAATGGCTTTTCAAGCGTTTCTTATCGCTCTGATTATCTTTGTGGGAAAGGCCGACTACTTCGTCGGCACGGCAATGTTGGGCAGACCCTTGGTCCTTGGCATGCTTGTCGGCATAGCGCTGGGCGACGTGTCTCAGGGAGTGATCATCGGCTTCCAGCTGGAGCTCGTCTTTATGGGCATGCAGGCTATCGGCGCATCCATTCCGCCTGACATGATCGTCGGCTCGGTGCTGGGCACTGCCTTCGCCATCGGCACGGGCAACGGCATCGACACGGCGGTCACCATCGCGATGCCTGCGGCGATTCTCTCTGCCTTTGTGGTGAACCTCTTCTATGGCGTGATTACCCCGCTCATGGCTCGAACGGCAGACAAGTTTGCTGCCGAGGACAATGATAAGGGCATCTCCGCAGTGTTTCTTGCTAACGGTTTTCTCTTTGACGCAACTTTTGGTGTCATCGGTTTTGTGGCGTTCATGTTTGGCGGCGACGCGGTATCCGCCTTTGTCGCTTCGATTCCGGCGTGGCTTACCGCTGGCATCACAATCGCGACCGGCATTCTCCCCGCGCTCGGCTTTGCCCAGCTTGTGACTATGATTGCCTCTAAGGAGACCGCGGTTTTCCTCCTGTTGGGCTTTGTCCTCGCGGCGTATCTTAGCGTTCCGGTCCTGGGCATTGTTTGCGTCGCGGTTGTGATAGTCGGGATTCTCTTTATGGCACACATCTTTATGCCCAGCCAGGGCTCGGCTTTGATGACGGAAGGCGAGGACGACAATGAGTTCTAGCGATGCAACGAAGAAGCTTGGCAAGAAGGAACTTCGGAGCCTCTTCCTCAGGTCCTTCTCGACGTCTCATGCATGGCACTTCGAGCGCCAGCAGCATATGGCCTTCTGCTGGATGATGATTCCTGCAATCAAGAAGCTCTATGACCGGCCCGAGGATAGGATTGCCGCCTATCAGCGTCACCTCGAGTTCTACAACTGCCATACGGCCTTGCAGCCACTCATCGGCGGTATCGTCTGCGCTATGGAGGAGGAGAACGCCAACAACGAGGAGTTCGACACCTCCTCGATCAGCTCAATGAAGGTCGCCCTCATGGGACCCCTTGCGGGCATCGGCGACTCCCTCATCGGCGGTACCCTGCGCATCATCGCCACCGGCATCGCGGGCGGTCTGTGCATGGCGGGTTCTCCCTTCGGCCCGCTTCTGTTTCTGCTTATCTTCAACGCGGTCAACATTGCTCTGCGCTGCCTTGGTGTGAAGTATGGCTACGGCCTGGGCGAGAATATCATCTCTAAGGTTTCCGATCCCAGCACCATGCAGAAGCTTACCTGCGCGCTCTCCATCGTCGGTCTCATGGTCATAGGCGGCATGATTGCGACGAACGTCGCCATCACGACTCCCATCGCCTTTGATATCAGCGGCACCGCGTTCTCGCTTCAGGACACGCTCGACTCCATCTTTCCGAAGCTCCTTCCGGTGGCGGCGTTCGGCATCCTGTATGCCCTCAACAAGAAGGGCGTGAACGTCCTCGCGCAAATCATCGCAATTATGGTCCTTGGCGTCGCGCTTGGGGCCGTTGGAATCCTCGGTTAGGAGAATCTAATGCTTGAATTCTGTCTCGATACCGGTGACTTTGAAATGGTGAAGACCGCCAGTAGCATCTATCCCGTTAACTGCTTCAGCATGAATCCCTCCATTGCCGTCAGTTGCCTCAAGGGCACAGGCAAGTCCTTCGTGCAGAATGCGCTGGACATCCGTGGCGTCATCGGTGAGGAAACCCCTTTTTTCCTTGAGGCCATGGGAGACACTGCAGAGGAGCTCGTGGAGGACGCCAAGGCAATGGTCAAGGCTGTTCCGGGCAACACCTTTGTGAAAATTCCGGCATGTCCGGAGGGTTTTAAGGCAATTCGCGAGCTCAAAAACGCTGGTATTGCCACCTCTTGCACTGCCGTCTATACCTTCAACCAGGCGATGCTAGCGGCCATGGCGGGCGCCTCATACGTTGCCGTCTACGTGAGCAGGCTCGACAAGAACGGCGGGGACGGCATCGAGGTCGTGCGCCGCATCAAGCAGGCATTTGTTGCCCACAACATCGACTGCGTGGTCAGTGCGGCCTCCCTCAAGACTCCGCTTTCGCTCCAAGAGGCCATTGAGGCCGGTGCCGATAACGTTACCGTCGACCTTGAGATGCTTGAGACCCTGGCGGTTCACCCCATGACCGAGGGCACGCTTAAGACCTTCAAGTCTGATTGGGAAGGCCTGTTCGGCGAGGGCGTCCGCATCGTTGATATGGTCGCATAGGATTTCCCTCGTCAAGCAAGGGATATGAACGGCCCCGCCGGAGACGGTGGGGCCGTTCGGCTGGGAGCAAGCCGCAGGCCTGGTAGCCGGGCCAGAAGAAAGGGGCGCGAAATGAGAGCTTGGTGTTCTGTTGGCCACTATCTGCAGGGCGTTGATGTTATTGGGCGAGTAGGCCAGTATGCGTCGATGTTTGGCAAAAACCACCTGTTCCTTGTGGACAGCTTCGTGTGCCAGATGCTGGGGGAGGGGCTCTATGGCGCCTACCCCTCTTTGGATGGATGCACGTATCGGACCCTGACATTTGAGGGCGAGATAAGCCGCAAGAGCATATCGAGGCTTGGCAATGAGGCTGGGGGTGAGTTTGACGTCATCGTTGCCGTGGGTGGCGGGAAAGTCATCGACGTGGCCAAAATGGTTGCCGCTCAAAGTGGCGCGGCGCTCGTCGTGTGCCCGACGATTGCAGCGACGGACGCTCCCACGAGTGCCATGTCCATCCTCTATAGCGATGAAGGGGAGATGAACGAGATTGTCCTCCATGTAAAGAATCCCGATCTCGTTCTGGTGGACTCCAAGGTCATCGCAGGCGCCCCAACGAGATTTATCTCGGCGGGGATAGGGGACGCACTCTCGACTTACTATGAGGGCGAGTCCAACTGGAAAACTGGCCATGCCAATTACGTTTGGTGCCAAGGCGAGCAGGCGGTTGGTACTGTGGCAGGTCGCGCAATTGCTCGCGCGTGCATGGAAACGCTCGAGAGGGATGGTCGCGCTGCCGTCAAGGCATGTGAGCAGAGCACTGTTACGCCGGCGCTTGAGAACGTGATTGAGGCAAACATTCTCATGAGCGGCATTGGTTTCGAGAATGTCGGGTGTTCTCTTGCCCATGGTCTGGGCAACGCGATGACGGTGCTTCCCGACGGCGAGAAATCCATGCATGGCGAGAGGGTGGGTTTCTCGACGCTTAGCCTCATGATTGCCGAGGACTACCCGAGCGAGGAAGTCGAGCGAGTGGCGCGCTTCTGCAGGGACTGCGGCGTTCCGACAACCTTCTCGGAGCTCTCGCTTGCGCCCAGCGATGACGACCTTCGCAAGGTTGCGCAGGCGGCAATGCAGGCCGAGTCTTGGGGTGCGAGCCCCGTGAGACTCTGCGGCGCGGAAGTCGTGGACATTCTCAAGGCAACTGACGCCCTTGGGCGGAGGATCGCGCAAGAGTGAGTAACGTCCCTCCTCGAGAAACTAAAGCTGAGGGCCGCAAGCGGAGCTCGAACTCCGCTTGCGGCCTCTTTTGCGCGCCTATGCCTCGGTAACGATTTTTCCCTCCGGCGAAATCACGAAGCGGAATGACGCTCTGTCTCCCCTGAGCAGGGATTTTGAATAGTGGAGGGGATTGCCCTCGCTGTCCTTGGTTATCTTGGATAGCACGTAGATGGGCGAACCGATGATGCAAGAGAGGAGCTTGGCCTCATCCTCGCGCGCGGTTGAAACGTCTATGACAAGCTCCTCGACCCCCAGCTGTATGCCGTAGTTTTCCGATAAGAGGCCATAGAGGCTCATATCCTCGCTTAGGTCGTCAAGAAAGCTCGGGAAAGAACTCTCCGAGACATAGACGGAGTCGAGCGCGATAGGGATGGAGTCTTCGAACACGAGCCTCTTTGCCATCAGAACGGTATCTCCGACCTTTATGTCCAGCGCGTTTGCAAGGGCAGGGGTGGCTTCGAGGGAGGACCGCTCCAGGACCCGTCTATGGTTCTTGCCGCCAATATCGGAAAAGGCGTGGTAGCCAAAGTTGTTAGGCGATCCTTTTCGGATGACTCGCTTGGGGACGGAGACAAAGGAGCCCTTTCCGCGCAGTCGGTATATAAGACCCTCATCCACGAGATTCTGGACAGCTCTTCGGATGGTAATGCGGCTCACCGAATAGCGTTCGCAGAGCTCGAGCTCGGTCGGAATCTTCTCTCCCACGCCGAGATCTCCGGAGATGATTTGCTGACGGAGGTCGTTTTCTACCTGTGAGTAGAGCAGGTCGGGTCTTGCGTCGTTGTTAGATGCCATGATGCCTCCGATGACGCGAGTGGTGATAGTAAGGGCGTTCTAGGTAGCCCACTGTTTTCGTAAGTATATGATGACATAAGACTTTATATCGCCATAAAGATTACAGGAGATGGTCCTTGAATCGTAAGCGACGACCATGACGGTGGCTTTTCCGATGGGGGAGTGCGGACAAATAGGTGGACCGAATAGGTCCGACTAGGAGTCCGCACCGCCCCACGACCGGTCGGCCTCACGTGTCCCTGTCCAATTACGACTGCCTCTACGCGAAGCAGCGGGAGTCGATGGCGGCTCCCGACGGTTCCGCTCTGGGCGACGGCGCTAGGGCGGAGGCTCCGTCGCCCTCTGTTGCGGTAAGGCCCTCGGTCAAAACGTCAGCATCGGGTGTTTTGAGGTCGACCGCGAAAGTGACGACGCTCGGAGAGACGCCCGTCAAGAAGAACTGAGTCATCGACGTACTTGAATCCCATAACGTCCGCATCGTCGATCGCTGCCCCAGGGGCGGAAGCCTCTGGGCCATCAGCGGCGATGAGCTCGACGCCGGTATGAATGAGCTTGCAGCGAACGGCGCTCAGTTCACCTACAAGTTGGAAGGCGGCAAGGCAACGAACTTCAAGGCTGGCTGGTGGCTCTCCGGTTATCCGAAGAAGTCCGAGCCCAAGGCATCGGAGCTCCGAAGAGCCGGCCATCACCGAAGCGGATCTCTCCAAGATCGAGGAGGGAACCCAGGTTTTCCATAAGAGCTTCGGCTACGGTGAGGTCATCTCAATCGGCAGCGACAGATCCGCCGTTCGTTTCGACAACGACAAAAAGAAAAAAGACCGCGAGTTTATGTTCCCGTCGACCTTCTATCAAGGGATGTTACAACTATGAGATCCGCAGATGTCATCAAGTCGATACTCGAGGAGCAAGACCGTTCCCATCGCTCCCTTACCATTGATCTCGGTCTCACCCCGCAGGCGCTAGACCAGCGCCTAAAGTCGAAGACTATGAAAGTGGAGGCCTTGTGCCAAACGACGGCGCAGCTCAATTGCTCTGTGAAGCTGGTTCCGAACGATGGCGGCGAGAGTATAGAGATCAAGGGTTAACCGATGGACTCGGAGCTTGACCTGTTGCTTCCTGATACCGAAAACGAAGCGGGCGCACCCCAGGGCGCCCCGCGAATCATTGAGCGCTCGCCGAGAAATCTTATCGGAGAGGCTCGCTTGGCGTTCGATGCCGGGCTGCTAATCTCATGCCTTACGGTTCTAGTTACCATTCCGGATGTTTGTTCGAACTTGATTGACTCTAGCAATAGAGATGGACAGCGAAATTGGTGCACGAGGTATCTCGGGTTTCCTGGCACCCCCGTGGTTGACGACATCGACAGATCTCGCAAGCAAAGTCGAGACCATATCGAGCGAACGATGAACGCGCTCATGCGGGCAGACAACTTCACCGCATCCGATTTCTGCCAGCTGCGAAACGCCGTGCTCCAGATCGGATCTTCGGTTGCTGACGGCGCGGGGGCAAAATACTCGCCGTTCCATTCGATCGGCATACAGGTTTTCGACAACGACAGCCAACTGGTCATCGGATATGGCTCCACCAGCTCACCATAGCCGGATGGGGTTGAGAACGACTGCCGCATAAAGATCACTCTCAACTTAACCGCCTTGCTCGCGCGCATGGAGAAAGGTGTCGCAAGGTTTTTGAACGAGTATCCTGAGCTCGACAGGGAGAAAGGGAAGTGGGATCGCCTTACCTGGGGAATCGTTGATTTTCGAGCTCCGACCCGCTGAAGGTCTTCTCTGTCCGTGTAGCGAGTGGCCTTATCGAATGGTACGAAGCGTGATTAAAGGCGTGCGCAAAGCCGCTGGCTGCGATTCACTTCGCTAAACGAGTGCCGAAGAGGAAAATCAGCTGTTTTGACATCCATTTCGGGCGGTTTTGGACTTCAGGACTAGCCCGTTTTTGTCCCCGGGACAAAAATGAAACTGCGGGCTCGAGGTTTCGAAATGGTTTGCGGATCCGCCCCAAACGTCTACGCGAAATCATGCGGCAGGATTCGGCGGCAAGGCGGCTAAGCCGACGATCAAACTGGAATCAACTGGATTGTCGCCACGGCAAACGAGAGTGAAAGAGTGGGAGTAGAACAGACGTTCGATTCTGTGTTATAATATCCTGCAATGGGCGCGGCCTCTTCCGAAGCCGCGCCCATTGCTATATTTGGTCAGATATCGACG
>OLRB01000719.1_pt1 | contig 18091 bp, 15 predicted proteins | sample 1672751 | NCBI WGS metagenome assembly OLRB01 (sample SAMEA3136720, study PRJEB25190) | human gut metagenome | biome: human gut; feature: human-associated habitat; material: faeces | place: Austria | collected 2013
ATATAAAGAGATTTTATCCACAGGAGTTTCAGCTTGCATTAAAGGCATTAGATATAATTAATGAAAAATTACATGTATCTTTACCAGAAGATGAAGCAGGTTTTATAACACTTCATATAGTCAATGCAGGTATGGAAAATGACGATATGCATCAGACTATTGAAATTACAAAGATAATGCAAGAAATATCTAATATAGTTAAATACCATTTTTCAGTAGAATTTGATACAGACTCTGTGTATTATTACAGATTTATAACACATTTAAAATTCTTTGCACAGAGATTGCTTTCAGACAAAATAATAAAAGACACAGATGAGGATGATTTATTAGATATTGTAAAAGTAAAATACGCATCTTCTTATGCATGTGTCGAAAGAATTACAGAGTTTATATCACGCAAATACAAATATGAATTATCAAAGGAAGAACAGTTATACCTAACAATTCATATAGAGCGTGTTATATATAAAAGTCAAAATGAAGAGTAAAAAATAAATTCAAACAGGTAACTTTATTTTGACAAAGGATGGTAACATTAAGTTGGCTAAACCTTCAGATAAGTTTTTATACTTAAGACGGAGGAGAAAAAATGAAAAACTACACAAAACTAGCAGCGGACATAATAGAAAATGTCGGCGGAAAAGAAAACATTGAGAGTTTAACACATTGTGTTACTCGTTTAAGATTCAAATTAAAGGATGAATCTAAGGCAAATGATGAAGTACTAAAAAATATGGACGGGGTTGTTACAGTTGTAAAATCAAAATCTATTGATCAGTACATGGTTGTAATAGGTGAACACGTAACAGATGTATACAACGAAGTTTTAAAACAGCTTGGAATGAGCCCAGATGCTATTGTTGATAATAGCAAGTCAGAAAAAAAGAAACAGAGCTTATTAAATAGAGCTCTAAATGTTATATCTGGTGGGATTGGACCAGTTCTAAACCTTCTATGTGCTTGTGGGATTATAAAAGGTTTAACAGTTGTACTAACTATATTAGGAATTAGTCCAGAATCTGGGCCATACATGTTATTAAATGCAGCAGGAGATTGTTTCTTCTACTTCCTACCATTAATGTTAGGATACAACTTAGCTAAAAAATTCGAAATAGATCCATTCTTTGGATTAATATTAGCAGCAGCTATGTGTTATCCAACTATACAGAATGTAGATTTAAATTTCTGGGGGCATAATATAAACACTACTTATGCATCAACATTTATGCCAATTCTATTTGGTCTATTATTTGCAGCACCTTTATATAAATTTATAGATAAACATATGCCTAAAATGATAAAAGGATTTATGACTCCTTTATTAACATTATTAATAAGTTTTCCAATAACTTTTATAATAATAGGGCCAGCAGCTAATTTAATAGGTACAGGATTAAATGTAACTCTTACTTCTATATGTGAATTCTCTCCATTACTAGCAGGAATAATAATGGGTGGATTATGGCAGGTATTTGTTATGTTTGGAATACATGGTGTTTTAACAGTTGTAGCTTTTATGGATTTAGTTGCAGGAAATCCAAGTCAGATGTTAGCACTTTCATACCCAGCAACATTTGCTACAGTAGGTACAGTATTAGCAGTTTATCTAAAAACTAAAAATATTAAATTAAAAGAAGTATCATTACCAGCATTTATATCTGCTATATTTGGTGTAACTGAGCCAGCTACATATGCAGTAACACTGCCAAGAAAGAAAGTATTCGTAGCTAACTGTATAGGTGGTGCAGTAGGTGGTATAATCGTAGCTTTAATGGGAATAAAAATGTACTCTTACGCAGGTATGGGTATTATAGGTCTATTAGGATTTATAAGTCCAACTGATGCAAATATAATCGGAATAGTTATGATGGTAGTAATACCTCTTATAGTTTCATTAGTATTAACAATGGCAATATACAAAGATTCAGATTATGATTATTTAGAAGGAAATAACTCTGGTAACACAGATACAAATAAAACAGAAAAAACAAACGAAAAAAATGAAGAAAAAATAGTAAATGTTAGAGAAACAATATTAATGCCTATAGATGGAACTATAAAACCATTAGCTGAATCAGAAGACGATGCATTTGCTAGTGAAGCACTTGGAAAGGGATGTGTAATAGTTCCGGATAATGGAGAAGTTTGCTCTCCAGTTAATGGTGAGGTAAAAACTATTTTCCCAACTAAACATGCAATAGGAATATTAAGTGATGATGGATGCGAAATATTAATACATATAGGTATAAATACAGTATCACTAGAAGGAAAATATTTTGAATCTCATGTAAAAGCAGGAGATAAGGTAGAAGCAGGACAGCTATTAGTTTCTTTTGAAAAAGAAAATATAGAAAAAGAAGGATATTCTTGCGAAATACCTGTAATAATAACTAATACATTTGATTATTTAGACGTTTTAGAAATAGATAATGAGCATCATAAAAAAGGCGATGCTATGCTAAAAATAGTGAAGTAAGGAGCGTGAATTAAAATGGCATTTCCAAAAAATTTCTTATGGGGTGGCGCAGTAGCTGCTAATCAGTGTGAAGGAGCATGGAATGTAGGCGGTAAAGGAATGACAGTTTCTGATGCTGTTACAGCAGGAACTGTATCTGAGCCTAGATACACAACATATATATCAAAAGATGGTGAACCTGGTAAGGCTTCAATGTTTGAACAGTTACCTGAAGGAGCACGCAGAACCGTATTTGAAGGTTATTACTATCCTTCTCATGAGGGAATAGATTTCTATAATAGATACAAAGAAGATATAGCTTTATTTGCAGAAATGGGATTCAAAGTATTCCGTATGTCTATATCTTGGTCTAGAATATTCCCAAAAGGAATAGAAGAAGAACCAAATAGAGAAGGATTAGATTTCTACAGAAGAGTATTTGAAGAATTAAAGAAATACGATATAGAGCCATTAGTAACTTTATTCCACTACGACATGCCTTTATACTTAGAAGAAGAATTAGGTGGATGGAGTAATAGAGAATTAATCGATTTATTTGAAAAATATACAAAAGTATTATTTAAAGAATATAAAGGATTAGTAAAATATTGGCTAACATTTAATGAAATAAACAGCCCAATATTAATGCGTACATTCATACCAAATTATCCAGATTCTAAAGTTCGTGAAGCTATGCAGACTTTACACAATCAGTTTGTAGCTAGTGCAAGAGCTGTTAGAGCAGCACATGAAGTGGATTCAGATATGGTAGTTGGAGCTATGTTAGGTGGGGTTTGTAACTATCCACTTACATGTAATCCAGAAGATGTAATATCTTGTCAGAAACACTGGCAGGAAGATTGCTACTACTGCTTAGATACAATGGCAAGAGGAGCATATCCATACTATGCACAGAGACTTTGGAAAGAATATGATTTTAAACTAGAAACCGAAGAACAGGACTTCATAGATTTAAAAGAAGGTACAGTTGATATGATTACTTTCTCTTATTATTCATCAGGATGTGTTACAGAAGATGAAAATGCTGAAAAAGCAAAAGGTAACTTCACAACTGGAGCTAAAAATCCTTATTTAAAATATAGTGAATGGGGATGGAGTATAGACGGACAGGGACTTAGATATTTCTTAAATGAAGTATATGGACGCTATCAGTTACCACTTATGGTAGTAGAAAATGGTCTTGGAGCTATAGATAAATTAGAAGAAGATGGAAGCATACACGATCAATATCGTATCGAATACACAAAAGAGCATATAAAAGCAATGAGCGATGCTATTGAAGATGGTGTAGATTTAATAGGATACACATACTGGGGATGTATAGATTTAATAAGTGCATCTACTGGTGAAATGAAAAAGAGATATGGATTTATCTATGTAGATAAAAACAATGACGGAAGCGGAACATTAAAACGTTATAAAAAAGATTCTTTCCATTGGTATAAAAAAGTTATAGAGTCTAATGGAGAAGAATTATAAAAAATAATAAAAAGCTGCATGGTTTAAACTATGCAGCTTTTTTAATGAATTAAATATTTTAAAAATTCTAAAAAAACGTTTACCTAAATAAAAATAAATGAGATAATAAAAAAAAGAGATAAGTTCGGGGGAATTAATATGCTTAAGATAGGATTGCTTATAATAGGTCTAGGAATTTTTATAATAGCTATGTCTGGTAGTAAATACAGCAAAAATGAAGATGATTCTAAAAAAGTTGGAATTGCTATTACAATATTTGGGATAGCATTTCTTGCAACAGGACTAGATAGTTCTGGAAGGGCAAGTTTTGCACTTATAGGAATAACATTTGGTGGATTTATGGTATATGTAGGCATAGAAGAAATAAAAACTATATTAAAATGCAATCAAGAGGTAGATGCAAAACTAGAAGGATTCTTAGAGAAAAAGGGCAGAAGTAGCATTTATTTTCCTATAATGAGCTTTAATTATAATGGTAGAAAATACAAGATAAAATCGGAAAATTCAATGTATGAGGGTGCTATGAAATCATATCAAGACACAGAAACTCATACTGTTTATATAAATCCAAGTGATCCAAGTCAGATGAGATATAATAGAAAGCCTTCTATATACATGTACACAGGATTTATATTAGGATGTTTATTTTTAATAGCGAGTATAAAAATTTTATTAATAGGTAGAATCTAGAATATAAAATAAAATTTTATAAATTAAGTAAAAATAAAATTTCAAGAAAAGGAGAGTTGATATTATGGCTGTGATAGGTATAGATTTAGGAACTACAAATAGTATAGCTGTTGTTTTTAGAAATGGAGAAGTAGAGATGATACCTAATTCATTTGGCGAATATCTTACTCCTAGTGTAGTTACAATAGAAAATAATGAACTTATAGTTGGAAAAATAGCAAGACAAAAGCTTGTTACTAGTCCAGAAAATACAACATCTCTGTTTAAAAGAGATATGGGAAATGACAAGAAAATAAAACTAGGTAAAAAAATGTATTTACCTCAAGAATTATCTGCATTGCTTTTAAAACAGCTTATAAATGATGCAGAAAAATATTTAAATGAAAAAGTAGAAGAAGTTGTTATAAGTGTACCTGCATACTTTAATGCAAAACAGAGAAGAGCTACAAAACTAGCAGGAGAAATAATAGGGGTTAAGGTTGATAGGCTTATAAACGAGCCATCAGCAGCTGCAATTGCATGTCATGAAGAAGAGTTTGAAACATTTATAATATTTGACTTTGGTGGAGGAACACTTGATGTTTCTGTTGTGGATTGTTTTGAAAATGTAGTTAGTATATGCTCAATAGCTGGAAATAATAGACTAGGTGGAATTGATTTTGATAGGGCAATTGCGATGTATTTCTGTCAACAAAATAAAATAGACTATAATTCTCTTATAAGAGCTGAAAAAGAAAGTCTATTTTTAGCATCAGAAAGAACTAAAATATCTCTACAAAATAAGGATGAAGCTGGTATGAGTATGTCTATAAGAGGAAAATCATACTCTACAAAAATTAGCAATGAAGTATTGGCATTAATTTCTAAGCCTATTTTAGACGAAATTAGAGAAGTTATAAGAAGGGCTGTAAAAGATAGTGGCTTTGAACCTTCTGAAATAGACAAGATGATAATGGTTGGTGGATCTAGCTATATGCCTGTAGTTAGAGATTATTTAGAAAAACTTTTAAAGATACCTGTATCATCAGCAGATGATATAGATTGTATGGTAGCAAAGGGCTTGGGAAAATATTTAGGAATTAAACAAAGATGTAGCGAGGTAAAGAACTTAGTTGTTACAGATATTTGTCCGTTTTCATTGAGTACACCTATAGTAAATGAGTCTGATAAAGGAAATCCTCTAGCAAAAGTTATAATACCTAAAAATACAGTACTTCCATCAAGCAAGACTGTAACACTTCAAGCGTATAAAAGAGGACAAAAGAATATATTAATATCAGTGTATCAAGGCGAAGAAATGTATGAAAGTGATAATATATTACTTGGGCGCACAGATATAAAAATTCCTCGAAACTTCAAGGAAAATGAACAGTTTAATATAACATATTCTTATGATATAAACAGTATGTTATATGTAGAAATTGAAATAATATCTACTGGAGAAAAGAAAGTATTTATAGTAGGAGAAGATAAAAAATTAGAATCAATAAAAGAAAATAAACAGCTAAAGGCTATAAAAGAAATATCTATAAAATTAAACAGTAGCCCAGAGTATGATGCATGTAAAGAGAGAACAAAAAGGATATTTAAGGAATTATCTCCTGAGTATAAAGATATTTTACGGGAAAGAATGGAATCTTTAGATATTATGTATAATGACTGTGTAAATAATATACAGAAAAAAAGAGCAATTGTAGAAGAAATGGACAGAATACTGGATATATTCGATAGTTTTTCTAGATTTGATGAATCTGATATATTTTCTGATTTAGAAAATGAAGAAAAAAATAGTATATTGAAGGATGATATTAAGGTATTTGATGGTACAGGAGGGAGAGTATCATGATAGAAAGTATTTGGGATATTTTGGGCATAGAGCCGACGAGTGATAGAAAGAAAATAAAAAAAGCCTATGCTGAAAAGACAAAGATATACCATCCTGAGGATTATCCAGAAGAATTTAAAATAGTCCAGGAGGCATATCAATGGGCTATGAAATATGCAAGTAAATCCGTAGTAAATAATTCTATAGAATCTGAAAAAGTTGAACATTTATTTGATAATAATGTAGAAATTACTTCCAAGGATATAGAGCCGAATTATAGTACTGTAGAAAATATTTCGACTAAATCTCAAAATGAAAAAACACAGATAGAAGTAGATTATTCAGACTTAGAAGAAGAAAATCTAGAATTTAAAAATAAGAAAATAGAAGAAGTAGAAAAAATAGAGGAAAAAAATTCTGATAGCAAAACATTTACAGGCGGAGAAATTTTTAATGAATTATATGATGAAAGAACTAGGGATGATGAAATTGATCAAATGAATTATTTTCTAAATTATATAGAAAAGAAAATCCCTAAAAAGATAAATATGGAAATGTTTAGGCTAATTTTATCTAATTCGTATGTAAAATCGTATTTAGAACAGCCAGATTTTAAAATTAGATTTGAAGAAATAATGGTAAATAAATCTTATGCAGATACTTTATATACAGAAAAGAAAATGTCTGAGATAGCAAGAAAATATAATTTATACAAGGTTGCTAGAGCTATAGATAAGGCGACTAAGCAGCGTTATATACTTGGAATGAGAACGCCTGTATTTATTTTAGGAGTTTTGGTAGTTATATCAGGATTATTCTTAAAAATAGAAAGTAAAAAGGCTGAAAAAGCAGAACAAATATCTAAAACTATTTCTCAAAGTATAGAAAAAAGTGGAGAAACTGTACATAAGATAAGAGAATCTATGCTAAATACATCTTTAATAATAAATAGAGATTTTATAAATGGATATGATGTAAAAGTTGAAAAGGATGATGGATACTATACTATATTAAACTCTGATGAAAAGCCCGTTATTGATAAGGTGAATAAGATAGAATTTACTATGTCTAACTTAATACTATTAAATAAAGGTGGGGTGTATAGCATATTAGATACTAAAAATGGAAATATAGTAAATACAGATTATAAGGATTTAAAAGTGGCAGATATTATTGAAGATGGAGAAAAAAGATACGGTATTTTGGGAATGGATCAAAATAAAAATTGGTACATAGTTGATGATAAAGGAAATAGTATAAAAAAGGTAAATGGAGAGGAAACCATTGGAAAATTAAAAGTTGAGCTAAAAGATGGAAAAGCTATCTTTGCTAATGAAGAATAACAGAAGAATTTTAAGAGATAACTATAAATTGAAAAAAACTATAGTTATCTCTTTTTTTATAGAAAAATGTTTATCTAATATACTTGGGGGTATAAGGTAAATATACTCAAAATAGAGTATAATGGTAGGATTTCTTAAATAGGAGGGAAAAAATGATTCAGTTAATACTAGTTGTATTTGTTGTGATGCTTATTTATTCATTTATGAGATCTAAAAAAGAGATGGAAAGACAACAAGCTCAGAGAGATGAGATAAATGCTAAAAAAAATACTGCTATTGATAGATTAGGCTTAAATGAAAAAGCTTCAGCAAAAGATAAAGAGGATAGAGTATTTATACTTGCAGAAAATAATGAAGTATATGTATTCAATCCAAAAGATGATTCTATTGATAAAATAGAGGGTATAAAGAAAATAAGTTCTAAGAGAAGATATGCAACAGCTAAAGCTGGTTGAGCCACTTGTACTCAGCTGCAGGATGCAGTTTTAAAGATAGAATTAGAAGATGGAGAATATCTATCAGAATTTGATGTTTATGAGGTTAGGGCTGTTGAAAAATTTGAAGAATTAGTTTCAGAAGAATTAGGACTAATATAAAAGATTTAAAATGCAGGATAGCATTTAATAATATATAAAAATATCAAAAAACTTATAAAAACCTTATTGTCAAACACATGTGATTTACATTCATATGTGTTTCTTTTTTTGAGATTGTTGTAATATTTTTTGAATGTTATAATAAAATCATGATAAAAAATTTATAGAAAGAGGCGTTATATATGAAAATAGCTTTAGATGAAGTGGAATCACTTTTAAATATGATAGAAAAAATAGAGTTGCATGAAAGTAGAAAATTATTAAGAGTAGGTGCTGGAATAAAAATACTTTATCGTGGATACAAAGAAGGAAGCAATGATAGAACATTTTTAGATGATGCTAGAGTGGACTTATTTTTAATATATGAGGAAGATGGAGAGGAATATTTAACAAAGCTAACTCAAAAAGTTGGCTACAGTACAATAAATTATACAAATAGTGCATTTAAAGTAGATGATTTATACGATGCGACAATAACGATAGATGATACTGAAAAATGGCGGTTAAATAAACAGATAAAGGACTTTATAGAAGACTTTAAAGCCAAAAATTTCTTTAGCAAAGTAAGATATTTTACTGATAGAAATAGTGTAAATATGCTTGTAGAGGATATATCTAAGCTAAAAGAAATGACAATGTTTAGTAGATATACTGGTGAGGATATGACAAAGATAGAGTATATGACTAATTTTATGTACTACATAGAAAAAGAATTTAATGGTGTAAAAACTAGCGATATAGATAAATATAAAATGGAAGAATTTGAAAATATGGACTTTATAGGTTGGCTTATAAAATCTGGTGAAATGGGAGATTACTTAGAGTGGAGAAGTGAAAAAAGTGATCTAGGTGGATGTATAATTCAGGTTGATGAAGGTAAAGTTAATCCTAAAGTATTTGAAAAAATGTTAGAAAATGAAAATATAAGAGAGCTAAATATAAAATTTAGACGATAATAATTTTAATTAATATGAATATAAAAATATACTAATCATTAAAATTTGATAGTTGTAATAAAAATAGGGGGAAGTTATGATAAATATAGAAATTCCAGGAAGAGGAGAATATGAAATAAAAAATGCTGTATTTGACTATAATGGAACAGTAGCTGTAAATGGGGATATGAGTGAAAATACTATGGAAAATTTAAAAAAACTTAGTGAATTTGTGAATATATACATTCTTACAGCAGATACATACGGTACTGTTAAGAAAAAATGTGAAAATCTTCCAGTATCGGTTGAAGTATTTCCAACTCATGATGCAGCAGACTATAAAGAAAAGATCGTAAATTCTCTTTTGGGACAGAGTATATGTTTTGGAAATGGATATAACGATATAAAAATGTTTGATGTAGCGGATTTATCTGTATGTGTAATAGAAGGAGAAGGATGTTCAGGAAAATTAATATCACATAGTGATATAATAGTTAATTCTATTGACGATGCATTTGGATTAGTATTTAATACAGATAGAATAAAAGCAACTTTAAGAGGTTAAATGATTAAAGTGAAATATATTGGGTATTAATATAATATACAAATAATTAACTTCAATATAATTAAGTTTTAGCGATAAAAAATGTGTAGATAATTTGGAAACTAAACAAATATTAAAAAATATTTTTAAAAATTATTGATTATATTGCAAAAAAAGTTTTTTAGTGTTATCATAATATTAATAAAAGAATTTTTAGTAAATTTAGAAAACTTATTCTAAATTTTGAAAGGAAGATGTGTTATGGCTAAAAAGAAAATATTAGTACCAATAGATGGAACTGAAAGAAGTATGCATTCTCTAGAGTTTATAAAAGGAATATTTGACAAAGATTCTGTAGATATCGAGATAATGAATGTCAAAGAGCTAGTATTTATAGATGGCATATCACTATCTGAAGAAATTAAAAATTCTGAAGCACTAGGTAGAAAAATTCTAGATAGAGCAGAAGAAATAATGGAAGGATACAATGTAAGTGTATACTTTACATTTGGATACCCAGGTGATGAAATAATTAGAAAATCAAAAGAAGACGATATAGACATAATCGTTATGACTAAATCAACTAAGAAGGGACTAACTAGAATGATAGGATCTGTTACAGCAAGTGTTGTTAAACAGGCTAAATGTATAGTTATGATAGTTCCAGAATAGGATATGAGAATATTAATTTAAGTGTAATATAGTAAATTTAACCCCATATTTTTAATATGGGGTTTCTATAAATTTAAAATAAAAAATAAGGGGGTTTTACAATGGAATTAAAAGGAAGTAGAACTGAACAGAACTTATTAACTGCATTTGCAGGGGAATCACAGGCAAGAAATAAATATGATTATTTTGCATCAAAAGCAAAAAAAGAAGGTTATAATGAAATAGGTGAAATATTTGCTGAAACTGCAGGCAATGAAAGAGAACATGCAAAAATATGGTTTAAATTATTAAATGGAATAAATTCAACTGAAGAAAACTTAAAAGCAGCTGCTACAGGTGAAAACTACGAATGGACTGATATGTACGCAGGATTCGCTAAAGTAGCTAAAGAAGAAGGATTCGATCATATAGCATACTTATTTGAAGAAGTAGCTAAAATAGAAAAAGAACATGAAGAAAGATATCTTACTCTATTAAAGAACTGCGAAGAAGAAAAAATATTTGAAAAAGACGCAGAAGTTACAGCTTGGGTATGTACTAACTGTGGACATATACACTTTGGTAAAAAAGCTCCAGAACTATGTCCAGTATGTGAACATCCAAAAGGATACTTCAAAGTTAAAGATGAATCTTACAAATAAAAACTCATATAAAAAAGCTGTTGCGATTTGCAACAGCTTTTTATATGAAATAAATTATTTTTCTGTATCGTCAAATCTTACTTTTATTTTAAATCCTAGTTTATTTTCCACATCTTCAAGTACTTTTGTATTTTTATCTGTTACAAATGCACAAGTATCTCCATTTTCTCCAGCACGTCCAGTTCTTCCTATTCTGTGGATGTAGTCCTCTGCAGTTTCTGGGAAGTCGTAGTTATATATATGTGTAACCCCAGTTATATCAAGTCCTCTAGATGCAACATCTGTTGCTATTAGATATTGAGTTTTCATATTTCTGAAGTTCTTCATAATTCTTTCTCTCTTTGCCTGAGAAATATCGCTATGTATTTTTTCGCAGTTATATCCTCTAGCACCCATATCTTCCTCTAGTTTATCAGCTCTTCTCTTAGTTCTACAGAAGATAATAGCCATAAAAGGATTGTCTTCATCTAAAACCTTGCATAAACTGTCGAATTTTCTTCTATCTGTAGTTTTTACAATAGATTGGTTTATTTTTTCTAATGTTACTTCCTGACTTTTTATTTCGATAAAAGCAGGGTCGTTTGTATATCTATAGGCAAGTTTTTTAACTTGTGAATCCATTGTAGCAGAGAAGAAAAGAGACTGTCTTTTCTTATTTGTTTCTTTAAGAATAGCATCTATTTCATTTTTAAATCCCATAAGAAGCATCTGATCTGCTTCATCTAATATAAATAAATCTAGATTTTTTAAGCTTATTGTTTTTCTATCTAAATGATCTAAAAGTCTACCAGGAGTAGCTATTACTAAGTGTATGTTTCCTTTTAGTTTATTTACCTGAGATTTTATATCCTTTCCTCCATAAGCAGATAAGATGTTTAGTCCTAGTGGTTCTGCTAGTTTTTCAGCTTCGGTAGAAATCTGAAGTGCAAGTTCTCTTGTAGGAGTTAGGATAAGTGCAGAAACGTCCTTTTTATTTTTGTTGATTTTTTCAAGTGTAGGAATTAAGAATGCAAGAGTTTTACCTGTTCCAGTCTGTGACTGAGCTATTACATCTCTACCGTCCTTTATAATACCTATACACTCTTCTTGAACTGGGGTAGGTTTTGTTATTCCAGATTTTTTTAAAATATCTATAATTTCTTCTTTTATGTTTAAATCTTTAAAATCCATAATCTATTTCCTTTCAAATTAATATTATTTATTGAACCTATCACAACTAAAGTCATGAGTATTTTTGTCTAGTTTTATAAAATTTTAATAAATTAAAAATTACTTACTAAGCATTATAAATTATTATAACACGAAATCTAATTATTTAATGGAAATGTATCAAAAAATGAATAATTGAGAGAAAATTATTTGATTGAATGTGAAATTAATGTTTGAATTAGGCATTAAATCTATGTAAATTATTTTAAAAAAAGTGAATAATTTTAAAAAAATTATAATAAATTGCAATGTAGAATTATAAATTAGTCAAAAAAAGACATAAAAAATGATTTTTTTAGAAAAAAATGCAAGAATTTAAAAATAAAATTCAAAAAGGTATTGATTTATTTTTGTTAAAGTACTATTATATACCCAAGAGATAAATGCAAGATTATAAAAATAAATTGCATAATTCAAAAAAGTTGTAAATTAGTGTAAAGTCTAAATAATATATTTTAAAACACTAAAAAGGGAATTTGTTAGGGAAAATAAAAAAGGAATTTAGTTTTAAATTTAGGAGGTATTTAAAATGTGTGTAGTTGATAAATTAAAAAATAGAGAGATAAAGATAGTAGATACAACACTTAGAGACGGTGAACAGACAGCCGGAGTTGTTTTTGCAAACAATGAAAAGATAACAATAGCACAGATGCTTAGTGATTTAGGCGTTGACCAGTTAGAAGTAGGAATACCTGCAATGGGTGGCGATGAAAAAGATGCAATTAAAAAAATTTGCAAGAGAAATTTAAAATCAAGCATAATGGCTTGGAACAGAGCAGTTATTGGCGATATTGAACAGTCTATTGATTGTGGTGTTGATGCTGTGGCAATCTCTATTTCAGTATCAGACATACACATTCAGAACAAACTTAGAACTTCAAGAGAATGGGTTATAGAAAATATGGTAAAATCTGTTGAATACGCTAAGAAAAACGGACTTTACGTATCTATAAATGGTGAAGATGCTTCTAGAGCAGATGATGATTTCTTAATACAGTTTATAGAAGCTGGTAAACGGGCTGGAGCGGATAGATTTAGATTCTGCGATACAGTTGGAGTTATGGACCCATTCACAATAAGAAATAAAATAGAAAAAATTCATAAAGCAACTAATTTTGATATAGAAATGCATACTCATAATGATTTTGGTATGGCTACAGCAAATGCAATAGCAGGGGCTATAGGTGGAGCAAATCATATAGGTGTTACAGTAAATGGACTTGGAGAAAGAGCTGGAAATGCTGCATTAGAAGAAGTACTAATGGCACTAAAACATGTTTTCAAATATGGTATGGACATAGATACTAAAAAATTCAAAGAGTTATCAGAATATGTATCAAATGCATCAGGAAGAGAATTACCAGCTTGGAAGGCAATAGTTGGAAGCAATATGTTCAAACATGAATCTGGAATACATGCAGATGGAGCCTTAAAAGATCCTAAAAACTATGAAGCTTTCGAACCAGAAGAAGTAGGACTACAGAGACAGATAGTTATAGGAAAACATTCAGGAAAAGCAGCTATAATAAATAAATTCCTTGAATACGATATAGAATTATCTCCAGAAATGGCTTCAAAAGTATTAGAAGAAATAAGATCAGTATCAGTTAGATTGAAGAGATCTTTATTCGACAAGGAAATAGTTGGAATATACTACGATTTATTAGCTGATGAAGAAAATGCTTAATAATAAGAAAATACTTAAAATAAAAATATAAAAGTTTTAATAAATAATAATAAATTGTCTAAAAAATAAGGTAGAAGATATAAATTAGACTAAGTATGAATTAGATTAAGAGGGTGAGAAAATGGGAGAGAATCTCGTATATAAAATATTAAAAAAACATCTAGTAGATGGAGAAATTAAAGCAGGAAATACTATAAGTATTAAAATAGATAATACACTTACACAGGATTCAACAGGAACAATGGCGTATCTTCAGCTTGAAGCAATGGGAATAAAGAAAGTTAAAACAGAAAAAAGTGTAGCATTTATAGACCATAATATGCTTCAGCAGGGATTTGAAAATGCAGATGACCATAGATATATACAGACCGCAGCAGATAAATACGGGATATATTTCTCAAGACCTGGAAATGGAATATGTCATCAGGTATATCTTGAAAGATTTTCTAAACCGGGAAATACTTTACTAGGCTCAGATAGCCATACTCCAACAGCAGGTGGCGTTGGAATGATAGCTATAGGTGCTGGAGGTCTAGATGTAGCTCTTGCAATGGCAGGAAAAGCATATAGTATAAAAGCACCAGAAGTAGTAAAAGTAAACTTAATAGGGAAATTAAATAATATGGTAGCTTCAAAAGATATCATATTAGAAGTATTAAGACGTGAAACTGTAAAAGGTGGAGTTGGAAAAGTATATGAATACGGTGGAGAAGGACTGAAATATCTTTCTGTACCGCAGAGAGCTACAATAACAAATATGGGTGCAGAGCTTGGTGCTACAACATCTATATTCCCAAGTGATGAAAAAACTTTAGAATTTTTTAAAGCACAGGGAAGAGAAGATGAATGGATGGAATTAAAACCAGATGCAGATGCTATATACGATAGAGTAATAGATATCAATTTAGATGAATTAGTTCCAATGGCAGCAAAACCTCACAGCCCAGATAATGTAGATACAATAAAAAATATAGGAAAAATAAAAATAAATCAGGTAGCTATAGGAAGTTGTACAAACTCTTCTTATGAAGATTTAATGAAAGTAGCTCAGATATTAAAAGGAAAGAAAGTTCATAAGGATGTAAGTTTAGTAATTGCACCAGGTTCAAGACAGGTTATGGAAATGATTTCAAGAAATGGAGCTTTAGCGGATATTATATCATCTGGAGCTAGAATACTTGAAAATTCATGTGGGCCATGTATAGGTATGGGTCAATCTCCAGGAACAGATGCGGTATCTTTAAGAACATTTAATAGAAACTTCTACGGAAGAAGTGGAACACTATCAGCTAAGGTATATTTAGTTAGCCCTGAAACAGCAGCTGTGAGTGCAATAACAGGTGTACTTACAGATCCTATGGAAATGCCTGTTGAATTTGAAAATTTATCTGTTGATGAATTTATAACTGATGATAGCATGATAATCAAACCAGCAGAGGATGGAGATAAAGTGGAAGTGGAAAGAGGGCCAAATATAAAACCATTCCCACTAAATACAGAGCTTGCTGAATCTGTATCTGGTAAGGCAGTTCTAAAAGTAGGAGATAATATAACTACAGACCACATAATGCCATCAAATGCAAAATTACTACCATATAGAAGTAATATTCCGTATCTTTCTGGATTCTGCTTCAGCACAATAGATGAAGATTTTCCAAAGAGAGCTGAGGAAAACGGCGGTGGATTTATAGTAGGTGGAGATAACTACGGACAGGGATCTAGTAGAGAACACGCAGCACTTGCACCACTTTATCTAGGAATAAAAGGTGTAATAGTTAAGAGTTTTGCTAGAATACATAAAGCAAATCTTATAAACAGCGGAATAATACCGATGGTATTTGAAAATCCAGACGATTACGACAGAATAGACCAGATGGATGAACTTTTAATAGAAGATGCTATAAATAAAGTAGAAAGTGGAAAAATAACAGTTAAGAATGTTACTAAAGGATTTGAATTTGATGTAATAGTTGAATTATCAGATTCAGATGTAGAAGTAATAAAAGCTGGTGGAAAATTAAATTACACAAAAAAGACAACTAACTAAAATATATTATGATTGGGAAGTGAAGCTAATGCATAAAATAACACTTATACCTGGGGACGGAATAGGACCTGAGGTAACTGCAGCTATGAAAAAGGTAGTGGCAAAAGCAGGTGTAGAAATAGAATGGGAAGAAGTAAAAGCTGGGATGGAGGTAATAGATGAGTACAATACTCCACTGCCAGACTATGTAATAGATAGTATAAAGAAAAATAAAATTGCAATAAAAGGACCTATAACAACTCCTGTTGGTAAAGGATTTAGAAGTGTAAATGTTGCACTTAGAAAAACTTTAGATCTTTATGCTAATGTAAGACCAGTAAAAAGTTTTAAAGGAATAAAAAATAGATACGAAGATGTGGATTTAGTTATAGTAAGAGAAAATACAGAAGGTTGCTATACAGGAATAGAGCACAAAATAGGTGACTATGGTGCAGAAACAATAAAAATAATAACAAGACCTGCATGTGAAAGAATAGTAGACTTTGCTGTAGATTATGCTAAGAAAAACAACAGAAAAAAAATAACTGGTGTACATAAAGCAAATATAATGAAATTGACAGATGGATTATTCTTAGACGTATATAGAGAAAAAGTAGAGGGATTAGATATTGAAGCAGATGATTTAATAGTAGATGCAGCTGCTATGAATTTAGTATTAAATCCAGAAAAATACGATGTAATGGTTATGCCAAACCTTTATGGAGATATACTTTCAGACTTATGTTCAGGACTTGTTGGAGGACTTGGACTAATACCGAGTGCCAATATAGGTAAAGACTATGCTGTATTTGAGGCTGTACATGGAAGTGCACCTCAGATAGCAGGACAGAACATAGCTAATCCAACAGCGATAATACAGTCTGCAGTTATGATGCTTAGATACATAGGCGAAAATGATGCAGCAGATAGAATAACAAATGCTTTAGAAAAAGTATTTGAAGATGGAAAAGTACTAACTGTTGATTTAGGCGGAGATGCAAGCACTGACAAATTCGCCGATGAAATTTGCAAATATCTTTAATAAACTAAATTCCCTATATTAAAGGAGTTGTTACATTATTGTAACAGCTTCTTTTTTATTTATAAAACATCAATAATATTGAGTATATCTATACAAAAAGTTGAAACTCCAGAGTAAAAAAAAATTGTTATTTTTTTAATTAAAGCTATTTTTTATAAATATATATAAAAAATCTTTAATTAAAGTATAATGTAATTATAGGAATTAAATATTTCAAAAATGAAGGGGGTATTTTTGTGATAGATTTTGTTAAAACAAGAAGAAGTTGTAGAAAGTATTCTGACCTTCCAGTGCCAGAAGATAAACTTAAAAAAGTTCTAAAAGCCGGACTTTTAGCTCCATCAGGAAGATCTAAAAGACCATGGGAATTTGTAATAACTACAGATTCAAAAAAATTAGAGCTTTTATCTAACTGTAGAACACGGGGTGGAGGATTCTTCCTAAAGGATGCACCAGTAGCGATTGTTATAGCTGCTGATCCAGAATTGACTGATGTTTGGACTGAAGACTGCTCAATAGCAGCATCATATATGCAGCTTGAAGCTCATAGCCTAGGTCTTGCAACTTGTTGGGTACAGGTTAGAGAAAGAGCACACGATGAAAATCAGACAGCTGAAGATTATATAAAAAATGTTATGGAAATACCAGAAAACTACAAAGTGCAGTGCATATTAGGTCTTGGATATTCAAATGAGGATAAAGAATCATACACAGACAAAGATGTAGTTTGGGAGAAAGTTCATTTAGAAAAATTCTAACAATAGAAATTTTAAAATTGAAAATAGTTATTAAAAAAGAGTCTAAAGAGGGCTCTTTTTTATTGTAATTTTATGCAAAATTTTTACAAAATATAGCTTTATTGTAGTAGAATAGAAAAGTAAAGCTTTATATAGAAAAAAACTAATAATAAGAAAATTACAATA
>OLRB01000725.1_pt1 | contig 17901 bp, 5 predicted proteins | sample 1672751 | NCBI WGS metagenome assembly OLRB01 (sample SAMEA3136720, study PRJEB25190) | human gut metagenome | biome: human gut; feature: human-associated habitat; material: faeces | place: Austria | collected 2013
CTCCGGGCCACCCCCGTCACCGTGCCGGCCCACCGCCGCTACTTCTTCTTGCGGCGCGCGGTAAAGCCCGCGCCGATTGCGGCTATGCCCGCAAACGCAGCCGTGAACATGCCCACGAGCGCGTTGTCACCGGTCTGGATCAGCTTGTCGCCGGAGCCGCCGTTGCCGGAATCGGCCGGCTTGGCCGGGTCGGCGGGCTTGGGATCCTCCGGCTTGACGAAGCCGTTCTGGAAGACCGGTGCCCCGGTCTCGCCCACGGTCCATTCGACCTGGAGCTGGCCGTTGCCGTCGTCGGTCACCACCACGTGGTAGGTGAACACCGTTTCGTCGTAGGTGATGCCCTCGGCGTCGCCCTTGACCTCGACGATGCGGTAATCATACGTGCCGGGCTCGTCATAGGTGATCGGGTCGAACGCGATGGGAGCGTACCCGCCCTCGGTCAGGGCACCGTTCTTAACCGTCTGAAGGACCTTGCCGTTAGCGTCGCGCAGCTCGAATGTGAACTCACCCTTCTTAAGCTCGCGACCGGTCAGGACCTTAGCGGCGTTGAACGTGATACTCGTACCGGCGGCCTTGTAGCTGTTGGCAAAGACGATTTCCTTGCCCTCCAGCGCCTTGCCGTCCTTGCTCACAGACCACGTGACACCCAAGGTGCCGTCACCGTTGTCCACGACCTTGGCGGTCACGTCGTACACCGTGGTGTCGTACGTCACGCCGCTTAGGCCGCCATCGACCTCGGCCAGGCGGTAGTTATACTCGCCGGGCGCGTTAAAGCTGATTGCCGGGAAGGCAAGCTTGCCGCTGGCGTCGTTCTTGGCGGTCAGGACCGTGGGCTCGCCCTCGCCCTGCGAGACGAGCGCGAACTCGAACTCGCCTTCGCGCAGGTCGCGGCCGTCGAGCGTCTTGGTGATGGCGAAACCGCCCTTGCCTGTCAGCGTGCTATCGAAAGGCTTCACGCTGTAGGTGTTGGTGAAGGTGAAGTCGGTCTTGTTGGACTCCGCCTGCTTGTCGACGGTAAGCGTGCCGTCGCCGTTGTCAGTCACCTTGACCTCGATGGTCTTGGTCGCAACGGGGTCGTTGGTCACACCGGCAACGCTGCCGTTCTCGGTCACCTTGTAGGTGAAGGTTTTGCTGCGAGGAGCGGAAGCCACCATGGGCTCGTCCGCAGCGGCAGCCTTCGCGGCGTTCTCGTCCTCGGCAGGCTTGGCCTCGGCAGGCTTGGCCTCGACCTCGGCCGCCACGGCGTCGTCCGCCTTGGCATCGGCCTCAGCGGCCTGGGCGTCGGTCGCGCCAGCAGTCTTGGCGTCGGCGGTATCCGCCCCATCCTCGGCAATCACGAGCTGCTCGGGCTTTGCCACAGGCGCGCCAAAGACGTTCTCCATGGTGTAGGTGATCTCGCCGAAGGAGATGTTGCCGGCGCCGTCGTTGGTCGCCGTGGTCTTTGCGGGCATCGGGGCGCCCTCAGAGCCGGCCAGCGTAAAGGTGTACTTACCCGCGATATCGGGCACCTTGTTGCCAGACTTGACGTCCAGGACCTTGGTGCCGTTGAGGGCGATCTGCTTAGAGCCGCCCTCGCCGGTGCCATAGGCGTTCTTGAAGACCATGCCACCCTCGGGGTAGACGACCTTGGCGGAGAGCTTGCCCGCGCGGTTGTCGGTCACCTTGACAGTGATAGTCTGCTCGCCCTGGACGATGCTGACGCCCTTGTCGTTCCGACCCGCGTCCTCGCTCACCTTGTAGGTGTAGGTGTACACGTCGCCGTCTTTGCCCGCGCGATCGACCGTGGCGAGGCCTGCGGCCACATCGTTGTTGAGCTTCTCGGTGGTGTACTTGATACCAGTGAAGGTGATCGTGCCGTCCGCGGCGTTGGTGCCAGTGGCGACGACCCTGCCGGCGTTCTTCGCGTTGGTCACGTTGAAGTGGAACTCGCCCGCGACCATCGGACGGCCCGTGAGCTGCTTGGTGCCCGCGAGCGCCACCCCGCCCTGGCCGCCGACCGTGATGGAGCCGGCGCTATAGCTGTTGGCAAACCCAACGCTCACCGGGGTGAGCTCGGCGCCGCTCGTCCACACGGCGGCTTCCTTGTCGTCGAGGGTCGCCGTAACGGAAAGCGTTCCGTTGTCGTTATCGGCAGTCGTGAACGTGAGGGTGTGCTTCGTCTCGTCGTTCACATAGCCGGCGCCGCCGCCCTTAGTCTCAGTCAGATCGAAGGTATAGGTCTTGCCAACATCCGCGAGGGTGAACTCGAGGCCGGTCTTGACCGGCGTGATGGCAATGGCAGTGTTGCTGGTCGCCTTATCCGTACCGAGCTCCGCGGCGTTGGTCGCAATGACCTTGGCATCGCCGAACTTCGCCTTGGTGGTGTCGTCGGCCGGGGCCATGGTGAACTTGAAGTCACTGGCGGCGATTGGACGACCGGTTAGGGTCTTGACGATCTGGATGCCAGCCTTGCTCGTGGCGCCGTCGCCGTCGGGGTTAACCGGCTCGGTCGAGTACTCGTTGGTGAACTGACTCTTGCCCGTGACGTCGTACGTCGCGGTGAGGTTGCCGTCGCCGGCGTCGGTCAGCCTGATGGTCAACGTCGCCACGTTGTCGTCATATTCCACACCGGCGATGTCACCCTGAATCTCGCGCACCTCGTACACAAAGATCTTGGTACGCTCACCGTTCACAACCGGTGCGTCCTTGATGTGGTCGAAGGTGAAGTTAATCGCGCCAAAGTCGAACTCAACCGGCGTGCCAGCCGCTGTCGTGAGACCGGACAGCGTTGCCTCCGGGCACTCCGGTGCAGGGGCGCCGTTCAGCGGTGTAATGGTGAAACTGAAGGAATCCTCCTTCTTCCAATCGCGACCCGTCAGCACCTTGCTGAACAGGTTGGCGGTCGTCACCGGGGAACCCTGTGGAACAGCCGCGGAGTACACGTTGACGAACTTTGCGATATCGACGGGCTTCGCATCCTCGACGGCACCGTTCGCAACGTACTTGCCATCAAAGGAGGCAGCGAGCGTGCCGTCGCCCTTATCGGTGACCTTGACCTTCACGTTATAAATCGTGTCGGAGTACTTGATGCCACCGATCGATCCGACTTCTTCGCTGATCGTGTAGGAGTATTCGCCGGCGGCGGTGTACTTGATATCGCCGAACGAGACCTCTTTGGAATCCTTCGTCATCTGCTTGACGAGCACGCCGTCCTTGGCGCCGTCAGGCATGGGTGCACCATTGACGGACATGAGCTTGGCGCTGAATTTGTCGGTGCCGTTCCAGTCGCGGCCAACCAGCTCCTTCGAAGCCTTGAAACCGTCCTTGGCGGCGAGCGTAACGCCATCGCCAATGCTGTAGGTGTTTACGAATGCGGCCTGGCTCGTGCCGTCGACGGAGACGGCGCCCTCGATCGTCTTCTTATCAGGCGTGTAGCCGGCAGCGTCATCCTCGGTGATGGTGTACTTCGCGCCCACGGGCAGGCCCTGGATGGTAATGGCCTGGCCGTGTTTCAGCTTGAACATGTCGCCGTCCTTGCCGGCGGCGATGACGCCACCGTCGAGGCCCTCACCGCTATAGCGATAGTCCTCGTTCAGCGGGTTGCCCGCTGCGTCCGTCAGGGTGATCTTGAACGAGAACTCCTTTTTCTCGTCGATCTCAGTGCCCTGGTTCTCGGCGAGCTTGATGGTCTTCCCGATCTTCAGGGTGCTGGTCTTGGGAAGGTTCTCCGGGGTCGTGTTGGTATCGACCACGGGAGTATGGTCGCCAAGCTGGACGTTGGCGGTGTTCGCGATGCCGTTGGTGAGCGCGGACTCGTTCACCCTTGCCTCAAAGGTCACGGTACCGGTGGCGCCGGCCTTAACGTCGTTGATCTTCCACGTCAGCTTGTTCTCGGCCTTGTCGAAGGAGCCGCCACCGCTCGCGGAGCCGTCGACGTAGGTGAGGCCCTTGGGCAGCTTGTCAGTGATGGTCACCGTAGCGAAATCCTTGCCCGGGTTCGCATAGCTCACGGTGTAAGTGAGGACGTCACCGACCTGGATATCGCCCTTGTTGGCATCCTCGACTTTCTTCCCGGGAACGAAGACCTCGGGCTTGGAAGTCATCTCGGTCTTGTTCTCGCCGATCTGAATGTTGGCCTGGTTCTCAACCTTGTTGTTGAGGGCGGCCTCGGTCACCTCGACCGTGAAGATCACGGTGCCGGAGGCATTGGCCTCCTGCTTGCCGAGACTCCAGGTCAGGGTGTTGGTGTCGGCGTTGTAGACGCCGCCGTTAGTCGCGGAACCCTCATCGTAGGCAGTGCCGGTAGGAATCTTATCGGTGATGGTCACGTTGGCGGCGACAGCCTTACCGGTCTCGTCGACGGCGTCGTTCACCCAGTCGATGGTGTAGACGAGCCTGCTACCGACCTGGACGAGCTGGCCGTCGATCGATGTGCCGGGCTTGCCCTCAGCGGCGACGTCCTTGCCCTGTGCGGGCTTCTTATACGTGTTGGTGAAGGTCATGACCTCGCCCGGGACCTTCAGAACCTTGTTCGCAGGCTCGCCGGCGTCGTCCTTGACCTGGGTCAGGACGGAGGCCGCCGTGAGCGCAGCGCCGTTCGGCTTGACGGTGACGACAAGCTTGTACTCGGCCTTGGAGAAGGTCAGGTTGGTATCGGCGGAGACACCGGTCTCGACGATTCGATACTCGTACGCGCCGGGTTTGGCGAAGCTGATGCCGCCGAAGCTCACGACCTGTTTCTTGGCGATCGCCGTGGCGATGTTGCCCGCGCCCTCGGGCATGGGTGCGCCCTCGGTCATAGCCTGGAGCTCGAAGGAGTAGGACTCGTTCGGGAGCCAATCGCGTCCCTTGAGGACCTTCTTGACCTGCAGTGCACCCTTGTCACCGCCCGGGATTACGACAGCAGCCGGGGTATAGGTGTTGATGAACTCCACCTTCTCGGCCTGGCCCTTGTGGATGGCACCGTTCACGGTGTCGGCGATGGCGGTGAAGCCCTTGAGCTTCCGCTCCACGACCTTGTACTTAGCACCCTCGGGCAGGCCCTTGATGGTGACTGACTGTCCGTGCTTCAGCGTGATCTTGCCATTGCCGTTCGCGATAGCTCCCTGCTTGGCGCCTTCATAACTGTAGGTGCCCGCAAGTTGGTTCCCCGCGGCATCCGTCAGGGTGACGTCGAAAGTGAACTCGGCGTCCGGTGCGGTCACGCCGGCGATGGCGGACTTGACCTTCTTAGAAATGGTCAGGTCGCCCGTGCCCATCTTGGTGGACTCGGTGTTGGTGCTGATCACGGGACCGTTCTCACCCAGCTGGATGCCGGCGTTGTTGTTGATTCCATCCTTGATGGCGTCCTCGTTGACCACGCCGGTGAAGGAGACGGAGCCGGACCCTCCGGACGCGACGTCAGCGAGCGTCCAGGTAAGCGTGCGATTCGCCTCGTCATAGCTTGCGGCAGGCGTGGCGGAATCGGGCTTATAGGTGATTCCCTTGGGCAGCACGTCGGTGATGGTCACCGTAGCCGCGTTGTCCTCGGTGTTCTTGTAGTTGATGGTGTAGACGACCTCGTCACCGACCTTGATGGAGCCGCTCTGGCCCTCGGGCTTGGCGACGGTCTTGGTCGGGACGTTGACGGAGACGCTCTGGCTGGCGTGGTTGTTCACCTTGGCGATGTTGGTGACCTCGCCGCGCTTGGCGGCCTCGATGACCGCGTCGGTCACCTCAGCATCAAAGGCAACGGTGCCATGCTTACCGGCAGCATTTTCAATCGTCCATGTAATGGTGCCCTTGTCAGCATCGTAGCTACCGTTATCGGAGATGGTTCCGCTCTTCGGCTTCATGCCGTCGGGCAGCTTGTCGACGACGGTCACCGTCGAGTTGTCCTTATCGAGCGTGGCGTCATGCCACCAATCGATCTTGAAGGTCAGGGTCTCACCGACGCCGACGAGCTTGCCGTCGACGAGGACGTCGCCCTTATACACGTGCTTGACATCCTTGGTGGGGAACGGCGTGGTCTCGACGTTGGTCTCGTGCCCGTTCACCGTGGCCTGGTTCTCAACGGTATTCGGGCCGTTCTCGGCGACCTTGACGTTAAAGGTGATAACGACGTCCTGGCCGGCATCGAGCTTGCTCAGATTCCAGGTGAGGGTGGTACCGGCTGCCGGGGAACCATCGACCGCGGGCTCGACGGGCTCGCCGTTCACGCGGGCGCTTCCAGCCTGATACTCCAGACCCTCACCGAGCTTGTCGACGACCGTGGCGGTCGCGTCGGCGCCATCAGTGTTATGGAACTTGATCTGGTAGCTCAGCACCGTCTCGCCGGGCTTGACCGAATCGGGATGCGTGGTCTCGGACTTACCGGGAACGAACGTCTTGGTGACGTTGGTGGCCACCTTGTTATCGCCGATCTGGATGGAAGCCTGGTTCTCGACGGAACCGGTCACCACGGCGTCATCGGTCACGCGCACCGTGAGGGTCACCGTACCGGACGCTCCGGCAGGCTGATTGTCGAGCTTCCAGGTGACGGCGCCGTTCTCATGCTTACCGCCCTCGGAGGCGCTGACGTACTCGGTACCGTGCGGAATCTTATCCGTAACGGTTACGTTCGCAGCGACGGGAGTGCCGCTCTTATCCACGGCGTTGTTGACCCAGTCGATGGTGTAGACGAGCTCGTCGCCCACGCCGACGAGCTTGCCGTCGACGGAAGCCTGCGGCTTATCGGCGCCGTTGACGGTGACGTCCTTAGCGTCCTTCGCGTTGAAGTAGACGTTGGTGAAGGTCGCCTTCGCGGGGTCGAGGCCCTCAACATTAGCAGAGAGCTTACCGGTCGAAGGATCGTACGCCACCTTGATGGTGTAGGTGAACTCATGGCCGTCGTAGGTCATATGGGCAGCGTCGCCCTTGACCTCCTTGATGGTCACCTCATAGGTGCCAGCGGCGGAGAAGCCCATCTTACCGAAGTCGACGGAACCATCGGCCTTGTTGGTAGCCGTCTTGGTTGCAGGCCATGCCTTGCCGTCGGCATCCTTCACGGTGTCGAGCGAGCCGGCGGTCGCCTTGGTGGTCATCCGGAACTCGAACTCGCCATCCGCGAGGTCGGTGGCGCGATTACCCTTGAGGACCTTGGTCACGGCAGCGCCCTTGATCGCGTCGGGATCGACGACGACGGGCTGCCAGCTATAGGTATTGGTGAACGCCAGGCCGCCCTTGGGGTAGTTGGCGGTGGCGGCGAGTGTGCCGTTACCGTTGTCGACGACGGTCACAGTGAAGTCGAAGCTGGCCTTGACCGCGGTGACTCCGGTGGGGAGCTTGTCCGTCAGCTCGCGCGCGGTGTAGCGGACCGTGTACTGCGGCTTGCCGTCCTTGGTGGTGCCAGCCTCGACGTAGCGGTCGGCGGTCTTATCGGCGGCGAGTTTCTTGAGCTGCTCAAGCGTGTAGCTCAATGAGCCCTTGTCGAAGGTCACGGCAGCAGGCTTGCCGCTGTCGGCAGCGGCGTTCTCGCCCGTGGCGATCTCCTTCTCAGCACCCTGCTCGGCAATCGGATTGCTTACGATTTCGAACTTGAACTCGTCGGCCTTCATGTTTCGGCCGTCGAGCGTCTTGGTTGCGGCGTTCGCGAGGTCGATGTCGGTCGCATCGGTGGTCGCGGCGGCATAGCTGTTCACGAAGTCGATCGTCGTGGGAACCTTGTTCGTAGCGCTACTCTCGGTAACAGTCTCCGTACCGCCCTTGTCGGTCACCGTGGTAGTGAGCTTCAGGGTTCCGTTGAATTCATCCGCAACAGCGAGGTTGATGGTGTAGACGGCGTTGCTATAGGTATAGCCGTCCTTGGTCCCACCGGTGCCGGGATCGCCATTGGCACCGAGCTCGGAGACCGTGAATCTGAACGACTTACCAGCGTCCGCCTGGGTGAACTTGAGCGGCGTCTGGGACGTCATCGCAACGCGCTCGCCGTCCTTGCCAGCCACGTTACCAAACTCGCCGGTCGTCTTGCCGCCCTCCATGCCGAGGCGTTTCGCGGTCTCAACCGCGGTCGTGCCCGTACCGTCCAGCGTTTCAACCTGGAACTTGAACTGACCCTGGGCCATGTCGTGACCGTTGGTGGTCTTGGCGACAATCAGACCACCGGCTGCATTGTGATCGAGCTCGGCCTTATACGTATTGGTAAAGGTCCCGTTGTGTACCTCCACCTTCGCCTCAAGCTGACCTTTGAGGTTGTCGATCACGCTCACCACGATGTCGGCAGCGTTCTTGCTGTAGGTGATACCGTGGATCTTATCGCCTTCGGCGGGCTCAACCTCGGTGATGGTGTAGTAGTACTCGCCGGGCTGCGTGAAGGTGTAACCGCCAAAGTTAAAGGGAACCTTCTTCCCCGCCTTCGTGCCGGGATCCGCGGCCACGTCCACCTCGGCCTTCTGAGCACCGGGGTCATTGTGGCTACCAGCCTTCATAACAAAGTGGAAGGTGTCACCCTCACGCCAATCACGGCCCTCAAGCACCTTATATAGGCTGAGATCGTACTTCGTGCCGTCCACCGTAACCGACTGCGCGGCATACTCATTCGTAAAGTCGAGGGTGGCGGTGTCCTTGCCGTCGGCGCTTTTATACGTGCCAACGGTCTCAGGAGCTGCGTCGGGGACGTTCTTGGTGATAGTCGTGACCGTCTCCATGGTGCCGTTGGCGTTGTCGACAACCTGGATATCGATTTGGTAAGTCGTCTCGTCATACGTCACGCCGCCGAGCTTCTTGTCGTTGGCAGGAATGTCCTCGCGCAGCACGTAGCTAAAGGTCTTGTCGGCGTCAGCTTGCGTAAAATGCAGCTTGTTGAGCTTATTCTCCATCAGGGACGGTACGCCGCTGTCGGCGGGAGCAACCGTCTCGAACTTCGCTTCCTTCGCGTCGAGGCGCTTGGAAGCCTCAGCGGCCGTCACCGTATTGCTGGCAACGCCCTCGATCTTAAAGCCGAACTCCCCAGCCTCCTGTACTCGGCCGTCCAGCGTCTTGGTGACATCGAGCTTAAAGCCCGTGCTGAGGTCGTACCGAGCCTCATACTTATTGGTGAACGCCGCGGCATCCTTTGCGCCGGCGTATTTCACATCCGCCTTAAGCACGCCGTTCTCGTCGGTCACGATGACCGTGACCTCATGGGTGGTGCGGTCGTACGTCATGCCCTCGCCGTCGGCAGGAGCGTTCTCCTTGATGTTGAACTTGTACGTACCGGGTTTGGTGAATGTCGCCTTTTCAAACGGCGCGTCCTTGGCTTGGCCATTCTTCAGATCCGACACGGAGGCCGTCATCGTTGTGGCGCTCGCGTCGCCGTTAAAGACCACGACGTCGTTCTCCAGCGCGAACGCCGTGGGGTTGTCGGCAGCGGAGAGCTCGAACGTAAAGGATTCGTCCTGCTTGGAGTCGCGGCCCACAAGGGTCTTGCGCGCCTTGAGCGGAGCATCGTTGGGATCACTCGGAAGCGTCACGTCCGCCGGGTCGTAGGAGTTGTTGAACTCAGGGGTCTGCCCCTCGGGCAGCGGCTCCTCCTTGTCGCCGTCCACCTTGTAGTAGGAGATGGCAACCTTGACGCGGGCCTGGTCGCCGTCACCGTCAGACGTCACCTGGAACTTGGCGCGGTAGACCGTCGGGTCATACGTCATGCCGTTCACTGTGTAGTTGTTATCGACGGTCGCCTCATCGGGACGGACCTCGTTAATGTCATACACGTAGGTGTTGCCCACATGCTCAGCACCAAACGTGGCCTGTGCAAGCGGAATCTCCTCGCCCTGGTTCTTCACGAGGAGCGCGCCATCGCCATCCGGGTCCGCGCCCTCCGGAAGAGGCGCGCCAGGAGTCTTGGACTCGACCTTGAAGGTGAACATGCCGCTCTTGAGCGCTGTTCCCTCGCCACCGTGATTCGTGTAGCGCTTGTGCGCCACCGGTGCGGCACTCGTGGACTCTGCGCTGAACGTATTGGTAAAGACCGCGGTCTTGTTGGTGACATTCTCGGACTCGGCAAGGTTGCCGCCTGCATCGTTGGAGACCTTGGTCATCTTGTTGGATGTGACCTTGAGGGTACCGTCGCCGTTGTCCTTAACCACAACGGTCACCTTATAAACGGCCTGGCTGTAAGTCACGCCGGGAACCATCGCATCACCGGCGGGCTTAACCTCGCTGACGGTGTATTCGAACGTGCCAGGGCGGTCGAAGACGATATCGCCAAAGCTGCCCGTGGGGCGCTGCTGGGTCGCAGGCGCGATCTTCACACCGCGGTTATCGGGTCCGTAAATAGAGTCCTTGGGCATGGGGTTGCCTGCCTGGACTGCCTGAAGCTGGATATCAAAGGCGTCGGCGACCTCCCACTTGTCAAAGTCCTTCTGGTACTTCACAAAGTCGTCCGACGCAATCGGCTTGGCGGCGGCCACGTCATATGTGTTCTCAAACTTGGCATGGGCAACCTCGTTGGCCGTGATGGTGCCCTTATTGTCCGTAGCGTTCGTCTGGGTAAAGCCCGCCGGAATTTCCTTCTCGGTCACCGTGTAATCGGTATTCGCATCGAGACCGTAGATGGTGAGGGTCTCGTTGTCCTTGAGGGTCTGCTCGCGCTTGCCATCCTTGTTGAACACCATGTCGAAGGCCTCGGAAACAACCTCGCCCTGAGCGTTCTTGACGTCGGCCTTGAGGGTCTTGTCCGCGGCGGAGGGGATGCTGATCTCAAACTTGAACTGCTTGCCCTCGAGCACGCTGGGATCGATGTTCTTGCCAGGCGTGATGCGAGCGTCCTTGGTGATGGACAGGGTACCGGGCATCTCAACGGAGAGCTTGCCGTTGTTGCCAAGGTTAACGTTGATTTCGTGGGGGTTGTTGATGTTATCCCAACGCGGGTTGATAACCTCGGTGGCCGTGCCGGTGAGGTTCTCCTTTTTGCCGAGCGTCAGGGCGTCGATGCGCGTCAGGCGCGGGGAGCCGGCCTTGATGAAGTAAGTGCCGTCGGGCGCCTTGCCCCAATATGTCGTAAGCGCATCAAAGTTCGCACCCTTGAACTGGGTGATCGCCCAGTCCTTTGTGGCGGTCTTGCCATCCGCGTTCTGCTTGTAATACGCGCGCTTGTAATAGTAGGTCTCGCCCGACACGGGCTCAGTACGGAGAGGCTGCGCGCACGCGCCATCGGTGTAGAGCGCCGTGTCCTCGGTAAAGTAATAGAAGCTGTTGGCCTTGGAGGGCACAAAGGTGGCAGTCGTGTTGCCGAGTTGCTTATCTCCCGCAACGATCATGCCGTTATAGAAGTTGGAGTAGAAGGCGGTCTTACCACCTTCGCTGTTGTTCTTGATGTATGCGCGCAACGCGTCGTCTGCCGTGCCACCGAGGACCGCGTTACGCACGCCGGGCTTGATGCTCACGCCATAGAAAATACGCAGAGGGTAAGCCTCGACAATCCCCATGTTCGCCGCACCGTCGTTGGACTCGACCTTGAAGTTGCGCAGGGGAATGAGGGACGCGGGGATCTTGACCGTCACGATATCGCCCTTGGCAAGGTCGTTGCTGCGCTTGACCTGGACGACGATGTCCTTCACGTTACCATCGGGATAAAGGGCGTTACCGCCCGTTCCCTCGTAGGCATAGGTGTCGACGAGGCCATCGGTCGTCTTCGACAGCGGACTAAACTTCTTATCCGCGAAGATGAGCGTTTTGAATTCGTCCACCTGCATGTACGCGCCGAGCTCATCGGTAAAGGTGATGTAGCCGGACTTGTTGGCCATGCCCTCGGTCGTCTCGGTCGGAGAGCCGGTGCCGCTGTTAATCTCGTTCGAAATCTCCTGGAAGATGCTGTTCAACTCATCCGCATCCGTTGCGGCCTTGTAGTAGTCGGAGTTTTCGGCGCGGGTACCGAGATTGTTCCACTTCGTGGCCTTGGGGTAGTTGCTCGATACGCCGTGCATATAGGCGTTGAATCGGTTGTTGGTGGTCTGAGCCGCGTTGGAGGGGTCGGCGCCCTGGAAAACACCGATGGAGTAAACGGTAGCTCCGCCGTTCTTCAGCGCCTCGCTCGTTTTGATTGCAGGGTTTGCGACGTACTCATCAAAGCCACTCTGGTGGTTCGGCTCGCCGTCGGTAAAGAAGATAACGACCCTCTTGGCATCCTGGCGAGCGCCGCCCAAGGCATCCTGGGACCATGAGGCTTCACGGCCCTCCAGCACCGCCTTCGCATGGGCCATTCCGCGGTCGGCGGCAGTTGCTCCGCCGGCATTGATCTTGTTAATCTCGGCGGTTGCACCCGAAACGGTAGTCCGGTCGTATGCCTTCAAATCGGTAACGATCTGCGAGTAGTTGTAGCGATTTCTGCCATCGAGATACGTGTCGTTCCCGATAGAGTCATTGTTGTCTCCCGCAAACTTCACGATCGAGATCCTGTGCCGCTTGCTCGCGTCGGCAATGCCGGCGTTTTTCTCAGCGGTGGCTTCGATAAAGCCATTTGCCGCAGCCTTCAGGGCGTCGATCTTTGCGGTTCTAGTGATCTTTTGGGTGTAAAACTGGATTCCTTCAGGATCATCCGCACTCTTCTTCGGTGAGACGGTTTTCCCATTCAGCTCCCAATGATCGAACTCCTGCCTAAAGGGGAAGTAGGATATGGTATTGAATTTTGGAACAATAGCGACGTAGCGGTCGCCCTGAAGAGCGTAATACGTAGGCGTGCGCCCTTCGTTAATGCTGTGCGCTGGCTCGTACGTCGTCGACGTAATATCATCTCTCATCGACCCCGAGACGTCGAGGACGAGGACGATATCGAGCGGCTGCACCGAAGTCGTGGTCGTGATCGTGTTGGAAGTCGACGAGAGGGCGGACAGGCCGACCAGGAAGTCGGATTTGCCCTTCTCGATAACGGGCTCGATACCGCCGGGAAGCTTCACATCCTCACTGAAGACGCTCTTATCCGTCCAGATGCGGCCGACGTTGGCGGTGTCGTCCTTGGCGACGCCCTCCCACGTCGTAATCGTAGGCTCATCGACGACCACAGTCTTATCGCCCGCAGCCCACGGCGTGGGCTCGACATCAACCGGAGCTGCCTTCGCGGCAGGAGCCACCGCCGTCAATGCAAGCGCTGCGCCCAGCATGGCCGAGGGCAGCACCCTGGTCAGGCGCCTTACCGCTGAACGCATGGTACCCCCCCCCCGTTACACGAGAGCAGCTCTCCGCCGTCATGCGATTCCGCTCACACAACATTCGATCCCCCATATCAACAGCAGCCGACAATTGATTCGCTTCGCATAGCCATCCGACAGAAGGGTGGCTTATAAATGTGATAATACCCTATATATATTTTTATGCCACAAATTTGGTCGCCAAATCGACGAGCGCTTTCGCCGGCAACCGCAATGGGGTGAAAATAAAAACCGATTTACTCGCATCGCATTCATATCTACCTGCGGAGATTTCAGTCCTATTGGCTTATCCGAGGGGATTGTAAACATACGGACACAATGTAAGGGATCTGTAATAACACCGCTCACCGAAAAGACCCGGAGGCTCAATGCCCCCGGGTCCATCACGTCGAAGATATGTCGCCGCCCTTAAAGCTCGCAAGCCGCCTTGTAGCCGGCCTCGATGGCGTCGCGCAGGTTGCCGCACTGCTTTGAATCACCCAGCACGTGGCAGGATAAGTGGGTTTGCACGGCCGCGGCAAATTCCCGCACCCGTTGCGAGGTTGCCCGTGGTCGATGTGGGATTGCCTATGGTCGACGTGGAATTGCCCACGTCGATGCGAGCTTGTCTATGGTTGATGTGAGTTTGCCTATGAAAACCCGCCTTCTCCGTCTTTCAAACGGGAATTTGTTGCTCAACAAATACAAGCAATGCGGACGTACCCTTAGGCTGAGAAAGTCGCCATCTGGCAACGCGCCCCAAAGCCCGCACCGACCACTGGAGGAAGCCATGCGCAAACTGATCACCGCTGCCGCCTGCTCTGCTATAGCCCTGAGCCTGCTGTCCGGATGCTCGTCTCAAGATTACGACAGAGGGGTCAAACTCTTCGAGAAGGGCGAGTACGACGAGTCCGCCGAGATATTCTTCGATCTCGGGGACTACGAGGACAGCGAGGAGATGCTCGCGAAATGCGAGCGGGAGATCATGCTGCGCGATTATGCGGAGGTCATCGAGCTGCTCGACGGGACCTGGTACGCAAACGGGGGTACGGAGGCAGCTATGTACTGCTACGACTTCGACGGCGCAAGCGTCGCGGTTCGCAGGATCGACAACGATGTCAAGGACGCCGAATCGTCCCTTCTCTCCCTCCCGACCGTCTCGGACAAGAAAAACCGCCAGCTGCGCATCGACGACTCAAAGATCTCCTTCTACGACGGTGGGGACGAGGTGGAGTCCCATCCCTACGCCATCGTAGATGGGAAGCTCGTCCTCGACGAGGGGATGACGCTCTCCGAAGCCGACGTCATCGAGGGCCTGACCGGCACCTGGACCGGATGTGCCTGGAACTCGGTCCTGGGGGAGACCGTGAAAGTCCAGCACAGCTACGAGGTCGCACCGGACCACATCACCTACGAGAACGCAAATGCCGGAAGTCCCCTCGCCGGGCTCGAGGAGGGCGAGTACTTCTACTACGGCCCCGTGACCCACGGCTACGACCTCTCTGACGGCATCATCGACTTCCAATACGGCAAGACCAGCTACAGCTCCACCGAGATCAACATGTCGGGCATCCGCTTCAACATCATCGACGGACAGCCGACGCTGTTCCACAAGACCACCAAGCTGGAAAGAATCGAAAAGCTTCCCGGTCAGGACGGGTACAGCTTCTAGCCCGAAGCAGGAAAGCAACGACGCCACCGAAGGAGCTGGGCGAATGAAGGCATCTGCAACACGGCGACGCGACATGGCGAGACGAGCGGTCGCCCTCTTCATCCCCATTCTGATTGCGGCGGTGTGCTGCAGCGCGTGCAGCCCGAACGCAGCAGAGACCGAAAAGACACCGGTCGCCGGCACCTGGAAGGCGACCGCCCTGGTAGCCGACGCCGGGAAACAGTCAGAGAAGATAGTCCCCATCGACTCCGTCGAGCAGCTCGCCTCCCTCTACGACGGATTCGTGCTGACGCTCGGCGAAGACGGAACCTTCGACTATCTCCAGAGCCCCCTGGTCTGCAGGGGCAGGTACAGTAGAGATGACGACGCACGTGAAGACCGCTACATCCTGGAGACAGAGACGACGGAATTCGGGAGCAAGGTCACGAGGGCCGAAAAGGGCTCCGGAAAACTCTACCACGCCGAGCTCCTCGGGGACGGCACGCTCCGCGTCTCCGCGTACGACCGAATCTTGAGGAGCCCGGACCACCGAGAATTCCCGATCATCTTCTCCCGCGACCAGAACGCGTCGGTACCCAACTCCGAGGACATCCCGCATCTCGACTTCAGCGAAACGGATAAACAGGGCCCCACGGACGCTACCCCAGCAAAACCAAGCCCGGAACCGCACGGGGAATACTCGAAGGTCTTGGACGAGTACACCAGGCTCATCGAGAGCCGCGCACCCGTCCTCGCATCGGAGTACCTGTCTGAAGCAGAGGGGCTGAGCGACATCCAGGCGCTCGCAGAGCTCTCCAACGAGAAGGTCGCCGAGCTCGCAGAGATCACCAATGACGGCATAAGCGAGATGGCCCGCATCATGCAGGAGAACGAAGATTCGTACGAAACATATGAATCATGGGCCCAGAGGTTGCAAGACGTCTACATGCGAGAGGCCGATCTCATCATGGACGCCTATATGGAAAGCGCCATGTAGAATCCCGGCGCATTCGAAGCGTCCTGTTTTTTGGACACCAAGCCGAAACCCCTCCTTCGAACCGACAACCTCGATGCGAGGCGACCGTTTGCGACAGAGGACCGGCGAAACAACACCCGAAGCCCGGCGGCCCGCACTTGGCCGTACCAGGAAGGGTTCAAACCATGAAAGACGGCACTTCACCCGCAGGGGCTTTATCTGCTCATTTTCTGTCCTATAACCCCAGGCCGTCCACAGTATGCAGAAAAATGCTCGGAAGCCATTTGGCCTCCGAGCATTTTTGACTTCCCCTCGTTTACGCGATGCATGGGGATGATGCCTCTACTTCCCATCGACTTGATAGACAAACGGGGTTGTCTCGCCCTCAGAATTCGGCAGATTGACGACGACCTCGAATCCGTCGCCCAACTCATCGATATCGACGGGAATGTCAACATAGCAGCGGTACGTCGAAGTGTCCCCGACCTCCATCAAATCGTTCGTGGTGTTGATGGAAACCCATCCAGCGTTCGTCGTGCTCACAGCGCCGAGCTTGAATGTATCAAAATCGAACGAATACTCCCCTCCGTTGCACCTGACCGTGAAAAGATCGTCGCCGACCTCAACGTAATCCCTGTCGAGATTGCTAGCAGTGAACGTCAGATGGACCAGGGTGTGTCCCTTCGCGGCAACATACGGGTTGTCCTTATCGACCTCGGGATCGTACTCCTTCGGCAAAAAGTAGTCCTCTTTCGCAAGCCCATCGGAACCAGGTCCAAAGGTCGCCGCGCCCGAGTTTTCCACCGCGACGGTAGGCTCGGCAGCGTCGAGCGTAAAGCCCATGATGTCGCTTTCGACCGAATCGCCGATAGCATGCGACGGCGTTGACTGCGCGGAACACCCCGCGAGGGGCAGCGATCCCAACAGGAGCACCGTTAACATCAGGGGCCAAAGCTTCTTCACGTTCACAGGCCTAATCCTTTCTCCCACGATTGACATGCAACGAGCAAGGTGCCCGAGTAACACCAAGCCGGGGCACCATTGACGCTATGTTGTCATTGTCACGCCCTAAGCTCGCGATTTGTTGAGCAACAAATCAAGGAGCACACAGAGGGCCCCTACACCCCTCGGACGCGCTTCATCCTATACAACGTGACCGCGACATCGACCGCAGAGCCCAGCATCGCAAGCCCGAGCAATAGCGACATGGGATTAGCATGGATCGCGGCGGCGAGGTCTCCCCCCAACAGCGCCAACAGCCCCGTTCGCATACCGCAGGCGATGCAGTGCGCCCCGGAATCGCAAGAGAAGTGAGCGAAGGGTGTGAAACAGTATCCCCCCACGGCAGCGGCCAACCCATATGCCGCCAGCCGCGCCTCGAAGAAATCCCTGTCCGACCGCCTACTCATTGGTTTTAAGCGCCGCGTTCACCATCTTCACCGCGCCGACCAGCTGCAGAACGGGCTCCCAGAGGAACAGTGGCCCGATGCACAGCGCCATGATGTTTAGGAACAACACCATCCCCACCGTTCCGACGAGCGAGAAGACCATTGCGATTGCCGCCAAAACGAGAAGCGCCTTCCGATTCGCAGCCTTCACCATCACGAGAGCGGACCCGAACACCAATGTGTTGGCAAGTATGCAGAATAGGGGAGCGATGTACAGCATGGAGGGCGCACCCTGAACCGAGATCATCCCAACATCAAAGACCTCAACACCCGAGGCGCCCGCAAGCCCGATCGCCGAGATCGCGATGAACGCGATGCTTCCGATAAGGCCCATTATCGCGCCTGAGCGGTATGGATTCTTCACCGCCGAAGACGGCGTGACCACATCCACCGGCGCCAGCGGATAGGAGCAATTCGGGCACTTATCAGCCTTGTCTGAAACCTCATGATGGCACTCGGGGCATTCGATCAATGCCATGGCGACCTCCATTAATCATGCCTGGAAACCCATCCAGCGCGTCTTGTCAAATCGCCTCCATTCTAGGGTGCGCACCGCCAGATTTGTTGAGCAACAAAATGAGACGCAAGGCGCAATCCCCCCAGATCGCCCATCCGCACAATAAAAAAGCTCGGAGGCCATTAGGCCTCCGAGCTTCAAGTTCTTGGTCGCGGGGACAGGATTTGAACCTACGACCTCCGAGTTATGAGCCCGTTTACAGCGCCGTT
>OLRB01000730.1_pt1 | contig 17825 bp, 18 predicted proteins | sample 1672751 | NCBI WGS metagenome assembly OLRB01 (sample SAMEA3136720, study PRJEB25190) | human gut metagenome | biome: human gut; feature: human-associated habitat; material: faeces | place: Austria | collected 2013
GCCCAGTTTCAGTAACTCTTGGAAACAAAAAGAGTGGCTGGTATCTATAATTAGAGGAGGAAAAATACTATGGCAAAGAAAGCTACAAAGAAAACTACAAAACGCAACACAATTAAAGCAGGCCCAGTTTCAGTAACTCTTGGAAACAAAAAGAGTGGCTGGTATCTATAATTAGATGGAAATTAGTATGAGGGAAAAGCTAAAAAACCCAATGCCTAGTTAAACATACTAATATTCTGTCTATGGTTAAAATATTGATAGTTTTAACTATCAATAAGATGGGGATCATAGTAAATTGATCTCTATCTTATTGATAATTAAAAATAGGAGAACTACCCCATGCTTAAAAGATTAATAATCTCTGTTTCTAAACCTATCTTAAAAAGAAGAGATACTAATATATTCTTATCATTCTGTTTATTACCTATCCTTGTCCCATTTTTATCAGGAAATATGGAAGGAATGAATGTGGATTATACAAAAAGTTTCTTATCTTTTTTAGATATAACTTTATTGACACAATACCGCTTAACAATACCAGTTCTTATCTTTTCAATATTAATTTCTTCAATTTTTAGGGATGAAATTGATAATGGAATTATGTTTTTATACAAAGATATTAAACGTTCTACAATTTTTAATGCTAAAATTATCGGAATAACCTTTGTATACTCAATGTATTTAATTGGAACATTTTTTACAACTTTGATTACTTACTATGGGATTATGTTACCTAGATTTGGAGTTGATTCTAACTTCTTACCTCCAACCTCTATTTTATTAGAAAAATCTATACTGTCCATTCTGTCAGTAATTTTACTGAATCTAGTAACAATTGCTATTGTTGCAATGGCCTCAATTAAATCAAAAACTTTAGTAGCTGTTTTGGTCGGCACCCTCTCCACTTTATTTGCTACTATAGCTCCATTATTAACAGGTGTAAAATACGCTATTCCACTTACTTATGCAAATAATTTACAATCAGGTAATAGTTTTGGTGTGACAATGCTAATCGTTATTGGATTATCTTTTATTTACTACTTACCTAGCTATTTAATTGCTAAAAATAATTTTGAGAAAGTAGAATTTTAAAATGGAAAATAGAATTGAACTAAAACCGATAATGATTAGTTTAGGTATTATTATACTTGCCTCTCTAACATATGCCTTAGGTACTTCAATGATATTTGTCTTACCTTTTGGAGATATGAATAGTACATATTTAGTTTCTTTGATGACTTTTATGCCCGTAGGTTTTATTGTTTTACCATTCATATTGTCCAGAGAACAGTTAAAAGAGGCATATATTACATTTAATTGGAAACAATATATCATTCTGGCTGCTATCATTTTTATAATCAATCATTTCTTTATCCGTAGTAATGAATACTACCATCAAATGATGATTTCAATGTGCGAAGAAGTACTATTTAGATATATCATTTATGGTTTACTTAGAAAACATTATAAATATGGAATGGCTATTCTTATCACGTCAATATTGTTTGGTTTTATCTTACATCTAGACTATCCACTAATTGATAACTTACTTGTTAGAATGCCATTGGGAATTATTTTCTCTATACTAGCCACTAAATTTGGTTTACAATACGCCATTGCAGGACATTGGTTGTTTAACTTATTAGCTTCAAAATCATTATTTTAAAAGGAGACATTATGTTAGTTATTTTTTTAATCGCTATTCTCTATATAGCTTTGACAGTTTTTAGTACAAGTTTCTTAACTTCTCTATCTGTTCCAGTCTTTTTAATAGTCTTATATATATTGCCAATTCTTATTAATTTAGTATTTACAAAACTTCAAAAAACAGACAAAGGAAAGCTGATTTCCAGCTTATTGCTTCCGACAATATCAGTAGTATTTTACATTTTATTTGCGTATTTCACTTCTCAATCAGGTTCATGGATGGAATTTGTAAAGATGAATACTATGTCTGAAGAAAGAGTGAGCGTTGAAATTTCAGAAAATCTCATGAGTATTGGTCAAGTAGTATTTGCCTTGCTATCTTATTATACTTCTTCTCTAGGTTTTTACCTGATTTCAAAATTATCTAAAAAATCAAAAGTTAAGGGGGTAAGATATGCTTAAAATTGAAAACATTTCAAAAAAATTTCTAGGAAATGATTTTTATTCACTCAAAGACGTCAGTATGGAAATCAATAAGGGGGAGATTGTCGGTCTTATTGGTAGAAATGGGGCAGGTAAATCTACACTGATGAAGCTAATGGCAAAATCATTGAAGCCAACTTCTGGCCTTATTACCTATAACGGTGTTGATATTAATAGCAAAGATAATGTGTTAACAGACTTTGGTATCATGATCGATCCGGTATTCTATCCAGAAATGTCCGTTATTGACAACTTAAAATTTTATCTACGTTTACATGGAAAAGAAGAGCTTTTTTCAAATATTGAACCAACTCTAAAATTGGTAGAGCTTTGGAAAGCTAGGAATAGAAAACCTAAAGGATTTTCTTTTGGTATGAAGCAAAGGACTGCTTTGGCGATTGCGATGGTTGCGGAACCAGATTTTCTTATTTTAGATGAACCATTTGTTGGTCTAGATCCAATTGGAGTTCAGAAATTAATTGATATTTTGAAACAATGGTCCAATGAAAGACAAATTTCAATGCTTATCTCCAGCCATCAATTAGGGGAATTGGAAGCTTTGTGTGAACGCTATGTTTATATCGAAGGAGGAGAACTAGCAAATTCCTTCGAAGGTGCTGATTGTCCTAGCCTACTTGTATATTTGAATGACACTAATAACCTTGAGATGATCCAACCTTTATTAGGTTGTGGTATCAGCTTAGAAGGAAATATTTTGGATGTATCGACAAAAACATCTCCTGAATACTTACATAAGATGTTTAAAATTCTAGGAAATTATGAATTGATTGAGAAAATAGAGGTTAAAGAGAACCACCTGAAAGAAATTTTTACGAAAGGACAGTAATATATGAAACAAATTTTACCTGCAATTTTCACATCTGTCTGGAAACGTAAAGAAACAAAGATTTACCTACTATTTACATTGTTTCCATTGATCTATTTTTTAGCATCATTTTTTGGAAAATCTAATTTCATGCAAATATCAGTAACATCAGACTATAGATTAAGTAACATAGCATTCTTAGACATGATGATTAATTCTGTAGATACATTCATCCTGCCCACTCTAGCAATTTATTTCTTAACTATATCTGTATTTAAACGTGAAATAGATGATCATACTATGTTTTTATATAGAGATTTAAGTCGTAATAAAATATTTTTTTCAAAATATATTAGTTTAGTTTCAATTTTAGCAATATTTTATACTTTATTCTTTTGTACTTCTACAATAATCTATTTTACCAGGGTTGTTGATTTTCCTTTTGCATCTAACACATTTCTTGAAAATAATATAACCTCAACTTTATCAACGATGCAAGATATTTTGGGTATATTTTTGAAGGATGTTTTTTCCGTGACAGTTGCAACTGTATTATGTCTTTATTTAAGTACAGGATCAACTATGGTAGCTGCTATTATTTTATCAATTACAACTATGATAACTTCGATTATTGGTGGAAATATAGGAATGATTTTTCCAAATGGATACAGCAGATTACTTGCTGATGAAATCATCTCAACACCTCAAGCATTTTTTGGAGCACTAGGAGTTACTTTAGTGTATGCGCTTATCCTCCTAATGATTGGTTCTAAAAAATTTAATAATTTGGAGTTTTGATTATGAATAAGACATTATTTAAATTTTTAATAAAATCGATAAATAAACCAAAATTCACCTTGGGTTTATTTATGAGCTTTATTGGAACTTCGATGGCCCTCTTTTTACCACAATTTATTGGAAAATTACTCGATGAAAAATTTTTAAAAATTTTTATTAATCACCCATCCATTCTAATTGGATTTTCTACTTTCTTTATAGTAGTTTACTCTCTCCAAGCATTCTCTAGTTATATTATTGGTGTCTGTGGAAGTGAGTCTTTAAACACACTGCAGAAATATATCTATTCTTCTTTGTTAAAAACGTCTGTAAAAGAACTTGATAAATATAAATCTGGTGATTTATCTAGTCGTTTAACTAATGATATGTCAATCGTACTAAACTTTATCACAGTAGTAGTGCCAAATCTCATTTTAAATTTGATTGTTATTGCAGGTTCAATATATTTCTTGCTAAAAATTAATTTATCATTGACTTTTATGAGTCTATTATTATTACCAATCTTATTGTTTGTTATCGTACCAATTAATAATAAATTAGAAAATTATTATGCTGACTATCAAGGAGGATTAGGGGAGATTTCAAGCCGTATTAGTCACAAATTTACTCATATCAGATTGATGAAAGCTTTTAATGGGGAAGATAATGAACAAAAGATTATGTCTAACACTTTCGATAAACTGACAAAAAATTTTAAAAAAATAATTGGCTGGTCATCGTTTCAAAATACTTTAGTTAATGGTCTTATGATGAGTTTTATTGTACTGCTTTTAGTAATAGCAGGTTTAGAAGTTTCCAAAGGAAACATGACTATGAGTACCTTGATGACATTCATATTATATATGACACAATTAATTGATCCAATAACAGATGTCTCTGAATCAATGACAGAATTGACAGAATTTAAAAGTGTTTCAAATCGATTGATCGAGATTTTAGAGTTAGGTAAAGAAGAAAATAAAACTGTAGAAAAAGACTTTATTGAATCAGATATTGTGATGAAAAATATTGACTTTGCTTATGAACAAGAAAACGTTTTAAAAAACTTCTCAATAACGGTCGAATCAGGAAAACACATCGCAATTGTAGGTCCAAGTGGCGCAGGAAAATCTACTATCTTTTCTTTATTAATGAAATTTTATCAAGACTATAGTGGCGAAATCACTATTGGTAATCGCAACATTTCTGAACTGTCCGAAGAGCAAATTAGGAATATGATTTCTTACATTCCTCAAGATAATACCTTATTTCAAGGAACAATTAAGGACAACCTTCTCTATGGAAAAAACGATTCCGTATCTGAAGAAAGAATTGATGAAGTTCTTAGGGAGCTAGATTTAACCAAATTGATAAATAATCTAGAGAAAGGATTAGATACTGAGATTTCTGACAGTGGCACAGGATTATCTGAAGGTCAAAAACAGCGATTTAATATTGCAAGAGCCTTACTACTAGAACATCCAATTTATCTACTTGATGAAGTTACAGCAAGCTTAGATAATGTAACAGAAAGAATTATTAGCAAAGCAATTGATAAATTAACAGCAGGAAAAACTCGACTAACCATTGCTCATAGATTACATACTGTCAAAGAAGCTGATTCTATATTAGTTTTAGACAAAGGAGGACAAATAGTAGATTTTGGGACTCATAGTCAATTGATTAGTAGAAATAAATTATATAAAGATTTTTTAGTAGGCTTACAACAAGCAAGCTAATAATGAAAGGAGAAATAACATGATTTTTTATATTTTTAATAAAAATAGAAAATATCCAAAAGGGACTGTTCCATACTTCCCTGACCATAGAGATATTTTCCGACGTCCCAAAAAAAGATAATTATATTATATCCTCCTAAAAAATATCAAGGGAGGAATATAGTATTATTACTAATACTTTTAAAACAAATACAAAATATTTAAAAGTTTCATCTATATGCTGAAACTTTTTTTCGTTCTCTTGAATAAGTGTTGTAGTTTTGTACGTTGCGCAGCAATGTCAAAACTACAAAAACGTTACTCTTTGACAAAGAGTAACAGAAACTCTGCTTGATCCGAGAGAGATACTCTTATTTACAACTGATTACATATCGACAATAGTTGGCGTGGAATAGCGATACCCCCACGCCGTAGCCCAACATTTTGGGCTAAATGTTTCTCTTTAAGCTGCTGAAACTATATAGAAATCCATAGATTTAAAAATCATGGACTTATATAGTAGTCCATGATTTCTGAAAAGATGGACTTATATAGTGTTCCATAAATTCTAAAAAAATGGGCTTATATAGTAATCCATGAATTCTAAAAAGATGGATTTATATAGTAATCCATAAATTCTGAAAAAATGGACTTATATAGTGCTCCATAAATTTTGAAAAGATGGGCTTGTATAGTGTTCTATAAATTCTAAAAAGATGGTCACTATATAAGACCATCTTTTTTAAAAACAAATGCTCAAATAAATTTGTTATTCACGTTTTTAACGGAAATTTTCAAAAATTTTTATTATCTTTTGCTTTTTGTGGCATACTACTATCACAATAGTAAGAGAGGAAATAAACTAATGAATCAAATGACCATTTCTTTTAAAACAAAAACTGGCATGACAAATATACGTCATAATAACAGAGATCTGAGCGAAGAAGAGTTTAAGAGTAATGAACACAAACATATAAATCGTGCATTGTCCCACGAAAATATAACGATTATTAAACGTGACATAAAAGAAGTCTATCACGATGAATTTGACGATGCTTTAAATACTTATAATTCAAAACAACGGAGGAAGGATAGAAAAATTGAAGAATACTACAAACACGTTAAAAAATCAAAGACATTGGATCTGCAACGTGAATTTGTAGTCTCAGTAGGTAATAAATCCGACTGGGAAAAGATGGATTTCAATAAAAAAAGAGAGGTAGGAGAGGCCCTAGCAAGCTACGTAAGAGATTTTAATGAACGACACGATCATTTAGTCATCTATAATGCAGTTGTCCATTTAGACGAAGATGGAGCTCCTCACGCTCATTTTAACGTTGTTCCTATTGCTGATGGATATAAAAATGGTCTTTCAAAACAACCATCTTTTTCAAAAGCTCTCCTCCAGGAAGGATTTAAAGAAAAAGGCCGTGGCCAACTGAAACAATTTCGTGATCATGAAATTGATAGGATTCAATACTTTATGAAAAACCTTAATATCGAACGCAAGTTAGGTCAGACGAACGATATTAAGGATATGCGAGAATATAAAGAAACTATGCGACAAATTGAATTACAGAAGCAGCAAGAAGAGAGGGAACTGCAGCACTTAAAGAATGAGGTCGCAAACATGGCCGAGGAGTTGGATAAAGCAAAATTAGAAGATGAAACTATCAATGCTATGTTACGTCTTAAAATGATCAGTGAAACAGAAGTAGATAAAAGTCAATTTGAAATCAAAGAGCGAGGGCTATTTAATAATCGTGAACGTGTTGTGATTGTTCCTGAAGATGAGTTTGATAGAATAGCCATGAAGGCGAACTATAGTCCATTGTCGAATTTGTTGAACGATTTTAAAGAGTCTATTCTTCAAATAGGGTTCATTAAAAAGTTACATTCTACAATTTCATCTTTAAAGAACGTAATCAAAGAACTGAAAGCAGAATTCCAAAAAGAGAAAGCTCACTTGGAAAAAGAAAATCGAAATGCTTGGTCTAAGTATTTTGAAGCTAAGGAAGAAGCTGATACTTATAAACGTTTTAAATCAGAGTTTGAAAGATATTTATCTGAAGAGGAAAAAAATGAGATCTCAGATAAAATCTATGAACGTCAAGAAGCTGAAATTGAAGGAGGTTTGTGGCAAGATTTTGATTTAGATCGTTAGATGAATTAGGGGAACCTTTATTCTTTTCTCCTCCTCAGTGTGTAATAGTAATAGTAATAGTAGGAAGGGATTTAAGGGTCTAAAAACCCTATAACAGAGGGATTCTATTTATTAAAGTACACCAAAATGCGGGGTAAAGTAAACCAAAATGCGGGGTAAAGTAAACCAAAATGCGGGGTAAAGTAAACGAAAATGCGGGGTAAAGTAAACGAAAATGCGGGGTTTGATTTTTGTGTTCGTCATTTCGCTATTAAAAATATTATATAAGAAAAACTCAACTATGTCACACCAAAACTAAGAATGGTTGTTTTTAACGGAAAAAAGTGTTATAATGTGCTTAACAATAAAATGAGGGCACAAATGTCAGAAAAAACAACTGCTAAAGAAGTAAAACAGATACATAATGATAACGAGGAAGTCTGGAAGTTATCAAATATAGAAAGATCAGAACTTGCCAAGAGTCGGAGTTTATTGATCACTAATCTTGCCAATAAGATGAATTCTTCTCAAAATGTACTATTCTCATTTGCATTACTTAATGCAAATATTGAAGATGGTTTTGCTGAATCAGAGTTTGCATTAACCGACTTGAGTAAGTTTTTAAATAATCAAAATTATCAAAAATATGATACTAGAAGGATTTTAAAAGATTTAAAAACAATTGCAGAAAATAGTCTTTTGATGATGGATGAAGAGATGGTTGCAAATCCTCAGAATGGGAAAGCTAAAGGAATTTTGATTTTTAGTGACTATTCATATAATCGAGGGTTTTATCATCTTACTTTCAATTCTACCCCGATTGGTAAGAAACGTTTAACTCCTATCATTGATCTTTTACGTTCAAAAGAGGATAATCCATTAATTTATAATCTTGCTACTTTCTCAAAACTTAACTCCAGGGGCCAAAGTTTGTACGAGCATTTATTAATTGCAACTGCTCAAAATAAGAAAAAACTCCGTCTCAGTTTAGAAGAATTAAGAGGAATTTTTAAAGCTAACGGCAAGAGTATGGAACGATTTAATGCTATTAAAACTAAACATTTAATTCCAGCGATTGTGAGTATTAATAAAGATACTGATCTAGATGTAAAAATGGAACCCATTAAAGAAAGCAGACGTATTGTTGGAATTAATCTTTATTGGTCACAAGAGAAAGTCAAATTACCATCAACTGAAAAACAAATTAGTCTTATGCATGATTTTTATGTTCAGCTAAGCAAGCTTAATCTAACAAGTAAAGAAGATGTTGTCTTATTGAGTCAACTTAAAGATCCTCAACTGATTGATAGAGAACAAGCAAGCAAAGCAATCGCTAAAGCTAAAAAAATCAGAGATACATTTAAATCAGATCAGAATTTGATTGAAAATCAGAAAGAAGATGTAGAGTTATTAGAGCAATACACAGATTTTTTTAATAAGTTTCCAAATGTAACCAATTCTGTAAAAGAGTCTATTGTAGCAGCAATTCTAAAGTTCTCTGAAGAATATAGGGAGCAATTACTTGAGTATGCTTACAATTTGTATCTTCAGAATAGAGCTAGCTCACTTAATTATATTGTGACAACATTGCAGGAATGGTCAGATAATAATGTAACTTCATTAGCAGATGCTAGGAAGCTACATGATGATACCTATGGCCCTTCATACGAGCCTTTGCCTAACCCTGATGATGTAAAAATAAGCCCAGAGTTTGAAGCTGCTATGAATCTATGGAGTAATTAGTACAAGATAGTAAATTGAAATTATGTTTTAGACGCATCTAAATATTTTTAGTCGTACTTTGTAGGATTTGAGGTGTTTTATCTGATTTTGATGAAGTATGAATTTCAAATATAAAATATATTATTAAATTATATTTTGGCATGAATACAGGGATGTAGGACAATAGGGTATAGTCTATCTGTGGTTAGTATTAATGCTTTCATTATAGTCTTTTTATTAGGTCATTTAAGTTAGGCGGAATTTATGAGTAGAATTGGTTATGTTAGAGTCAGTAGCAAGGACCAGAACTTGGATAGGCAGGTAGAGAATTTATCTGGTGTATTTAAAGTGTTTTCTGACACCCTTAGTGGAAAAAGTACGGATAGACCTGGATTGAAATCTTTATTGTCCTTCATTCGTGAAGGTGATATTGTAGTTGTTTCTGAGTTAGATCGTTTAGGCCGCAATAATAAAGAATTGACTGAAGTAATGTCAATTATTCAATCAAAGGGAGCAACGATTGAAATTTTAAGTTTACCTAGTTTATCAGGTATTGAAGATGAAAATCTTAGACGTTTACTTAATAATTTAATCATTGAAATTTATAAATACCAAGCTGAAGCTGAGAGGGTTAGGATTCTTGAACGGCAGCGTCAAGGAATTGAAATTGCTAAACGTAAAGGAAAATATAAGGGACGTAAACCTATATTTGCAAAGAATGATACTAAGCTGAAGCATGCCTTTGATTTATTTCTTGCAGGTCATTCAGATAGAGAAGTTGAAGAATTGGTTGGTATTAATGCTCGAACTTTTAGACGTTATAGAGAGAAGTATAGTATTTTTAGAAAAGAAAAACACCGCTAGGTGTCTTTTGGTATTAATTTTATGCTATCTTCTAGATAACTTTCAATTTCAGATATAGTGGTATTTTGTAGATCAATGATTCCTAGAAATCCAATATGACTTCTAAAAAAATTAGTATAATCCATAACTGTTGATGCTAGTATTAATAGTGATTTAGGTTCATTATTTCTGATTTCATGAGCAATATGTAGTCCATCCCAAGATTTTAGTTGAGGATCGTTTATGATAAAATAAATATTAGCGTGGGTAGTTTTTTTCTGATTGTACTTTCGTTGAATTTTGAATTTAGTATTAGGGTATTTTTCCTTGATAGATTGTTTAATGATTTTTGTTATTGGATGTCTATATCTAAATGGTTTAATTACATAGACGGTACTTTTCATATTTCCATACCTCTCATATTTTTCATACTTAATTTTATCACGATGAATGAATGGTGGGGAATATTTGTCACTAATGGAAGATATTTTATAATGGCTGGCATTATTTTACCGTTTATTATAGAATAGGTACCAGTAGTTACATCTTTAATTTTTCATAAAAACTCTTTTTTATAATTATTGTAGTTATAATAAGGAGAAAACTATGGATTATATTATTGCTAAAAAGGATAATTTAAAAGTTAAAATTAACATTTTAGAGATACTGTATATTGGTACAATACTAGAACGTCCAAGAATTTTACAGTTTGTAACGGATTATGGTACTTATGAAGCTTATGGGAAAATAAAAGATTTTGAGGTCAGTTTGGGATTAACATTTAAACGTTGTCATAGAAAATACTTAATAAACCTTAAACGTGTAAAAGCTATTAATACAGAGACTAGACAAATCATATTTGATAACTGCAAAGTAAATTCGATTAAATGTTCACGTAGAAAACTTGCTGAAATTCTTAAAGAATGGAAGAATCTATAGATAAAGAAGGAGCTATAATGCTAAATATTTTTGTATTAGAGGATGATTTTTTTCAGCAGACTCGTATTGAGACAGCTATAAAAAAGTGTATGTCTGATAATAATCTGAAGTATAAATATTTAGAGATATTTGGTAAGCCTAACCAATTATTAGAGGCAATCAAAGAGACAGGAAATCATCAATTCTTTTTTTTAGATATTGAAATTAAGGGTGAAGAAAAAAAAGGAATGGAAATTGCCCGTGAGATTCGTGCAAAAGATCCTAGTGCTTCGATTGTATTTGTGACGACACATTCAGAATTTATGCCAGTGACATATCGTTATCGAGTATCTGCGTTGGATTTTATCGATAAAGGGTTAAGTGATCACAATTATCAGGAAGCTGTATCGTCTGTTTTGATACATGCGGCTGAGAACGTCAATAAGACAATAGGTGAGGATTCTTTCAGCTTTAAATCAGAGCATTCCCAGATTCAAGTCCCTTTCTCAGATATTCTATATTTTGAGACATCTTCGACCGTTCATAAGGTTGTTTTAACAACTAAAAAAGGACACATGGAATTTTATGGTAAAGTCTCAGATATTGCTAAGACAGATAAGAGACTTTATCAAAGTCATAGAGCTTATGTTGTAAATCCAGATAATGTCGTTCGTATTGATAAAGCAAATCATATTGTATATTTTGAAAATGATGAATCGTGCTTTGTATCACGATTAAAATTGAAAGGATTAGTTGAAAAGGTAGAAAAAAAATGACTCTGGAGTATGAAGGAATATTTTTAGTTTCTTGGATATTTAGAATAATGATTCTATCTTATGTTACTAATCAAAAAATAAATTTATATTATTTTTTACTTCCGCTTATTTTTCTAGGAATTTATATTATAAATTATGACATTGTTTTTTGGGGAGAAATTTTCTTATTGCCCTTGTCATTAATTATTGTTAAGAAAAGATTTAATTGGAATTGGTCTCAATATATCTTTTATAGTTTTTTTCCATTTGTAATTTTTGAAATTTTTTCAAATTTTGCTAACTTATACGATCGTTTTTTATTTAGATTATCTGCAGCTCAATGGTATAATTTTTTTTGGTCTTCTTGGATTGACTATTGTCTTGGATTTTTATTTTGCTTTGGATTCTTTAAGTTATTACTGATAGATTTCAGAGTAATAAGTGAAGAATTGAATAGACAAATGAATTTTAAGAAACAGGTCTCATTGTTCTGCTACTCTCTTATATTTTACGTAATGTCAGTATATTTACTTGATAATCTTATACATCTTACAGAACATGGTTATATTGTTAGTTCTATCGATTTTGTATATTTAAGAAGAAATATTTTGATTTTGTATCTTATTTTTACAATTGGAATTATTTTCAAAATTAATGATCAAGCTAAGAAAAATAAAGAAAAAGAGCTTCAGGAAAGTAAGGATAATCAGTTGAAGAATCTTACTTCATATAGTCATCATGTTGAGTCACTATATAAAGAAATTAGAAGTTTTCGTCATGATTATACAAATATATTAGTCAGCTTAAATGAATCGATAAAGAAAAGAGATATAGATGGGGTAGAGAGGATCTATAATGAAGTGCTGAAAGAGTCTGACAAATCCTTTTATAATAGTCAATACGACATTGCTAAACTTGTTAATTTAAAAAACCTAGCAATGAAATCGGTTGTATCCGCAAAATTGATAGAAGCACAAAATAAAGGAATTGATGTGTCAGTAGAAATAGCTGAGCCTATAGGAGTTCCTAAAATAGATTTAGTAGATTTTATTACGATACTATCTATTTTTTTAGATAATGCAATAGAAGCAACAATAGCATCAGAATCTCCAAGGATAAACTTCGCTTATTTTCAAGAAAATGAAAATAAAATTTTAGTTATCCAAAATAGTACGGATGCTTGTAAGATTAACACAAAAAATATTTTCCAATATGGAATATCAACAAAAGGAGAGGATCGTGGAATAGGTCTTTCCAATGTGAAACAGATATTATCCAAATACCCTAAAGTAATTTTAGATACAAAGAGTATTGATTATGAATTCACACATGAATTAAAGATGAGATAATACCATTTTATAAAAAGCTCAAGTTTATCTTTCTAAAGAGATAAGCTTGAGCTTTTTAGCAATTTAATTTTTAAAATTTAGGTTTCTTTTTTTTATAAGCAAAAGGTTGCATCAATTCCCCATTACCACCAATAACTGTTTTTAGTTGTTCTGTGTTAAGTGTTTGGAAGTTTTTAGCGAATTCTTTGATTGAAATTGTCATTTTAGAATATCTCCTTAGTATTTTGATTTGTTTTTGATACATTAATTATACGAAGGAAATTAATAATTTTCAGAAAAATGTAATGAATGGTTCCAAAAATATCATGAACGGGCCTAAAAATACATCAAATGTTATTTTTAAAGTTATTACTACTAATTAATTGAGAATAATATCCATTTTCTTTAATCAGATTGTGGTGATATCCATTCTCAATAATTTCTCCATTTTTGAAAACAAAAATACGATCTGATTGTGCAGCAATGGTTAATCTATGTGCAATGAAAATAATTGTTTTATCTGTTAATTGCAATAAATTATTAATAATTTTTTGCTCAGTAAGAACATCTAGACTACTAGTAGACTCATCTAAAATCATCATATTAGAATCAGTTAATAGAGCCCGAGCTAGTGCAAGACGTTGCTTTTGTCCGCCTGATAAGATAGAACCATCAGTAAGTTCTGTTTGGAATTGGAGAGGCATTTTCAAAATATCAGTAAGAATTTCAGCTGTTTGACAAGCACTAATAATTTGTTCTTCAGTAATATTTTTTAAACCAAGTGTAAGGTTATCAATCACAGATCCACTAAATATATAAGGTTGTTGAGGAAGATAATTTATATATTTCCTCAACTCTCTTTTATCAATGTTTGCAATATTTTCTCCAGAAATTAAAATTTCACCAGTCGTTGGTTCAAAAAATCGGACAATAAGTTTAGCTAGGGTAGTTTTTCCTGAACCACTTTCTCCAATGAAACACACTTTTTCACCTGGAGATATAGTAAAATTTATATTGTCTAGTGTAGGAGAATTAAATCCATATTGATAAGTTAGATTATGAATCCGGATATCTCCAGATGATTTATTTTGTAATTTACTATTTATTATCGCCTTATGTTCAGATTCTACTAGAAAAACCTCATTTAACCGATTATTTGCAACCTTAGCAGCTTGTAATTTAGTTTGTAAATTAATTATACTTTCTAAGGGGGTAATAAAGTAGATAAGTAGACTATTATAGGTAATAAGTTGTCCAACAGATAACTCTTTTGTGATAACCAATTTAGAGCCAATCCATAAGATTAATAGACTTAGTAGAGCTTGGACAACTTGTTTGAGTGCTTGCTGTATTGCTTCAAATCGGCTCATTTTGAGGGATTTCGTAAGATATTTAGTAAACATTTTGTTCAGATGTTGAAAACGAATATCTTCTCCAGACAATGATTTTATTGACTCTATTCCATTTATATCTTCAATGAGGAAGGAATTTAATTTAGCATTTTCATGCATGACTTCATTATTCATTTGGTTGAAAATTGGAATAAAGATAAGGATAACAAGACCATAGATTGGTACTACTCCAAGAGTAATAAAGAATAATAGTGGATTTTGAGTTAACATTACCCCCCCTACGGCAACTATGACTGTAACATCTAGGAAGATAGATAGAATAGTACTTGCAAGAGCATCTATAATAGTTGTTGCATCTGTAAATCTTGAAATAATTTCGCCAGTCCTCCTAGTAGAAAAGAAACTCAGTGGTAAATCGAATATATGTTTTAAATAATCTAAAAATAGTTGAGAAGTTAGCTGAAGATTTAATTTTTCTAAAAGATATGTTTTGAAATAGAATAATATTTGTTGAATAATGTAGGAAACAACTAAACCTAATGTAATAAGATTCAGAGTAGAATACATTTTTTTAGGTATATATGAGTCTAAAACTTCTTGAAGGTAGTAAGAACTTAGAATGCTAATGATCGTGATTAGAATACTAAGTAGTATAATCTTGTTAATAATCTTAGTATGGCTGAAAAATTTTGGAACAAAGTCTATTAAACCATGTTTTTTTTCTTTGTGTATCTGATAATCTGTTTTTGGTTCAATAAAAATAGCTGTTCCTGTCCATTCTGAAGCAAAAATTTCTTGGGATAATTTAGTAATTTTTACAGATGGATCAGGATCACCTATGATTATTTTATTTTGATAGATTCCATAAACAACATAATAATGAGGAATTTTTTGTTGCTTATTAACATGAACAATAAAAGGAAAAGGAATGTTCTCCATTTTAAATAAAGACATATCAGCTTGAACAGCTTGTGTTTCAAAACCTATTTTTTCTGCAGCTGCAATAATACCGAGAGCAGTTGTTCCTTCCATATTTGTCTGGGCAAGTTGTCTAAGGTAAGCGATAGAATAGTATGATCCGTAGTGTTGGATTATACTAGAAAGAGCGGCAACACCGCAATCTCTCATATCTATTTGTGGTACATAGCTATATTTTTTCACATTTTTCTCCCAAAATTGCAGATAATTATAATACATTATATCACATTGCAATATATTGTGTTATAATGTTGTTAAAGAAAGGAGTCGTCATGAAAATAATTACAGTCAATATCAATAAGGGAGGCACAGGAAAATCAACCTTCTCCTATAATTTTTCTAAGTGGCTTTCTAAAATAAAGGGTTATAGAGTATTGCTGATTGATGGAGACTCCTCATGTAATTTGAGCTATTCCTTTAATCGTAAAAGTAGCAAGAGCATCTTTAATATTTTTAAAAACGGTGAATTTGAAATTCTAAATATAGATAAGAATTTAGATTTTATTAATGGATCGAGTCAACTGACAGATGATTCATTAGAACTACGAAAACGTCAGAATAATTGTCTTATCATATTTATGTGGATTGCAGATAATATAGAGATGTTGTCTAATTACGATTATATAATTATCGATACTCACAATGATTCAAGTTTAGTTACATCGAACTTTATTGCAGCAGCAGACTTAGTTTTAGGGATCTCAGAACCTTCACGTAATGGTTATAGAGCTTGGCTAGAGTTAAAAAATACGATAGCAAGTTTAAAAAATGAAGTTGTAGATATTATGACCAGAAAATCCTATATTCAAGCTAAGCCGTATTTAATTGGCAATAAGATTGAACACATTGGAAACACTTCGAAAGAGTTTTTAGAAACTATCGTAGAAGATGATCATTTTTTAGGATATTTACCTAAAAAGGAATTACTAGCTAAAAGTTTATTGTTGGATAAGGATATTTTTGAGCAACAAGAAAATATGGCTACTTATGAGAAAGCACGAAATATGCAGTTTTTTAATAACGTAGAAATTTTATTTGATAAAATATTAGAAACAATACAATATAATGCAATATAATGTGGTAAGTTGTGTTTTAAAAAGGAGCATTTTTATGGAAAATAGATTTACAAATTTCAATAAAGCTAAAGAAGAGATAATGAACTTAGATCGCAGATCAGAAGTGGGCATTGAAGAAGAAAAGAAAAAAACTTACTCTTTTACTTTGTTACCTTCTGAGAGACAAATGCTTAAGGAGCTGTCGAGTCATTCAAGTATTCGAGTATCAGATTCACAATTTTTAGGAAGTATAATAAGAGAAAAATACGAAGAATTTAAGCGTTAATTACTTTACATATATCATTCTTAAAAAAGTCACTTTTTGAAGCTACTTTGTTAGCTTTAAGATAGTGACTTTTTTCTATCAATTATAGAAACTATCAATACTTCCTACATATCTATTAAATATTAAGAAATAGGAGAGAGTACGTTTCTCTTCTATTTTTTTACTATTAGTTTTAACGTGTTTCATTTAAAGAGGGCAAAAAATGGTTTTAAAAATTCCATTCGTTATAAAAAATAGTCCATTTATTAGATTTGTCCTTTCTTTTTTTGATTTAGGGCTATACTGTTTTGTGTAAGGACGAGGTAAAACAAAACTAAGTCAAATAAAATAATTAACGAAAGGGAAATGATATGTTCAAGTTTAAGTTCAATTTTATTCAACCTAAAATCGGATTGGGTAAACGCAAAAGACGTAATAATTTCATTGATCGAGTAGTTAATTAAAATTTAAGGGGGCAAGAATGACTAAAAAAAATATTTATAGAATTCATCCTAGAGATGAATGTTGAATATAAGTAACTCTAATCATCATTTGATAAAAACAAATAATATATCTAAAGGATAAGTAAAAAGGAGAAAAAATACTATGGCAAAGAAAGCTACAAAGAAAACTACAAAACGCAACACAATTAAAGCAGGCCCAGTTTCAGTAACTCTTGGAAACAAAAAGAGTGGCTGGTATCTATAATTAGAGGAGGAAAAATACTATGGCAAAGAAAGCTACAAAGAAAACTACAAAACGCAACACAATTAAAGCAGGCCCAGTTTCAGTAACTCTTGGAAACAAAAAGAGTGGCTGGTATCTATAATTAAAGGAGAAAAAATACTATGGCAAAGAAAGCTACAAAGAAAACTACAAAACGCAACACAATTAAAGCAGGCCCAGTTTCAGTAACTCTTGGAAACAAAAAGAGTGGCTGGTATCTATAATTAGAGGAGGAAAAATACTATGGCAAAGAAAGCTACAAAGAAAACTACAAAACGCAACACAATTA
>OLRB01000731.1_pt1 | contig 17817 bp, 17 predicted proteins | sample 1672751 | NCBI WGS metagenome assembly OLRB01 (sample SAMEA3136720, study PRJEB25190) | human gut metagenome | biome: human gut; feature: human-associated habitat; material: faeces | place: Austria | collected 2013
CGACGCCAATCCGATTGCCGGTGCTCGACCACATGCAGGCCATCGAGGATGCCGCAATCGCACTCTGGCGCCGGTTGTACGCTCCGCCCGCCATGCCTTGGGCTACCTGTGGCGTGCATCCGCCGCTGGTCGACATGCTGCGTGTCTGCGCCGGCAGTCCTCGACTGCGCCGCATGCCTGACATCGCCGACTTCTACCATGAGTGGGAGTCGATGGTTCGAAAGACGCTGGACATCATCGACGTGCCGCCTGCGAAACATGGCATCGGAAGATGCCCGAACCCGCTGTGCGGAGTCGAATTGACAGCGACGGTCGGCGCGGTAAGCGTTGCATGTCCCGTGTGCGGCAACACTTACCTTGTGGCGGATGTGCGGTTGGGGTTCCTGAGGGAATGCGTTCGGTCGGGACGCGCGTTCACGGCGGGGGAGTGCGCGGAACTGCTGCGCGAATGCGGATTCCCGTGCAACGCGAACACGATTCGCTCATGGCGCAAGCGCGGCAGGCTCCAGCCGGTTGGCGAAAACGTGAAGGGGCAGCCGTTGTACAGGCTTTCCGACGTGCATGGACAGGTCGTGCGACGCGACTCGATTTGACAAAATCGAAAGTGCAACGCACAATTGTCAGTGGATTAGAGGGTTCAAACCGAGGTGACTTGGTTTGAACCCTTTTCATATCCACCTTGGATTCTCCTAACTCCTTGGGCTACGTAACACCGTCCTGTCTGAACGGCATATCGGACACGCTCCGCCCACTCACGTCAGAGTGGGCATACACCAACAGTGGCAGGCAAGCCAATCCCGCGCTTACGTGATGCGGTGATGCTCAACCCGCCTGTCCATGCCTTCGTAGGAATCAAGGCAGAGCAGGCGGAACAGCGCAAATACCAACGGTCGGACCATTATTCATTGCCAATCGGCATTAGCTATAATTGATTTTGTCCGGCATGGAGCCACGCGAAAACCTTTGGGGCCGATGTGAAAAAGGACGCCGACCTAGGCGGCGACACCAATCGCGCCGGTAGCCCATAAATGGCTGTGGCCAGTCTGGGGAACTTCGCGGGTGATGTACCCAGGACGTGCCGGACACCACACACCACCCTCACCATCGAAGACGGGAGGACCACATGAGCCTCCGTCGATGCGCCTGGCACAATTGCCCGCAGCTTGTACCACAAGGACAAAGGTTCTGCCACGCCCATGCCCGCGCATACAACCAGCAGCGCGGCAGCTCAACAGCAAGAGGATACAACGCGGCGCACCGCCACCTCCGCAGGCAGTGGGAGGCACGCCTAGCCGCAGGCGAAACACACACCTGCGCCAAATGCGGACAACCAGTCACAGCCACAGACCAATGGGACCTCGGCCACACAGACAACAGACAAAGCTGGACAGGACCAGAGCATCGCAGCTGCAACAGGAAAGACGGACAACACAAAGCAACCGCAAGCGCCGAACACTGGACACGATACTGAGCCAAGCCACAGCAGCAACCACAGTCGCAGCCAACAGGCAAACCGCAAACACAAACACGACACAAACGAATCAAACGCAAGCGGACAAGCCAAACAAGCGCATACAACAAAAACAACAAAACACACGCCAAAACAGGGAAAAATACAATCAACCAACCCGCCAACACCCCTAGGGGGTACCCCCGAACGGCAAGGCCAGGACCGCCGGTGAGGGGACTCGCAAGTTCGCGGATAGTTCAAGATTTGACGGACTGGCCGAGACCGTAATTTTTCCGGTTCGAGGATTGGAGGTCGCATGGCGACGCATGGTGGCGCACGCACACGCTCCGGTCCGATGCCGGATCCGTCCAGCGCCCGGTCGGACGCGCGTGGTCTTGGCGCTGATATTCTTCCTCTTTCGGCTCGCGGATACCATTACCGTCCGAAGGCTTTTCCACTGTCCGAGTGGACGATTTGGGACACTTGGAAGGATGATGACGGTTTTCACAAGGAGCGCGACGAGAAGGCTACGGAGGCGTGGAATCGGCGTGAGCGTGAATTGTGGCGTGACCTGTGGCGGTTGCCGCAGGCAATCGCATGGCATATGCCGCGTTATGGATACATGTTCACGACGATTGCCCTGTACGTGAGGCAGTTCGTGCTTTGCGAGTCTTCGGAGGCGAAGGCCGCCGACCGTACCGCGCTTGCACGGTATGCCGACACCATCGGCTTGACGCCACAAGGGCTTCGTTTGAATGGTTGGGCGATTGTCGATGACGAGCCGAAGCCGAAACGCTCGGCAGAATCTTCCGACAAGATCATTCCGTTCAAGAGCGCTAAGCAGCGGTGGCTTGAGAATCAGAAAGAGGATGCGGAATGAGCGAGCAGAAAACGCCGGTCGTTCCGAAGTCCCTTGGATTCCTCTTTGCCGATTGGATTGCCGCGCACTGTGTTGTGCCTAATGGCTATGATCTGGGCAAGCCGTTCGAACTGGTCGGCTGGCAGCTGGATAACGCCATCGATTTTTATCGGGTGAAGCCTGATGCGGTGTATGATCCGGCTCGGCCTCGTCAGGCTGCGGCGTTCAAGTGGCGTCGTGGTCAGATTGTCGGCGGGCAGAAGCTAGGTAAGTCGCCTTTCGGTGCGGCTGTTGCTGCTTTTGAGGGTGTTGGGCCTTGCGTGTTCTGTGGATGGGCCAAGGGTGGCGAGACGTTCCGCTGCTCCGACTGGGGTTGCTCATGCGGTTTCGAATACGTGTATTCTCCGGGTGAGCCGATGGGCATGCCGCGTCGTACCGCTTTGATTCAGCTGCTCGCCACTTCTGAAGAGCAGACTGCGAACGTCTACCGTCCTTTGCAGTCGATGGTGCGCAATGGTCACCTGTCCGACCTGATGAAAGTCCGTGAAGGCTTCATCCGCCTTCCGAACGGCGGACGCATCGACCCTGTGACGGCTTCGGCCCATTCCAAGCTGGGCAATCCTGTGAACTTCGTCCTCGGCGACGAATCCGGCATCTGGACTCGACGCAGCGGCATGTTCGAGGTTGGCGACACGGTGATGCGTGGCGCTATGGCCATGGATGGCCGCATGCTGGAATTGACGAATCCGTGGGACCCGATGGACGCAAGTTTCGGTCAGATGACCTACGAATCCACAGCCACGGACATTATGAAGTTCTTTCCGAAGCATGACACGTCGCTCGATTTCGCGGATCCGGCCGATCGCCGAAAGATTCTCGAATTCGTGTACGCGGGGTCGCCGTGGGTTCCGCTCGACCAGGTGGAGGCCACGGCTTCGGAGCTTATGGCACGCGATCCGGCGCAGGCGCGTCGATTCTATGGTTGCGAGATAGTGCAGGGTTTGGGTTCCTTCATGCCGGAGGCGCTTTACGATTCCACGATGGTCGATCGTGAGCCGCCGAAGCCCGGCACCGAGATCTGCCTTGGCTTCGATGGCTCCCAGTCCGGTGACTGGACTGCGCTTCGCGCGGAGACCGTGGATGGTTGGCGTTGGACTCCGACCTATGGGCCTTCCAAGCGTCCGGCGTATTGGAATCCGGTCGAATGGGAGGGGCGCATACCGCGAAGCGAGGTCGACGCCTGCGTGTCCGAGATGTTCGATTGTTATGAGGTGAAGCGCTTCTATTGTGATCCGCATCCTTGGGAGTCTCAGGTTGAGGCGTGGGGCTACCAGTATGGAGAGGATATCGTTGTTCCGTGGCCGACGAATCGCATCGGGCGCATGTTCGACGCGCTCACACGTTTCACGGAGGATACTGCCGACCACAGCACGACGCATTCCATGGACCGTATGGCCAGATTGCACATGATGGCCGCGAGGAAGGTCGCCAAGCCGGGCGACAAGTACGTGCTCGGCAAGCCGAGTGAGAATCAGAAGATCGATATAACCATGGCCGACATCCTCGCGCATGAGGCGGCGTCCGACATGCGCGCGTTGGGCTGGGGTTCCGATGACAACAAGGTTTTCGTTTTCAGATGATGGAGGTGGATCATGTGGCTTCCCGAGTCGGCTCAACAGCTGCTTGTGCGGCTTTCCACCCAGATGGAGGCCGGTGCGTCGAATTATCAGAAGCTCGACCGTTATGTTGACGGCAAGCAGCATCTGCGCCAGCTTGGCTTGGCGATCCCGCCTGAGCTGGAGCGGTTCACGGTCATTGTGAACTGGCCGCGCGTTGTCGCCGAAAGCCGTGTTGACAGGCTTGATCTGAAGGGCTTCCGTGTCGGCGACAACCTGCAGCTGGCGGATGACGCCTGGCAGTTGTGGCGTTCGGTCGGCATGGACGAGGACCAGTCGAGCTACCTTGACTTCGAGGTGTACGGCATGTCGTTCAAGGTCGTGGAACTGAACGGCGCCGGGCCATTGATCGAGAACGTGTCGCCCATCGATATCATCGCGCATCGCAATCCGGTCACTGGAAGCATCGATGCGGCTCTGCGCCGTTACCGTGATGTGGATTCCGAGGATTACATGAGCGCGGTCGCATGGCGGCTGTATCTTCCCGCCGCGACGTTGACGGTCTCTCCATCCTGGCAGGTCATCTCCGTTGAGCGTAACCCGCTTGGCGTGGTGCCTGTTGTACCCGCATACCGCAATCCGCGCACGACGATTCCGCTGCATCGCGCTTGGCCACGGATACGTGGCACTTCGGCGTTGGTCGATGTTATCGATCTGACGGATGCGTGCGCACGCGATCTGACGAACGCGCAGGTCGCGCAGGAGACGCATGCCGTTCCGCAGCGTGGAGTTCTCGGCGCGACCAAGGGAGATTTCGTTGACGATGACGGCAAGCCTCTGACCACGTGGGAGGCGTATTTCGGCCGCATATGGGCGTTGAAGAACGCGAACGCGAAGACCTTCGAGTTCTCCAGCAGCAGCATGGAAAACTTCGAGCGCATGGTCAACCTTTACGCGCGCTTGGCTTCCGGCGTCACCGGTCTGCCGCCGAACTACTTCGGTCTGGCGGCCGATGACGCGGCTTCGGCCGATGCCATCCGGTCGCGTGAGGCCAAGCTGGTAAAGAGCATCGAGCGCGACCAAAGGACGCTTGGCTGTCAGGCCGTCGAAACGTGCCGCATAGTAGCAGGATTGGTGTCCGGTCCCGCCGCGATGGCCGCGTTCGACGATGCCGACGCACTCTGGTATGACGCGGGAACGCCTACGGTCGCGCAGCGTGCGGATGCCGTCACCAAGCTTTACAGTGTTTCCGACACCGCCGGGCGGCCGCTCATGCCGCGTGAGATGGCGTGGGAGGAGCTTGGTTGGGGGCCGGAGAAGATAGCCCGAGCTAAGAAGCTGCTCGAAGCCGACGAAACCGCTGATTATGTGTACTTGAAGCCGGAGGTGGACGATGGCTTACGGTCAGACGCTCCCACAGGAGGCTCGGATCCAGGCGAGGGACCTGCGGCGCAGGAGCAACCGTCTGGCACGTCGGATGACGGCATTGTGGCGGCATAACGCGTCCGATGATTTCGGCGAATCGTTCGCCCTGTGCATGCCAGAGATGTTCGGTTTGCTGGATGACGCCCAGTTGATGACGGCGAGTGAAGCGCTGGAGTTGACGCCTGAATCGATGGCGTCTCTTGACGGCATGAGCCGCGTGGAGTTGCCAGCGCAGTATTCCGCCGACCCTCGCCAATGGGTCGGCGTGAACGGCAATGGCTTCGACACCATCGACGTGATGTGGGGCGCTGTGACTCGCGGCAAGCAAGTCATCGCCAACGGCGGCACCGTCGACGTGGCGTTGCATGTCATCGAGCTTGGTTTCGAGGCGCGCATGCGCACGTGTTTGGCGGATACTCAGCGTTCCGCCGCCATCGTGGCCGGTCATGCGCGGAATCCTTATGTGGGTTACGTGCGTGGTCTGACTCCGCCGAGTTGCGGCAGGTGCGTCGTGTTGGCCGGCCGGCCTTGCGGGAGTGAACCGTTCGAGCGGCATCCGCGCTGCGATTGCATCGCCGTGCCGACGGCGAAGAAGCCTTCCACGGCGGTGACCAGCGCGAACGACTACTTGGACGGTCTCGATGACCGGCAGCTGGTCAAGGTGCTTGGCAGCCGTGCGAACGCGCGTGCCTGGAAGGACGGCGCGGATCTGAACCAGCTGGTCAACGCCTACCGTCGCAAGGGCAGCGTCAGCACGGCGCAGGTCTACGGCAGGCGCATCAAATATACGGTGGAGGGTACCACCAAGCGCGGCTTCGCGTCGGGTCGCATGATAAGCGCCGGATATGCGAAGGAATTCGTGAAGAACGGCGGCAGGTACACGAAGGTGGACCGTCCGCGTCTCATGCCCGAAACGATCTATCAGATTTGCGAGAAGACCGGCAAGGATCCTCGCCGAATGCTTTACGACTACGGCTGGATACTCTAGCCGATTGATTTTTCAACCGCTGATCGGGCAATCCCTTCGGCGGCTTTTTCATATCCGAATCCGCAACGGAAGGAATATGCATAATGGCAAAGCCCGAAAACGACGACAATACGCAGGAAGACAAGGACGCGCAGCAGAACGCGCCGGCCGACGTGAACACCGCCGCCGACACGGAACAGCAGTCGAAGCCGCAGGAAGACGCTGCGGCAAGCCCGGAAGAGGAGGCCGCGCTCGGCGACAAAGGCAAGCGCGCACTCGACCGCATGAAGGACTCGCTGCAGAAATCCAGCCACACGATCGCCGACCTGACCAATCAGATCGGCCAGCTGAAATCCGAGATCGCAGCATCGAAGATTCAGCAGGCCGCTTCAGGCAGGCTCGCGCACCCGGAACTCGCCCTGAAGCTGCTGGACACGTCCAACCTGGACGCATCCGACCAGAAGGCGGTGGGCGCCGCGATCGACGGATTGCTGAAGCAGTATCCGGATCTGGGCGTGCGTCAGGATGACGATAACGGTCTGTCCGCATTGTTCGGCTCAGTGCAGCATTCCTCCGACCCGGATAGCCGCACGAAGTCGAACGCCGCGGTCTTCGGCGCGCAGCTCGACGCCTTGGGCTTTTAAGACACAACCATCAAACCTTATTAAGGAGCAATCATGGCCGCAATTGATTTGAATCGCGCCACAACCGGCGTCTACCTGACGCCGGAACAGTCCGATGAGATCTGGACCGACACCTTGAAGCAGTCCGCCGTCACCCAGCTTGCGACGAAGGTCGCGCTGCCTGGACGTGGTGCCGCATACGACACACTGACCGACGCCGGCGCCGCGACATGGGTTGGCGAGACCGAGGAAATCGCCGTGGACCGCCCGCACATCGGCAACAAGATCATGAAGCCGTTCAAGCTCGCGAAGATCATCCCGGTGTCCAACGAGTTCGTCCGCGACAAGAGCGCCTTGTGGAACACCATCAAGACCCGCGCATCCCAGGCGATCGCCCAGGGCATCGATGAGACGTTCCTGACCGGCGTGATCGGGCTGCCGTCACAGTCCAACGTGGATTCCCTCTCGGACGCCAAGACGGTGAGCATCGGCAATGGCGACTACAAGGATTTCGCGAACATCGCCACCACCGTGCTTGAGAACGACGGCGATTTCAACGGCGTGGCGCTCAGCCCCCACGGACTGTCCAAGTTCCTGCAGGCCACCGATGCGAACGGGCGTCCGCTTCTGGTGCCGATGCCGGATTCCACCACTCTCGGCTCCTTCTTCGGCGGCCGTGTCGTGAAGTCCCCGTGGGGCCACGTCGCCGCAGTCGCCGCCGACAGCGGCAAGGGGCACGCCGCGAAGCCGGAAATCTTCGGCGCGGCCGGTGACTGGACTCAGGCCATCTACGGCACCGTCGAGGGCATCAAGATGAAGGTGTCCGACCAAGCCACCATCAACGACAACGGAACGGCCATCAATCTTTGGCAGCGTGACATGATCGGCTTCCTCATCGAAGCCGAGATCGGCTTCGTGGTCAAGGACAAGACCAAGTTCGTCACCATCACCGCCTGATTGGAGGCTTTATCGTGAGCACCGTTTACGCAACACTCGCTTCCGGAAAGAAGCCCGAGGCGCCGTACACGCCGGTCAGCGTGCAGTTCGTCGACGATTCCGGAAACCCGATCACGGTGAACACCGGCACAGTCAGCATTCCGAAGGCTGCCGTGACCACCACCGTGCAGGCCGCCGACGCGGCGAACGCCGCCGGCGAGACTCCGACCGCCGCGGAATTCAACGCGGTGGTGGCCGCCCTGAACGAGACGAAGAAGCAGCTCAACGCGCTCATCGGCTCGCTTCGCGACTGCGGTCTCGCCGCCAGCGAGTAAGGCGGTGATCCGATGACGGCCAGCGTACAGGACGTCGCGAAGCAGCTCTGCAGGGAGATAACCGACCCGATGGAGGTCAACCAGATCTCCTCGTGGATCGAGCTCGCCGAGATAGCGATCCGCAAGCGTCTGCCGAATCTTGACCTGATTATCGAGACCGGCCGTTTGGAACAGCGCACGGTCGATCTGGTCGAGGCGCTGGCGGTCGCGCGGTATTCGCGCAATCCGGAGGGCACGACCTCCAAAAGCACCCGCATCGACGATTATCAGGAGACGGTCGGCACTACGAACAGCGTGCCGACCATCACGATTCTCGATGACGAGTGGAGGCTGCTGGAACCCTCGGATTATGGCGCTTCCGGCGCTTTCACCATCGCCCCTGCAGGCAGGCGCGGCCTATGCTGACGCCATCCGTGTTGGAGCGTGCGCGCGGGAACGCTGAATCGCTCATGACCGACGAATGCACCGTCACGCGTCCAGGCGAGGCCGTCACCGACCCCGCCACGGGCGTCGTGAAGCCGGCATCCACGCAGGTGTATGCGGGCCACTGCAAGGTGCAGACCTCCGGTGGTCTTGCGTCGGAGAATGTGGAGGGCAGTGCGGCGCAGGCGATGGGCGCCGTCTCGTTGGTCTGGTCACTGTACATCCATTTCCCGTTCGGTACCAGCTTGCGCAACGGCGATCTGGTCACGGTCACGAAGTCGGCGAATCCGGAACTGGTCGGCCGTCGCTATCGCATGATTTCCCCCCAGTCGGAGAAGTCGTGGGCGACGGCCTGCCGTTGGAACGTGAAGGAGGACGCATGAGCGGACTGTTCGACGCTTCGCAATTGACGGCCTTCGGTGACGTGCTGCTCGCCAAGGGCGTGGCTCGCCGCGCCTTGATCTCCGCAGCTGTGAAGAAGGGCGCGCAGAACGTCAAGAACTCGATTCGCGACGATCTGAAAGGCTCAGGCAACAAGGCGTTCCGCAGCATTCCGATCACCTACACGGTGAGCGAGACGCCCGGACGCATCACCGCCGAGATAGGCCCGACGAAGGGCGGAGTGGGTTCGCTCGCCAACATCGCGTTCTTCGGAACGGCGAGGGGCGGCGGAACGCACCGGTTCTACGAGCATGGCGAGGAAGAGCTTCCGAAGCTCGCGGAATACGTGGCGCGTGCCGCAGTGGAGGGATTCTAGTGCAGTCGATAATGACCTTGTCGAACACGATTCTCGACCATGTGCCGAAACCGGCTGAAGGTTGGAAGGTGTACCGGCAGACCGCGCCGAAACCGACCGACAAGCCACCGTGGATTATCGAGACCGTCACCACGAACGGCCACATAGTCGGGGAGACGCAACACGTGCATTGCGGCATCGGCACTCTGCTGGTGCGCATTGTGAGCACCACCACCGATTCCGTCAACGTGCTGGCCGATGACCTCATGATTCCAGCCTTGGCCGGCAAACGGTTCGTCGCGCAGGGCTTCGACACCGGATGTCTGACCCTGTTCTCCGATTCCGGCGCATATGCGGCCGGACTCACCGCAGAGGACACGAGCCTGCTCTATCAGGTGCGCCTATTGACTTTCAAATTCAACTGGTCACGCATGTGACCCAATATTTATAAGGAGGAGTCATGGTTTTGACTCTTGGAACTGAAGTTCCTTCCACACCGGCGGACGGTCTGGTCAACACGATCTGGGTGCCGTCCATCAAAAACATCCAGAAGCCGACCGCCGATGAGATCGGCGCCGGCACCGACCTGAGCAACTACGTCACCCTGGGCGGCTGGTCGTGCTCGCCGTCGCAGGATTCCATCTCCGACCAGCGCGAGAACAGCGCGCAGGATTACGAGAATCCCGGACGCAAGAAGATCAGTGGCCCGAGCATCGAGGTCATCGACAACACCAACACTTCGCATTCCGCGCAGAACATGGCGATGGAGACGTTGACCGAGGGTGCGGAAGGCTACTTCGTGCGCCGCTACGGCAAGCCGACCGACAACACCTTCACAGCCGGAGACGTGGTGAACGTCTACTCGGTCCGTATCGGCATGAGCGCCAAGGTGGCGATCGCCGCGAACAGCGTGCTGCGCAGCAAGGTCAATTTCTCCGTTCGCGCTCCCGGCTGGGCGGAGAACGTGAAGGTGGCCTGATTGATTCTTCCCGCATCGGACTTTCGTTCCTTTCGCCGGTGCGGGATCCTATTTTTTCCTCTTTTCCGGCAAAGGGACATGAATATTAGAGCGAAGGAACACATATGCTTAAAGTCACCAGGCGCACGCGTGAGGTCGATATTATCCTTAACCAGCAGACCGCCGAGGACATTGCGCGATTGGGCGATACGCTGGCCGAGGAGACCACGCGCGAGCGAGTCACGGAGGCCGGTACGAACCGGCAGGCGAAGGCCACCGCGCGGCGCATCGAAGAGCTCCGCGAACAGGCCGATGCGGAAACATTGAAGCTCACGCTGCGAGCACTGCCGGTGAGCAAGTGGGCGCAGGCATTGGCCGCGCACCGCAACGAGTCCGGCACGAACGACATGTTCGGCACCGCCGCCGCGGCATTGCCGCTCATGCTTGATTCCGCGACCATCGGCGGCAAACCGGTGGCCGACGAGGACAAGACCGAACAGTCGTGGCGCAATCTGTTCGACGAACTCACCGATGGCCAGTTCACACCGCTCTGGCAGGCCATCGCCGAACTGAACGGCACCGCAGCGGACCCAAAAGCGGCATTCGACCTCGCCTCGCAGGTTCTCCGCAACTAGTCGAGGACCTACGCATCTGCCGCCAGCTCGGCATCAGCTACAAGCGTTTCCTTGGTTGGATGCCGAGCAGGGGCGATGAGGTCGAATGGGATGAGACGGAGCGTAATTGGATGCGCTCGTTGGCGGAATACGAACGTTCGTTGTGCCCATTGTGTGGCTTGCCGCGTTCGATCTGCCAAGACCCGAAGGCCGAACTTGCGTTGCATGCCGAAACCAGCGTTTGCTGGGCCACCGCGCACATGCAGCAGGCCATGAAACAGTGGATTGACAACAATGGCAGGGACAATCCGGCCGCGAACGCCTTGGTGGCGCATTTGACCTGACATTTTGGAGGATGCTTTGGCCGAGAACAAGAACATCGTCATCCGACTGATGGCCGACACAGCCTCATATGAGGCGGCGATGACCCGCGCCGGAAGCACCGCGAAAACAGTCGCTTCGGGCATGGAGAACACCGGCCGCAAGTCCGCGCTCATCGCCAGCGGCATGACCGCCGCCGGACTAGCCGTGGCCGCTTTCGGCGTGGCCGCAGTCAAGATGGCCGCAGACTTCGACCAGCAGATGAGCACCGTCCAGGCCAACACCGGAGCGACCAGCGCCCAAATGGACCAGCTGCGTGCCGCCGCCATCGAAGCCGGTGCGAGCACCGTGTACAGCGCCAGCGATTCCGCCGACGCGATCAACGACCTCGGCAAGGCCGGCATGAGCGTCACGGACATCCTCACCGGCGGATTGACCGGAGCGTTGAATCTGGCCGCCTCGGACGGCATGGCGGTAGGCGATGCCGCCGAATACATGGCCAACGCGCTCTCCATGTTCCACCTGAAAGGCTCACAGGCGTCGCAGGTCGCCGACACGCTCGCGGCCGGCGCGGGCAAGGCCGTCGGCAACGTGTCCGATTTCGGCGAAGCCCTGAACAACTGCGGCGCCCAGGCCAACTCTTTCGGCATGAACATCCAGGAGACCACCGGCGTGCTCGCCCTGTTCGCCCAGAACGGCACCATCGGCGCCGAAGCCGGCACCCAATTGAACAGCATGCTGATGAAACTGGCCGCGCCGTCCACCGAAGCCGCCAATACGATGAAGGAACTCGGCATCAGCGCCTACGACGCTCAAGGCCATTTCGTCGGCATGGCGAAGTTCGCCGGGCAATTGCAGAAGGCCGAAAAGAACCTGACCGACGAACAGCGCAACCAGGCGAACGCGACCATCTTCGGCAGCTATGCCATCAAAGCCGCGAACTACCTGTATGAGGCCGGCGAATCCGGCGTCAACAAATGGACCAAGGCCGTATCCGAATCCGGTTACGCCGCCGAACAGGCCGCCGCGAAGAACAACAACCTCAAAGGCGACCTCGAAAACCTTTCCGGTTCGATGGAATCCCTGATGATCTCCGTCGGCGAAGGCGCTCAGGGGCCTTTGCGCAAGATGGTGCAGGGGTTGGATACGCTGGTTGACGCGTTCGCCGGTTTGCCGTCAGGCGTGCAGCAGACGCTCGTGGTCATGGCATCATTGGCCGGCGTGTTCGGAGCCGTACACAAGGCCGCAGGCAATCTCAACGGCAGCACCAGCGCCATGGCCAACAACATCGGCCTGGCCATCGACCCGATTCAAAGAGTCAAGACGGCGCTCGCATCCGCGCAGACCGCATTCCAGATGTTCCGCGCATCGTCCATGAGCGCATCCGAGCAGATGGCCGCCTTCGGCACCACAGCCAGCAAGGCGCAGCTGAAGACCGCCGGATTCAAAGCCGTCGGCAGCAGCGTCATGAGCCTGCTCGGCGGGCCGTGGGGCATCGCCCTGACCGTGGCCGGGGCCGCACTGAGCGCCTTCATTAGCCGCCAGCAGAAGGCCAAGGAAGCCACGGAGCAATTGCAGTCGGCTCTGGAATCCGGCAGCAGCATCAGCGAAACAATCGCCTCCGCCTATCAGAAGATGAATTTCGCCGGCGCGGACATGACGCACTGGATGGGCGAGGCGAAAATCAGCCTGACCGACATGACCAGCGCCGCCATGGGCAACAAGGCCGCGACCGATAAGGTCAACGCCGCGCTGAAGGAATACGGCAAGCAAGGCCATTCGCAGATGGCCGTGGCCCAAAAGATGCGCGACAGCATCAAGGACGAGGCCAAGGCATATCAGGAAGCCAAGGAGCAGACCAAGCAGAAGGCGAAGGCGTCCAAGGACGCCGTGGACGCCGACGGAAAGTCTGCGTCGGCAGCGAAGGAAGCGGCCAGCGCGAACAAGGATCTCGGATCCTCCGCCTCGGACGCCGCGGACGAAATCGACGATCTGGTAAAAGCCCTCTTCGGCATCGAATCCGGCAACCTAAGCGCTGACCAGGCTGTCGACCAGCTGAACCAGAAGATCGGCGAACTGTCAGACACCTGCAAGGACAATGGCGTGGTGTTCGACCAGAGCGGGAATCTGCTCGACAGGTTTTCCGAGAAGGGCACCAAGACCAGGCAGGCTTTGGAGGACATCGCCAGCAGCGCCCAAAACGCTGCGGAGAAGATTCTCAAGCAGGGCGAGAGCACCGGTTTCAGTAGCGGTGAGATCGAACGTGCGAACGGCGTGCTGCAGGATGCGCGTGACGCGATCATCCGGCAGGCCGAAGCCTCGGGTATGAGCGAACAGGCCGCTAACGCCTTGGCGGACCGTTGGGGTCTGAGTTCGGACAGCATCAAGGCTTCCATCGACAACATCAAGAAGACCGCCGACAACAACAAGGCGAAGCTTGATGTTGACGATTCCAAAGCCAAGTCGAAGACCGATAATGCGAAAAAAAACGTTGATTCGGTCAATAAGGCCAAGGGCACAGCGAAGCTCGATGCCGACGATAAGGCGTCTGGCAAGGCCAAGAATGCGAAGAAGAACGTCGAATCCGCGAACAAGTCCAAAGGCAAGGCGACTCTTGACGCTACGGACAATGCTTCTGGCAAGGCCGACAAGGCGAAAAGCAAAGTCAAGTCGGTCAATAAGGCCAAGGGCACTGCCAAGCTTGACGCGACCGACAAGGCCAGCGGCAAGATCAACGCGGTCAACGGCAAGAAGCTTAACAACAAGAACGCGAAACTTACCGCGTCCGACCATGCGTCCAGCAAGATCAATGCGGTAAACAATAAGCGGCTGAATGACAAGAAGACCACGCTGAACGCTTCCGACAAGGCGTCTAGCAAAGTGGATTCCGTGAACCGGAAGACCATCCGAGACAAGAACTTCACGGTTAGGATCACCGACCATGCTTCCGCGACCTTGCGGAGCATCCAGAATTATCAGATCGCGGACAAGTCATTCACCGTGACGGAACACACGAAGAAGGACGGCGGATACACGGGCGGCATGTTCACCGACGGCACGTTCCAGCATTTCGCCGGAGGTGGCATGTTCTCAGGTTATGTGGACCCCGCGTGGGCGCCCGGCAATGGTTTGAGCGACAGCGTCTACCTGCTCAACGCGCGTCTCGCCGCGGGGGAGTACACGCACAATGCTGCGGCCACGGCCTATTACGGCGTCGATAACATGCGCTTGCTGAACGAGCGGAAGATCCCGCGTGAGGTGTTTTCGACGAGCCGGAGCATGCCGGACGTCAACGTGATGGTCGACACCGGCGCAGTGGTCGCCGCGATAACCAGCCTGCACAACGATCTTGGCGCGATCATCAGCGCCGCGTCCGATGATTCGACGGTCAGCGACCGTGACTTGGGGAGGTTGATCCGCAAATATGCGCGAACTTGAATACACGTCGCATGATGGCACGGTCATCGACCTCAACGCCGATGATTTGTGGGTGGCTGACCTGCAGGAAATGCGCGGATACGCATGGACGTACACGCTGGCCACTCGCGGCATCAAATCGGTGAGCCGGAACGCTTCGACGGCGAGAATGACCGTCCGCACCACGGATCCGTCAAGATTGGACATGGTGCAGACGGCTTTCGACTCGGACGTGCAGGCAGTCCGGCCTGGCACGTTGACGGTCGATGGCGAATGGACGCAACAAGCTTATGTCGTCGGTTCTTCGCTGGGTCTCGTGCCATGGCCGGGATACGCGCAAGTCGATTACACGATTGTCCTTTGCGATGGCGTTTGGCGTCGCGCGCTGCCGGTGCAGCATTTCTTTCCGATGACGGCAGGCACCGGCTCGCAGATTGACCTTCCACTGGACCTGCCGACCGATTTGGCTCCGTCGAGAATCGCTTTGACGGTGCATAATCCGACCGGCAAGGCCGCTGAGTTCACCGCGGTCATTTTCGGCCCTTGCGTCAACCCGTCTTTCCAGATTGGCGGCAACACCTACGCGGTTGACGTGACAGTGCCGGAAGGCGGTCATGTATCGCTGTCGGCCACCGGATTACGGAAGACGATAACGCTGACAGCCGAAAACGGAGACGTTTCGGATGTTTTCGACAAGGGCGTTCGCGGCAACGGCAGTGGAAGCGGCTCATATGTTTTCGAGCCGATACCGGCAGGAGATTCGCTGTTGACGGTTTCCGGCAATTATGGCATCGATTTGACCATGTTTGACGTTTCTGGAGGGGTGCCATGGCTGACGTTATCCTCGCCGACGGCAAGCTGACGCCACATGCGAGCGTATCGCAGGTGACGTTGGACTGGGCTTGCGGCACGGACGAAAACGACTTCGAACTGACCATCGATGACGCACTCGCGCCGAACATTTCACAAGGCTGGTATTTCTGGCTCGATGGAAGTGATGTTGGAGGCCGAATAGTCGATCGTCGCGTGTCCGTCGCCGGAGGAACTTCCACGACAACCTGGATCGGCCAATCATGGACTGGCATGTTGGCGGCGAAGATATTGCAGCCGGACGCGAATCAGGATTACCTGACCGTCTCCGGCAAGCTGCCTGACATCCTCAAAAACCTTTTGAAGCGCATCGGTTTGGATTCGGTTTTCACTGTCGATTCCTCCGATGCTTCCACTTTGTCGAATTGGATGTTTCAAAACCCACGCTACGTGGACGCCTACACAGGCTTCCGCAATCTGCTCGCATCCTGCGGCAGACGCCTCGACTTCCAAGCCAAGGATAATCACATCCTGCTTGGCATCACGCCGGTCGGCATCATCGACAACACGATCGATTCCGACTTGGTGGATTTCAAGGCCGAAACCAACCGTCGCGCGCCGAATCATCTCATCGGCCTTGGCTCGCAGGAGCTCAAGAACCGTCTGGTGGTCAATTATTTCGCCGACGCGACCGGCGTGGTGAGTCAGACGCAGACGCTCGTTGGAGCCGATGAAGTATGCGCCACATACGACTATTCCAACGCGGATTTGGGTACGCTGCAATCCGAGACGAAGAAGCATCTGCAGGAATTGCAGACCGGAGGATCGGTCGAGGTGACGTTGTCCGATGAGGTCGGAGACGGTCTGCGCGTGGATGACAAGATCGTCGCGACGGATCAGGCTTCCGGCGTCAACGTCACCGCCGTGGTGACGAAGCGGATCGTGAAAATCGATTCCGGGATTTTGACTTCGACATTCGAGGTCGGACTGCCGGTGCAGTCGGCGAATGCGAACTATTCCGGTTCTTCCTCTTCGTCTTCCGGTGGTTCGACCGGTGGTGGCGTGTCTTTGACGGCTGGCCGTGGCCTGTCGATTTCAGGCGGCACGATCAACGCGGAGGTCGCTTCCGAGGATTTGGATTCCGTCAGGCAGGTCGCCGAGTCGGCGAACAGGACGGCTTCCGGTTTCGCGGCGCAGATCGGCAAGGCGAATCAGACAGCCGAGGATGCGAGGAACGTCGCCGATGCGGCCAAGAGCGTGGCCGACAGTGCCAAGTCGGGCATGATGACCGATGGCGAGCGGTCGAAGCTCGCTTCGGTCGAACGGGGCGCGAACGCCTACACGCTGCCGGAGGCGTCCACGGATGTGCTTGGTGGCGTAAGGGTGGACGGCAGCACGATAGTCTCCGTTGACGGTGTGATCAGCGCGCATGTCGGCGACGGCGCTTCCGGGAGGGTCGTGTTTCCGATCGGATACGTGGTCCAGAACACGACTGGTGTTGACCCTTCCGTTGATTTTGGCGGCACGTGGAGGCAGTTGCCTTCGCTTGGTTGTTTCACGTTTGAAAGGATTGGATAGTGAAATCTGACGGTTACTCGAAGTACGTGTGCGACAAGTGCGGCAAGACCGCTTACGTCGCAGCTGGCGACACGGAGGCTCGCGAATGGTACACCGTGCGCCGCTATTCGGCTGGCAAGGCGACCCGCATCGCGGAAGATGTGACGCCCGACATCTACGAATTATGCTCCAAATGCAACTCGTCTTTCATGACGTTCATGCAGAAGGACGATGAAGCGTTTGAAGCATGGTTGAAGGAGGTTGAACAATGACCATCGAACTGGTTGACGGCAAAGCCGGAACCATGCACATCAGCAGCGAGGACAAGGCGATCATCCATCAGGCCAAGTTCTCGAAGTCTGACGTGGTGTTCGACTGGGGCGACGCGTTCAAATGCTCTATGAGTTCGTCCAACAGGGCGACGATCGGCACCGGCTGCGCGTCGATCCAGGGTTTGGACTGGCATATCACGTCGGCGGAATCGGTGACGATTTCCAACGGGTCGCAGGGCATGAAACGCAATGACATCATTTGCGCGCACTACCATCGAGATTCCAAGACCGGTAATGAGCTGGTGGAGTTGGTCGTGTTGAAGGGTTCGCCGAATGCGACTGCTGCCGCTGACCCGACCATTCCGTCAGGGAAGATATTGTCCGGCGCGGTTGACGCATACATGCCTCTCTGGCGTGTCCCGTTGAATGGCATCACGGTCGGTACGCCGGTGCGCCTGTTCGCGTCGAGAGGGGCTTTGTGGGATTCCGTAACCCAGC
>OLRB01000739.1_pt1 | contig 17698 bp, 7 predicted proteins | sample 1672751 | NCBI WGS metagenome assembly OLRB01 (sample SAMEA3136720, study PRJEB25190) | human gut metagenome | biome: human gut; feature: human-associated habitat; material: faeces | place: Austria | collected 2013
TAATAAATTTCTAAAATATTATTTATATGAATTATATACTCATGAGATTTTAAACAAATAAGATATACATATATATTTTTAAACAAACAATATACAACTTTAAACTTACCCTAAAAAATGATATAATAAGAATATCAAGAACTAATGTTCTACAAAAAAGGAGAAGATTATGGCAGAGATAACAACTAAACAAACAAATCTAAAAAAAGTATCTGAAAAATACAATGAACTGATAAAACAAAAATCAGGTAAGTGTTCTAAGATACTTTTTCTTGTCTCAGATGGAAAATTAATCGAAAAAATTAAAAAAAGCATAAATATAAATACATATATAGAAGAGCCACAAATTTTAACATACATATCATTTATAATGAAAGAATTAGAAAAATACTGGACTTTAATATCTAAAGAATTAAAAAGTGTAAAAGGGACACCAAATAATATCACATACTCATTACCAGAATATATAATAACTGAAATGGTTGAAAACTTTAGATATAAATACGGATATTTTGAAGATATAACTGGAACATCAGAAAATATATCAAAATCTATATATTCAAATCTAAAATCGGCAGCATATATGAACACAGATATATATTCTACAGGAGAAAAAATATACTATACAAAGAAAAATAAGGAAAATTTAGAAAGATTTTCATACACTCAAAATGATGAAATTATAAAAGGATATACTGATAAACTTATAGAAAAATCTGCAATAGATTTACCGATGGCGATATATCTATATACAGAAAAGCTATTAAAAAATGAAGAATATAAGAAAAGTTTAGCTAAAAGATACGATTATTTAATTATAGATTCAATAGAAAAAACATCAAATGCAGAATTAGAATTAGTAAAAGTGTTCGAATATATAGGAAAAGAAGCATTTATATATGGTGATATAAGTGCGGACTTTTCTGCTATATATAATTTTGACCTAGATAATATTGTTGAATATTATTCAAGAAAAAATAATTCTGAAATAAAAAATATAGGAAATCTTGCTTATATGGATAGTATAGAAAATAAAAATCTATCAAATCATAAAAAATACGGAGCTAAATATAAAGATTTAAAACCATTCTCAAGTAGAATAAAAGAATGCTATCAGTCACAGTTATACACAGAAATGATAGATGATATATTATATAAAACTGAGGAAATAGCAAAAGAAGCGGAAAAAATAGGAAAAACAGCAATAATAATTCCGCCTGGTTCTGGTATATTGATTCATAGAATAACTGATGGACTTAAAAAAAGAGGTATAAACTACTTTAGTACTAGTACAGACTTCAAAATATCTCAACATAGATATGCAAACATGTTGATAATTATTACTGCATTATATGCAGGAAATTCAGAAATAGAGTTTTCAACAGAGGAATATATACAAATGATTTCGTTAGTTCTGGGGATAAATAAAATAAAGGCAAATAATATTTTTAGAGAAAATGAAACATTACTAAAAACTACAGCACTTGAAAATAATGAGCTTGAGAGTATTTACTGTGAAAGTAGAGAAATAATATTTGATAATTTCCTGGGAAATATAGAAGATAAATCTACTGAAATGGATGAAGAAAATATAGAAATAAATAAAAAAGATATAAACAATTATGTGGAAAATGTATATAACTTAGACTTGATTATAGAAAAAATCTACCTTGCAAGAAAGAAAAATCTAAAAAGAAGTGAATTTATGAGAAGATTTTACACAGAGGTACTTATAGCATTAGAAAATGGAATTGAAAATATAGAAATATGTAAAAAAGTAATAATAGAATGTGAAAAATTAGAAGAAGCTGCAGAATGTGGAGTTATAGAAGATTTTGAAATAGATAAAATTTTAAAGGGATATGTTAGAGATTACATAGGATTTAGAGAATTAAAAAATAGCGAAGGAGATGACAAGATAATGATAACAACTCCTTTTTACTACATAAATTCTATGTGCGATAGAGGAGTACAGATTTGGGCTGACTGCGGAAGTAATATGTGGAATCCTAAGATTGCCAAAGAAATAAGTAATCCTGTAGTACTTAGAAAATCTTATGAGGAAAAGCACATATTTACAGATATAGATGAGGAAATGCTAAAAAAATATTACATGAATAATCAACTATACTCTCTGTTGGATTCTTCAGAGGAGGTATATGCGTTTAAGAGCGATTATTCATTAAATGGATATTTATCAGAAAGTATGATGTACACAAGTATAATAAATCTAATGGATAATGAAGAGATTTAATAGAGAAATACAGATATATACGATATATATAATGAAGAGATTTAGCAAATAAGTATATATAAGTATAGTAAAGATATTTAACAGACAAATACAGATAAGCATAATGAAGATATTTAATAGATAAGTGAGGTAAAATATGCGGAAAATAACTTACAGAGAGGATCAAACTCCTATAATGGAGTATAAGTCTGGTACGATGGCAGTTCCCGCAGTTCCTGGAGCTGGAAAAACATTTATTGTAACTAGACTAGTTACTGAATTACTTGAAAATAATATAAGTGGAAAAGAAAAAATACTAATATTGACATATATGAATAGTGCGGTAAATAATTTTAAAGGAAGAATAAAAAAATTATTGAACGAAAAATATGGAGAAGATGCTGAAATAGAGGAAGCTCTAACAGAAGATGAGATAAAGGAACTAAAAAGAAAAAATAAAGATACTCTTAGAAAATTGACAAATTCATACGAGGTTATGACTATACATAGTTTGGCAACTAAAATAATAAAAGAAAACCCAGAATCAGCGATGTTAAATGAAGAATTTATGATTGCTGATGATGCACAGAGAATTATTATTTTAAACGAATGTATAGAAAAATATTTATCTACAGAAAAAGGAAGAAAATATTTTTATTACTTTATAAATTATGAAAAGGCCGTAGATAAAAAAACTAAAGAGGTAAATCAAGAAAAGGCTAGAGGATTTGAAGAAACATGGAAACAGGGATTCTTTGATTTAGTAACAAGGTCTATAAGTAAATTAAAATACAATGGGATAACGCCAGATATACTTAATGAGAGAGTTTCTGAAAAAGATTATAAGGGAATAATGGTAATAGTTGCTCCTATATATGAAATGTATTGTAAAAAATTAAAAATTCATGGATTATTAGATTTCGACGACCTTTTAATAAACGCATATAAAATAGTTAGAGACGATGATGCAGTTAGAGAAAAGCTACATAAGAAATACAAATACATATTTGAGGACGAGTGTCAAGACTCCAATGAAATACAAGGAAAGATAATTAAGTTAATAGGCGGAGAAGAGCCTAATATAGTAAGAGTAGGAGACATAAATCAGAGTATAAGTGGAACTTTCTCTGAATCAAATCCAAAATTCTTTAGGGATTTTATAGAAAGTGCAGATTGTTGTCACAGAATGTATATGTCAAATAGAAGCAGCAATGATATACTTGAACTTGCAAATCTATTGGTAGACTATACAAATAACGACTTGCTAGAGATAGAGTGTAGGGATGCACTTGAGAATATGAAAATAAAAACAGTTGAAAAAGGAAAAGGATATAAGGAAAATCCAGAACCAAAGAGCTATACGATAAATACAAAATGGTTAAATACAGGAAGTTTTGATGATGAAATAAGGGAGACAGTAAGATTTGTAGAAGGTATAAAAAGAAAATATCCAGACAAAAGTATAGGAATATTGGCACCTTATAACAGAGATTGCAATAAGATTGCAGCAGAATTAAAAAAACACGATTTACGGTTTGAAAATTTAAGTACATCTTCAGAAAAGATGAGGAAAGTAATAGACAATATAGCAAAAATATTGGACTTTATAATAGATAATGATAATATAGATAAACTAATGGATGTAATAGTAGATGTCTTCATTAAAGAAGAAAGTGAAGAAGGAAAGAAGGACTTCTTGAACATATTTAAAGGCTTTACAACAGACGAGCTTATTTATAGTTTTGATGAGCTTGATTTAGGCATAGTTGATGATACTAGTAGTATATTTTGCAAGTTTAAAAAAGCATTAGAAAAAATACAGGAAATAATAGATTATTCTTGGAATAGAGCAGATTTATTGATCTTATTTATACGGGATAGACTAGATATAACAGATGAAGAGATGGCTATAGCAGAATATGTAGCATTTTACGTTAAATACTTAAAAAGAGAAGATAAAGATGTAGATTTTGAATACATAGTAAATGTAATAAAAGATAGAGGAAACAGTAGTTTTAGACATATATTGGATATAACAGGAAATATAAATGGATATGAGCCTACTCCAGGGAGTGTTACTGTATGTACTAATCATAAATCAAAGGGAATGGAATGGGACTGTGTATTTATGCTTAAATGTACGAAATACCAATTCCCTAGTGATTTGAATTTTAAGCTGCCTTGTCAAAAGTATTTCCTAAAAGAAAAATATAATAATCCTGAAGCACTAGTTATGTCAGAAATAGAAAAACTTACAAATGGATTAGAAAGAACAGATTTTGACATAGAGTTAAAGCTAGATCAGATTAGAGAAAAGATAAGACTTTTCTATGTAAGTGTAACTAGGGCTAAGGAAATGCTGATAATATCGGCATCTAGATTTAATAGCGACGAGGATAAAAAGAAAAAATATCCTTTAAAACAGGAAAAAAGTGAGTACTTCGAACTTATGGAAGAACATATACAAAAGAGAAGAGTTAGATAATAAAAGAGGTGAAAAAAATGGATTTTTCTGGATTTGAATTTAGCCAGAATGCATTAAATACATTTAGAAGTTGCCCTAAAAAATTCGGGTATAAGTATATACAAGGGCTAAACTGGAAAAAAGAAGACGATGAAGAATATTACAGAAGTATGAAATACGGTAGAGAATTTCATTTAATGTGTGAAAGATATTTTTCAGGAATTCCTGTAGGCAAGTTTACAGGAAGTAAAGAATACGAGAAATTTGATAAGTGGCTAGAAAAAGTAAAGAAGGCAGTTCCTATTTACGAAGATAGAGAATATTTACCTGAGTACGGACTTTCTATAAAAATAGATGAAGAAAGTAGATTGACTGCAAAATACGACTTAGCTGTTATATATAGAGAAAATAATCAGCTTTGTATTGATGTCTGGGATTGGAAAACAGAGAACAGGAAACTAAAGTACAACGATTTAGAAAATAGGATGCAGAGTATTGTATATATGGCAATTGCTTACGAGGCAATACCTAAAATATACGGAAATGGCGAGGAAAAGGCCAGAGTAAAAATGTACTATTATCAACCTGAGTACTACACAGAGCCAATAGAACTAACATATAGCGAAGAGAAATTTGAAAAAGACAAAATAAAAATAGATGGACTTATAAAAGAGATAAAAAAATCAAACTTTGATGAGAAAAATTTAAAGTCTTGTAAGTACTGCGAATTTAATATGTTATGCAATAGAAACAGTGTAGATGAGGCAGTGTACGAGGAAATTGAGGAGAATTACTAACAATATTAGGAGGAGAAATATGGGAGTTAGATTTATACTAGGCAGAAGTGGATGCGGAAAAACTGAATATATGCTAAATGAAATCAATCAAAAGGCTATATCAGAAGATGAAAAATCTCCAATAATAATATTACTTCCAGAGCAGTATACTTATGAAATGGAAAAAAGAGTAAGTAATATGTTTGCATCTGGGGCTAAGGATAGATATATGAGAGTTAGACCTATGGGTTTAAAGACTTTATCTGATTTAGTATTTTCATATTGTGGAAATTTATCAAAAGTAGGAATAAATGCTGCGGGAAAGGCAATAATTACACATAATTCAATAGAGGCTGTTTCAAACGAACTTGAATTATTCTCAAAATCATATACACAGCCTGGATTTACAACAACTATTTCGGATATGATTTCAGAGCTTAAACAGTTTATGATAACTCCAGATAGACTCGATGAAATTATAGGAGAAAGCGGAGAAATCCTTCCAGAAAATTTGGTTATGAAATTAAAAGACATAGCCAAGATTTATAGAGAATTTGAGAAAAAATTACATGAAGATTATGTAGACATGCATGATAGAGTAGTTATGCTTACAGAAAAAATATCTGAGTGTAGTTTTTTAGATGATATGGATCTATATGTAGATGGATATATTAGTTTCACACCAAATCAGTATGAACTTTTAAAAGAACTTATGAAAAAAGCTAAGAGCACTACGTTTTTATTTACTATGGATTCTCCGTTTAAGACAGGATATGCAGACTACTTTGCAAGTACTAGAAACACATATAATAGAATTAAGGATATATGCGAAAAAGAGGGCATAAAAGTAGAAAAAGATGTAAATCTTTGCAATGAGGACATAAAGAGATTTAGAGGAAATGAGGAATTACAACATCTTGAAAGATATTACAACTCATATCCGTATAGAATTTATCAAAAGAAAACAGAGAAAATAAGAATAAGAGAATATTCAAACCTATACAATGAGGTTGAAGAAGTAGCAAAGGAAATAGCCAACGATATAATAGATGGAAGATACAGATACAAGGATATAACAATTGCTGCAAGAAGTATAGATTCTTATGAATCACTTATAAAATCTATATTCTCTGAGTATAAAATTCCATTCTATATTAATAAAAAATCTGAGGCTAAGAATAATCCTATAATAACAATGATTGTATCTGTACTTGAGATGAAAAAGAGAAGATACGGATATGAGACAATGTTTAGATATTTAAAAAGTGGACTTTTAGATTTTACAGAGGATGAGATAAGCCTACTTGAAAATTATGTAATAGCAAACGGAATTTCTGGAAATAAATGGTTTGAAGATGTTTGGGAATATAGACTACCAAATTCTTTTTATGAATATGAGGAAAGTGAAGAAGAATTAGAAACTAAGAAAAGAATTAACGATATAAAAAATAGGGTCATAGAGCCTATTAAAAAGTTTGATGAAAAGCTATCTTCTAAAAAGAGAAACACTGTTGAGGATATTTGTAAGTATCTATACGAGTTTTTAGAGGATATAAATATATTTGAAAAGATAGAAGAGACAATAGAAAAACTTAGAGAAAAAGGAATGTTAGAATCTGCAGCTAGATATTCCCAGGTTTGGAATATGGTGTCTGATTTATTAGACCAACTTGTAGAAATTATGGGAGATGAAAAAATTTCTCTAGAAAGATTTATAAGAATTGTAAATATTGCACTTGATGAGTACGAGTTAAAAACTATACCGCCTAGTATAGATCAGGTAACAGTTACAGAAGTAGACAGAATGAACAATCCAAATACTAAACACCTATATTTGATAGGTACTGTAGATGGAGTATTTCCAATGCCTTCAAAAGAAAATGGACTTCTTTCTGACTCAGATAGAGGAAAATTATCGGATATAGATGTAGAACTAGATAAAGACAGTAGAAAAAGAGTATTTGAGGAGCAATTCTTGGTGTATAAGGCTATAACTGCGACATCTGATAGACTTACTGTAAGCTACCCTATTGCTGATAGTGAAGGTAAAACACAGAGAGCTTCTATAATAATATCTAGAATAAAAAAATTATTTAAGAATGTAGATATAAAAAGTTATTTCTTAGAAGGAGTATATGAGAAAGAAGACTTAAAAGAAGTGAATTCTAAAATACCTACATTCAATACAATGGTAGATAAAATAAAAGAAGCTGCGGATAAAGATTTTGAAAAAGGAATATCTGATATTTGGAAGGATACATACGAATATTATTTAAATGATGATAGGTATAATGATATAACTAAAAGAATTGTTGAAGGAATAGATTTTACAAATCAATTTGAATATGTTGACGAGGAAAAGATAAAAGAGCTTTACAATTCAAAGACAATAAGTGTATCGAGATTGGAAAAATACGCAAGCTGCCCATTTGCATATTTTATAGAATATGGAATGAAGGCAAAAGATAGAAAAGAGTATCTATTTACTGCACCTGATGTAGGAAGTTTTGTACACAAGGTAATAGAAAATTATTCTAAAACTATGCACAAAGACGGAATTACTTGGCATGAGGTAGATGATAAGTACATAGAGCTTAGAGTATCAGAAATGGTAGATGAACTAATAGCTAAAATACCTGGATTTATACTTGAGAGTTCTCCAAAATATAAATATCTTGCTCATAGATTAAAAGTACTTATAACAGTTTCTATAAAAATAATAGCAGATCAGATTAAGCAAGGAAGATTCGAGCCAGATGATTATGAAGTTGAATTTGGTAAAAAGCGGAAATATCCTTCAATAGAGGTAGAATATAAGGAAAATGAAAAAATAGAATTAATAGGTAAGATTGATAGAATAGACAAATATATAAACGAAGAAAATAAAGAGTTTGTAAGAATAGTAGACTACAAATGGGGCAAAAATGATATAAATTTAAACGATGTATATTATGGACTTCAGTTACAACTACTTGTATATATGGATGCAATTTTAGAAGGTGGAGAAATACCAGACAATGTACCGATAAAACCTGCAGCAATGTTATACAGCAGAATGGACAATCCTATAATATCTAGAAGTACACTTGTAGACGATGAAGAGGTTAAACAGCGGATTATAGAGTCGTTTAAAATGAATGGAATGCTTATAAAGGATATTGATATACTTTCGTACATGGATAAGGCCCTTGAATTGCCTGGAGGTAAGTCAAAAATAATTAAGGCGGCTAGAAATAAAAAAGATGGAAGTGTTTCAAAGTCTACATCTGGAGTTACAGATGAACAATTTGAAACTATAAGAGCATACATAAAAAAATCTATAAAAGATTTATGCACAGATATGATGAGCGGAAATATAAAAATAGAGCCTAAAAAATCTAAAGATAAAGATTCTTGTCGGTTCTGTAGTTATTCATCTATTTGTCAGTTTGACACAGCACTTAAAAATAATTGCTATAAGGTTATACCTAATAGAACAAGCGATGATGTTATAAAAATGATGGAAGGAGATGTGAAGTAGTGGGAAGTACAAAATGGACTAAAGAACAGCAAGAGGTAATAGACCATAGAAATGGAAATTTACTAGTATCTGCTGCAGCTGGTTCGGGAAAAACGGCTGTTTTAGTTGAGAGAATTATAAGTATGATATTAGATACAGATGACAAAGTAGATATAGATAAATTATTGGTTGTTACCTTTACAAATGCTGCAGCATCTGAGATGAGAGAGAGAATAGGAGATGCTATATCTAAAGCTTTAGAAAATGACCCTTCAAATGAGCATCTTCAAAAGCAGATTTTATTCTTAAATAGAGCAAATATAACTACAATACACTCTTTCTGTCTTGATGTTATAAAAAATAACATACACCTTTTAACATTAGATCCAAACTTTAGAATAGGAGATAGTACAGAGTGTCAGCTTATAGCTCAGGAAGCTATAGATGAGGTATTTGAAGAACTTTACGAACAAGGATATTTAGGTGATGAAAACTCAGAAAAAGGTAAAAGATTTTTAAAATTAATAGATAGTTTTGCAGAAAGAAATGGAGACAATCAGGTTCAAAGTTTAATTATGTCTATATATAACTTTGCAATGTCATTCCCAAATCCTGAAAAATGGCTAAATGACTCAGCAGAGGCATTCTTAGTTGGAGATGATTTTGATTTTACAACTTCTAAATGGGGAAGAATAATAATAAATTCTGTAAAAACAGAGATAGAGGATATAGTAGGAAATATGGAAAAAGCTCTAGCTACTGTTCATCCATATTTAGGACAGATAGAAAATATACAAAAGATAATAACAGAATCAGAAAGAATTGATGTAGTTTACGATAGTCTTGATAGAGGATGGGATGATTTTATAAAGGCTATAGGAGAGTTTTACCCTGAGGATTATAGAAAAGGCAAAAGGATTAAAAAAGATGATCCAGAAGAAATGAAAGAAGCTTGGGATATTGCTACAGATTATAGAAAAGAAGCTATAGATAGTATGAAAAAAGTTGCAGAGATGTACAAAAATAGATATTCAAAAGATATTAAAAAGGAAATAGATATGTCATACCCTATAGTGAGAGCTATATCAGATGTTGTTTTAGAGTTTTGGAAGAAATTTGAAGAAGCTAAAAGAGATAGAGGAATAATTGATTTTAGTGATATTGAACACTTTGCATTAGAGATATTAGTGGATAAAGATGAAAATGGAAACCAAATTCCTTCAGATATAGCTAAAAGATATAGTGAAGAATTTAAAGAAATATTTGTAGATGAATATCAGGATAGTAACCTAGTTCAAGAGGCTATTTTGAGCAGTGTTGCAAATAAAGAGATGCCTAATAGATTTATGGTTGGAGATGTTAAGCAGAGTATCTATAGATTTAGACAGGCTAAACCTGAAATATTCCTACATAAATATGAAACATATTCTACAGAAAAAGATAAAGATGGAAGAAAAATAATGCTATACAAAAACTTTAGAAGTAGAAAAAATGTATTAGATGCTGTCAATTTTATATTCGAAAATATAATGAGTAAAGAGCTTGGAGAAATAGAATATAATGATGAAGAAAAATTAAATCCGGGAGCAATTTTTGAAGAATGTAATGAAGAAAATGTAATAGTCGGAGGAAGTTGCGATGTCCATATAATTGAAAAAAAGGCGAATAAGGATTTAACTGATGAGCAGCTTGAGGAAGAAGAGGATTTAGATAATATCCAGATTGAAGCTAGGGCAATAGGAAAGATAATTAAAGAAATTGTAGGAAAAAATTCTGATGGAAAGATACAGATGGTTTACGACAAGGAAGAAAAGAGATATAGACAAGCTAAATATAAGGATATAGTAATACTTCTTAGAGCTACATCAAATTGGGCAAATGTGCTTACAGAAGAATTTACAAATATGGATATTCCGGTTTATGCAGATACTGGAACAGGATATTTTGATACTATTGAAATAAAAACAATAGTATCTCTATTAAAAGTAATAGATAACCCTATGCAGGATATACCTTTACTTGCAGTTTTAAAATCTCCAATTTATAACTTTACTCCAGAAGAGCTTATAGATATAAGAATAGTGGATAGAAACGTATCATTTTATGAGGCTATGAAAATATATGCAAGCTTTGATGATTGCGATAATAAAAAAGTTAGAGACTTTTTAGATAGGCTAGAGGATTATCAAAAGAGATCTTCTTATTTAAGTACAGATGAATTGCTTTGGTATTTATACAATGAAACAGGATATTACGCCTATGCAGCTATTTTACCAGCCGGTAAGCAAAGACAGGCTAACTTAAGAATATTATTTGAAAGAGCTAAACAATTTGAAGATACTAGTTTTAAAGGGATATTCAACTTTATAAACTTTGTTGAAAAATTGAAAAAAGCAGATAGTGATATGGGAGAGGCTAAGACCTTATCAGAAAACGCAGATGTTGTTAGAATAATGAGTATTCACAAAAGTAAGGGTCTAGAATTCCCAATAGTAATTTGCGGTGGAATGGGTAAAAGATTCAATAAAATGGATATGAATAGAGGAATTCTATATCACCACGAACTTGGATATGGCCCACAGGTTGTAAACTTAGAAACTAGATTATCATACCCTTCAATGATGAAAGAAGCTATGAAAAAGCAGATGACTGTTGAGATGCTTTCAGAGGAAATGAGGGTTTTATATGTTGCATTTACTAGGGCAAAGGAAAAACTGATAATAACAGGTGCTGTAAATGATGTTGAAAAGAATTTACAAAAATGGGCAGTTAATTCTCAAAAAATGACAAAGAATAATAAATTAGATAAGTACAATCTTTTAAAATCGGCATCATTTTTAGATTGGATAATGTCTGTTGCAATAGCCCACAAAGATGCAAGAGGAATACAGCCACTTGATTATAATATTCTTGAAAAGAAAGATAATTCTGAGTGGAAATTTAAAATTCATAAGAGAGAAGATTATACACTTACAAATGAGGATGAAGAGGAAATAAATTTAGCTGATATTTTAAGAGAAGAGCTTACAAGTAGTAGAGAAGTTGACTACAGTGAAATAGTAAGAAATAGGTTAGATTTTAAATACCCATATCAAAAGAGTGTAGAAAAATCTGGAAGTATATCTGTTACTGAGATAAAGAGACTTTGGAATCTTGAAAGAGAAGAAGAGGATAGAGTAGCACTTGAAACAGAGGAGAACCTATTTGTTGAGGATATAGGAAATATTGATATTGAAAATCCTAAAATTAAAGAAGATAATCTTGAAATAGATATTAATGAAATTGAATTGAGTAGAAATAATAAAAAAACGGAAATAAAAAGACCTAAATTTATTCAAGAAAATAAAGATGAGAAACTAAGTCCTACACATAAAGGTAGTGTTGTTCATCTAGTTATGCAGATAATAAATATGGACAGAGTAAATACAATAGATGAAATAAAAAATCAAATTGAAGAATTTGTCCAGAAGGAAATAATAACTCAGAAAGAAGCTGATGTAGTCAATCCATTTAAGATTTATAAATTCTTTAAATCAGAACTTGGAAATAGAATGAAAAATGCAGAATTTGTTGGAAGAGAAAAGGCATTCTACACAGAAATTAATATGAAAGATTTATTTGCAAAAGAGGGGATAGATTACGACGAAAGTATAATGCTAAGAGGAATAATTGATGCTTACTTTGAAGAAAATGGAGAAATTGTACTTTTAGATTATAAAACAGACTTTGTAAATGAAGAAAATAGAGAAGAAGTTGTGGATAGATATAGAAAGCAGCTTGAGGTTTATGCAAAAGTAATTGAAGAAATAACAGATAAAAAAGTAAAAGAACAGTATATATATTTATTTGGTGTAGATGAATCTGTTAGAATAGATACATAGGCTATTTTTTAGCTAGTTGGAAAATAATGATTTGAAAGGGAGGGGAATTATGAGATTTATTCATACATCTGATTGGCATCTAGGTAAAAACTTAGAAGGTCATTCGAGAATAGAAGAGCAGAGAATGTTTTGCTCGGATTTTGTTAAGATAGTAGAAGAAAATAATGTAGATATGGTTGTAATAGCTGGAGATGTATACGATACATCAAATCCATCTGCAGAAGCAGAAAAATTATTCTACTCTACTGTATCTAAAATAGCAGCAAATGGAAAAAGATGTGTCATTGTGATTGCGGGGAATCATGATAGCCCAGAAAGAATAGAGGCGGCATCTCCACTTGCATTTGAACAGGGAATACTATTATTTGGAAATCCTTTAAGCAAAACATCAACTGGAAAATTTGAAGGATTTGAGATAATAGAATCAAAAGAAGGAATGACAAAATTAACAATAAATGGAGAAAAAGTAAATGTACTAACTCTTCCATATCCAAGTGAAAAAAGATTAAATGATGCATTTGAAGCTGAAACAGATGAGGATAGACAAAAGACTTACTCTCAAAAAATAGGTCAGATATTTAAAGAATTACAGGAAGATTTTGAAGAGGATAGTATAAATATAGCTGTATCACATCTTTTTGTTGTAGGAGGTGAGAGCTCTGACTCTGAAAGACCTATACAATTAGGTGGAAGTCTTTTAGTTGAGAGAAAGGATTTACCAGATAAAGCAAATTATGTTGCATTAGGACATCTTCATAAGCCACAGAAAGCATCGGAGCTTGGATGTTCATATTATTCAGGATCTCCACTTCAGTATAGTAAAAGCGAGAGAATATATGCAAAAGGTGCAAAACTTGTAGAAATACATCCAAATGAAAAGCCTAAACTTGAAGATATAATGTTTAATAACTACAAGCCTATAGAATTATTCAAGTGTAGAGGAGTTCAAGAAGCATTAGATATATGTGAACAAAATCGGGGAAGAAGCATGTGGTCTTATTTTGAAATAAAGACAGATGAAGTAATAAGTCAAGAAGATATAAAAGCTATGAAGAAAAATTTAGCAGATATTATAGAAATTAAGCCTGTAATAACATATCAACAGGAAGAAAAAACTGTAGATTTAAAAACTAAATCTATGGCTGAATTATTCAGAGACTTCTACACTTTTAATAAAGGAGTAGAGCCAAAAGGAGATGTAATGGATATGTTTATGAAAATCGCTGGTGAAGAAGGGGGAGAAGAATAGGCATGAGGCCGATAAAACTGGAAATAAAAGGTCTTAATAGTTATGTCAATAAACAGACTATAGATTTTGAACAATTGACGGAAAGAGGCCTTTTTGGAATATTTGGAAAAACTGGTAGTGGAAAGTCTACAATTTTAGATGCTATAACACTTTCTCTATATGGGAGTATTGCTAGAAACACTAAGGAATATATAAATAGTTTATCTGAAAAAGCAGAAATAAACTATGAGTTTGAAATAGGTTCAAGAAGATATGTTGTGGATAGACATATAGTTAGAAGCAAATCTGGTGGAATAAAAACATCTTATGCTAGAGTTATTGAAAAGCTAGGAGATGGAAGTGAAAATGTACTTGCAGATAAGGTAAATGAAGTAAATGAAACTATAATAAAAATAATTGGACTAACAGCAAATGACTTTACTAAGTCTGTAGTACTTCCACAGGATAAGTTTAACGACTTCTTAAAACTAGGTGGAATAGATAGAAGAAATATGCTAGAAAGAATATTCAACCTAGAAAAATACGGAAAAAAATTAATAGAAAGTGTAAGAAATAGAAAGAATAAAACAAAAAATCAAGTTGATATGCTACAAGTATCATTATCTCATTATGAAGAGGTAAGCGATGAAAAATATGATGAGATGATAAAACAATTAGAAGAAGATAAAGAAACTTGTAGAGTAAAAACTAGACTACATAAAGAAAAAGTAGAAAAATACGAGATAGATAAGGTAGTATACGAAAATCAAAAGCAATACAACGATGCTAAAAATCTTCTAAAAGTTTATGAAGATAAAAAAGAAGAAATAGAAGAAAAAAGAAAGAAAATGTCTAGGTCAGAAAATGCTAATATGATAGATCCTTATATAGACAATGTTGAAAAACTTCAAAAGCAATTTGAAGAGTCTAAGAATCAATTAAAGGTTATTGAAGATGAGATTAGGTTTATAAAAAAGGATTTAGAAATATCAAGAGCTAGATTTGCTGAGATAGAAAGAAAAAAAGACGATACAATACCTAGACAGAGCGAAGAAAAGGTAAAATTAGAGAGGGCTATAAGTTTATCAGAGGAAACAGAAGAATTAAAAGAAAAATTAAGTTTATTAAAAAATAAGGTAGATAAATTAGAAGCTCAGAAAAAAGAGCTTATAAAAAATATAGAGGATATAAAGGCTCAACAAACTCTTTACGCTGGAAAAATAAAAGATAGTGAAAATAGATTATCAGAAATAAATGTACCTGCTGCATATCGTCAAAATATAGAAAAAGGATATGCATATATAAAAGAATTAAATGAAGTAAAAAAAGAATTAGAAAAAAATGAATTGGATTTACAAAAATGTGAATCTGAATACAATGAAAATAACATAGCATTAAAACTAGTAGGCAGAGATAGAGATTCTGTAAATGAAAGAATAGAAGAAATAGAAAATAGATTGACTATAATGTCTAAAAATGCACCTCTTAGCAATGAAGAAATAACTAAAAAAACTGAATATGTTACAGAAATGCGCTCAGAACTTAGAGGATTAAAGCAGTTAGAAGAAGAAAGAGATAAGCTTCAAAATGAACTAAATGACTGCTTAGAAAAAAGACATAGAATAAGCAGAGAAATATCGACTTCAGAGGATAGGGTTTCTAAAGTAAGAAAAGATATAGATACTGCAAAGAAAAATATAGATGAATTTAAGTATTTAAATAGAGTATCTGATATAAGAAAAGAACTTGAGGATGGTAAGCCTTGTCCAGTTTGTGGTTCATTAGACCATATAAGGACAGATAGTACTAATTACGATGATAGAATAGAGTATTATGAAGGTATTTTAAATAAAGAAAAGGAAAATGAAAGAGAAGAAATTGAAAGACTAGATTCATTAAAAATAAAGAGAAGTGGTTATTTATCTGAAGAAAAGATAAAAACTGAGGCTATAAATAAGAAAAAAACAGAAATAGGAGAAAGAAATTCATTAGATCTTTCAAAGAAATACGACTCTGAAACTAGAAATCTTGAGGCAGAAAAAAGAGCTATATCAGATTGGAATAATGAAAAAAATAGATTAAATGAAGATTTAAGAAGATATAAAGAAGACCATTCTAGAAATGATAAAGAATTTGCCAGAATAGAAGAGTTATTAAAGGGAATAATGAAACGTAAATTGGATCTGTCAGAAAAGGTATCTGAGTTAAAAAATAAAAAAGATAAGCTAGAATTAGAGATTGTATCTATAAAAAGAATAACTAAGGTAGATGATATATTCTCAAAAGTTGAAGAAATAAATGCAAATGAAATAGAATCAGAAAAAGTTGAAAAGGAATTAGCTGAATTTAGAAGTATTAAGGCTAATATAGACAAAACATTTGATGATTATAAAGCAAATATTCATTCTATAGAAGTCGAAGTTTCTTCAATAGAAAAAGATTTTGAAGGTAATAAAAAGCAATACTCAGAAAAAAATGACGAAATACAGAGAATAACTAAAGGAAAGAATCCTAAAGAACTTCTTGAAAAAACTGAGCAAGAAATAAATAAAATAAATAGCAATTATTTAGAACTTAAAAAGGACTTTGATGAAAAGAGTAAAGCAAGGGAAGATAAGGATTCTCTTAGAAGTAAGATACAGGGAGAGTGCAATACAACAGAAGAGCAGCTTGGATACTACAAAAATGTGTTAAAGGATATGCTTGCTAAGTATAGATTTGATAGTGCATATACTGTAAAGAAATTTGTCATGCCCACTGTAGATATTGAAATAATGAGAAAAGAAATATCTGACTACGATGAGGGTAGAAAAAACTTAGACTTTAAAATAGACGATTTAGAGAAGAAGTTGGACGGTAGAAAAGTGAAAGAGGAAGAGTTTGACGGATTAAATGAGAAAATTGTTCTATTAAAAGATGAAATAGGTGAGCTTGAAAAAAATAATGCGGTCCTATTTGACAGGATAACAGCTATGAAAAAAGACCTTGAAAAGAAGAAAAAAATAAAAGCAGAGTTTGACGAGGTTTCAAATGATTATAGACTGTTGGATGAGATTGATAGGATAATTCAGGGAAATAAATTCGTTGAATATGTAGCGACAAATCACTTAAAATATATTGCACTTGAGGCATCAAAACGACTTTCTACAATAACTAATGGAAGATATGCTCTTGAAATAAACGATGCACTAGAATTTGTAATGAGAGATAATTTTAATGGAGGAGAGAGAAGGGGAGTAGATACACTTTCTGGTGGGGAAACATTCCTAACATCTCTATCTCTTGCACTTGCACTGTCATCTCAGATACAGATGAAGGGAAATGCACCACTTGAGTTCTTCTTCTTGGATGAAGGATTTGGCTCACTGGATGTTGAATTATTGGATACTGTAATGGAATCATTGGAAAAATTACACAGTTCTAATTTAAGTATAGGAATAATATCACATGTTGAAGAATTAAAAAATAGAGTACCAGTAAAACTAGTAGTAACAGCTGGGGAAATTGGTGAAGGATCAAAGGTTAAAATCGAATATAGTTAAGTTCAAAAAGGAATACGCGAATCTACACTCCAGGCTTCAAGCTTTGTGTACTATTAAAAAAGCGTTGCTTTTTAA